>VYLK01000449.1_pt1 | contig 14301 bp, 12 predicted proteins | sample 5114321 | NCBI WGS metagenome assembly VYLK01 (sample SAMN12291792, study PRJNA351875) | freshwater metagenome | isolation source: freshwater lake | place: USA: Michigan, MSU2 Lake | collected 2011-08-16
TATCGAATGTAATTTCGATTGTACCCGAGTGGTAGTTGGAGGTAGAATAGATTTCGCGAATCTGGCTGATTTGGGCCAGGATATTTTCCAAGGGAGCCGTAGCTTCCTGTTCCACCTGGCGCGGGCTGGCATCCGGAAGATCGAACGTGACCGTAAGCACCGGTTCCTGTTTGGTGGGATGCAAGTCCACCGGCAGGCGCGGCAGCAGGAAAAGCCCGATGGCAGCAACAAATACAAAAGCTAATATGGTTCGGAAGGGCGTCATTCGAAAACTTCACGATTTCTCTTCGACAACATACATAAATTCGGGCAACTTGAAGTTGCACCAAATGTAGGGCTTCTCTAAAAATTCATTGGCCCCTTCTCTTTCGGAGAGGGGAAAGGGATTGAGGTAATAAAAGCAGCGTAGAACGGTCAGCCATGGAGTTTGGTGTAATCAGATTTTGTTTCAAAATTCGCGGCAAGGGTTTAGCGCCTTGTAATATTTAGCATTGTTGGTAATGGAAGTTTTGGTGCAAACAGTAAACGCGGTTGGTGCTGGAAGTATGTTTAAACACAAAAAACAAGTCTTTTTACAGCGTTTACGAATATGCCAGTAACTAGTTTTTATGTTTAACCGCGCCCGGAGTTGATGTAAGTTTTTTTGAAGATGTGAGTTGCGGGGGGGGGGATAACTGCTCAGATTTGATTCATGTTTTGCAAAACAGCTGTAGCCGGAGCAGGGTTTCCAGCAGAGAATTATAAACTCAAATCTAAAATTTTTGTGTGTAAGTTTTTGTGTCTTGGTATCTTAATTTTTGCAGCGGTAATTTCAACTCGAACGACCGCGCAGCCACCAGCAACGGTAGAAGATGGAACTGGGTGTACTGCGAGTGTTCAGTGTAATTCAAACTCGACGCTTTCATGTTCAGGGAATTCAACTTGTTCCGCAGACGTGACTTTCAAGTCAGTACGGTGCGATGGAGTTACAAGCTATTGCTCGTAGAATCGCATCAAACAAGCACATCATGCGAACTATTCTTCGCAAACAAAAAGAAAGAGACCTCGGGTACCGAGGTCTCCTCTTACTTTTCGTCATCCCGATTCTATTTCATTATCAATGTCAACGTCGGGCCACGGATAAAACACTTCATTATCAAAAGACTTTCCAAGCCGCTACTTTATCTGACTCCTCTTACGTATCAGATGTAAGGTGTATTCGTTATTTTGAGGGGCTATTTTTCGTATCAGATTATAATCGCGGACAAGTCGTTGCCTTAAATCGAGACTTAACCGTAATAAAAACCTATGGAAATTCGGGCAAAGGTCCTGGGGAGATAACAGGTGCGCTTGGGGTTTATCCCACCAGGGAAAATATATATTGCGTGAATCAAGGAGCCCAGTCAATTGAAGTTTATGATCCTAACTCCGGTAGTCATAAGCGCTCTATAAGGCTACCAACAGAAATCCTCGGAACAACCTTGAATACTCGAATTTTTGAACAAGAGGGTCATTTCTTTTTCGCTGCACCAGCGTCAGGAAATCTGGTAGCAGTATTCGATGATTCGGGTATGCATTTTAAATTTGGTGCACTTGTTCCATTTGAAACCAGTTTCGAGACAATGATTCGAAACAGTTCCTTTCTTTTTCAAACAATTGAAAGTAATATCTTAGTCGTCTCAGATAACATTCCGGAGGTTCGCCTTTTTGACTCAACCGGAAAACAAGAATTGAAGGTTGACATAAGCTTCATCGAACCGATCAAACAACGCTTATATTTCAGCTCAAATGCGCAGAAAAGGTCAAATTCTTTCCATAATCTGTTTGAAGATGTGTACTATCAAGATGGTTTGTTATACCTGCTGGCAATTAGCGGTAAGGATAAGCCTGTTTGTAATGAGGTAGTCATTCTTTCATTAGGTATAAACGAAGTGACGGTGCACGCGGTGGTGCTATTAGAAGGGAGATGGTACAGCGCGATCGCGGTGGATGAAAGCCGAAATATACTAGTTTATAACGCGGCGGGCGACCAACTTGAATTCTATACATTTAGTTCAAACTGATGTTGCTGGCCATTGCAATAAATAAATGCTCGTGTGTTTACCGGTGATCTATGTAACGGTTACGTATCAGTATCAAAACACGTGTGCACAGTACGTGCGTTGGTCGGCTGATGTGGAAGTTGCGCAGCCGGTGCGGATCGAACTTAACCACTACTTGCAAGCCGGTAGCGCACGTGACTTCAATGCGGCTTACATCAGCTGTTGTTAGAGCTGCATCCCCTTTTCAGAAAGCTACATGTAGGCCAGCCTGCTAACGAGATTGGTGTAATCAGTTTTTGTTTCAAAATTCGCAGCAAGGGTTTAGCGCCTTGTAAGATTTAGCATTGTTGATAATGGAAATTTTGATGCAGATCTTAAACGCGGTTGGTACTAGAAGTGTGTTTAAACATAAGAAACGAGTCTTTTTGCAGGCTTGCTGAGTTTACCAGCAACGGATTTTTTGTTCAACCGCGCCCGGAGTTGATGTAAGGTTTTTGGAAGATGTGAGTTGCGGGAGGGGGGGGGGTAATGGCTTACATTTGTTTCATGTTTTGCAAAGCAACTGTAGCCGGAGCAGGGTTTCCGGTATTGTTCACTTAAATTCAACGTGTATGTTCACAAAAGCAAGAAAAGTGTTATTGGGCGTTGTGTTAGTGATGGCGGGCATGGTAATACCCGATTTGAACGATGCCGTTGGTCAAGCCTATGGAGGCGTTTGCTGTCAAACGGTTTATGCGTCTACTTGTAGACATCCGAATGGAATGGAGTTCGACCATGCTGAATGGGTTGTAGGTCAGGCGCTCTGTTAGACTTCCTGCAATCAATCTTTTCGTTTTGCTGGCTTGTTGGAGCCTTTCTCAAAAAAATGGGGGCCCGTAGCAGTGAGCATAGGTAATTATAAACAGACGGTATGTTCGAGATTTGGGTGACCGTGGTACACTACCTTTGGGAGAGGCTCCAAATTAAGCTCATCAACTAAAAAGACAACCTTTACTTTTCGTGATAACGCGTGCTGTTGGTTTCCCCCGCTTTTCGGAGATTGCCTTCGTTCGTTCAAGCATATTACCGATCACATGCTTGTTGTTGGTTGTTTCGTTCGCGTACTTTTTCGTCAGCTGCAAGTCGCCACATCGGACTGATTCGGCTTACCAGGTCATCACATTTTCGGATTCGGACGTTCCGAGAACATTCAGGTTGCAAGGACATAAATTCGCGTTTGAAGAGCTGATATTTCCAACTCAATTGCTGAAGGTCGATTGCCTTTTGGTGATCGGTGACCGGGATGTGTCTCAATTGATCCATGTGGTGGACCCGGGCGGCGGTCGGTATATTAGGAAAATGGGAAAATTTGGCGACGGCCCCGGGGAGTCAGGTACGATTTCTGAGTTTTTGACCGGCCACAAAAAGGGAACTTTCTGGACTCGCAGTGGACGGGCTAAGCAATTATCATTCTACAATATTGCGGACACAGGAAAGCTTTCGAACAAACAGATTCGACAAGAGGGTGATTTTTTTCTTGCCGTAAACACCGCATGGGCATCGGATACATCACTTTTAACAACTCGCGCAGACGGAGACGAGCAGTTTGTAGAATATTCGCTTGACGGAAAGTTTATTCGTTCTTGGGGATCTTGGCGCTCGCTTGTTGATCGATCTGATTTACCTGTAAGTGTAATCAGCGCTATACACCAAGGCGTTTTGAAGGCTTCAAGCGATCGGTCTTCATTTCTTTTTGTTTGCAGAAACAGAGATTTAATTGAGTTTCTGCAAAAAGGCTCAGGCTCAATCATTTCAATTCGTGGACCAGAAAACACCATGCCAAAATTTACAATTGATTATTCGGCTGGGTATCCAATGCCCGTGCTTGAACGCCATAGAAAATTATTCTACCAGACCGGTTTTATTGGCCGCGATTTCATCTATGCGTTATATGCTGGCAACTACACTACCGATATTAGCAAGCGAAGTGTGTACAACGAAACGATTTATGTATTCAATCATCGGGGTGCGGTTCAGGCGCGACTTCTTCTCAATTATTCAGTCTACGACATCACGGTAGACGAGGCTAGGGGTAAGATATACGGGCTGACGTTTGATGCAGAGCCCAATTTAGTGGAGTTTGATTTGCCCTTGCTTAATAATTTGGAGTAGATTCGGGTTTTGTTCGGCTAAGTTGCGAATAACTGCAGCCGGAGCAGGGTTTCCGGTAGTTTCAACCAAATCCAATATGTTATACGAAAATTCGTAGGAGTTGTTTTTGCTACTTTAGTTGTTTTACTATCCGCGAACAGTCTGTCTGCATCTTGTCCAGTTACCAACTGCGATGCAGACTGTGGAGATCGCGGCAGTGGCTGCATGATCACCCAATATGTAAATGGTGTTCTATGCTCAACAACCTGGTGCAATGGTAAAAAAGGTGCGATTGAGTGAAGTGTTCCGATGGAGTGGAGGGGACTCCCTCCATCGATTTTTTGGCTGCCAACATGTGCTATCCGGTTTTGTTGTATTTGGATCGCTCGTTTTGGCGTTGGTTTGTTTTTCCTGTTCGGATCGATTCGAAAATGTAGACCGATACTTCACGACGGCTGATTTTACGCAACGCAGCACATTGCACGGCAGCAGGCTGGAGTTGGGTACGTTGTTGGCACCGGCAAATATTTTTGTTCATGATTCGCTTTTTTTTGTTGCTGGTATTGCGCTCCGCAACAATGTATCCGTGTTTAAGCGTGGGAAAACGTACACCAAGGTAGGCGAAATTATCCCTACGGGCCAAGGCCCGGACGAGATGCAGTCGGTGGTGAAAATGAGTTTTGACAAGGGCCAAATATTCTGGGCCCGAGATATTGTGTCGGGCAGTTTAAAGCAATTCGCGCTATATGTTCGGGATGATTCAGTGTTTACGGAAAGGCTGCACAGTATTTTTTTGCCGATGCCCGGTTTCAATGTCTTTTTTTTGCAAGATTATCGCATTGGTGTGACTACCCCGGATATTCAACCGCTGAAACGATTTTATGTGTATGACACCACGGGGACACGGCTGGGCGAATTTGGCGACTATCCCGTTTTGAAGCGTGAAATTCCTCCGACCGCGATGGTTGAGGTTTACAATGGTTGGGTTGGAGTTCACCCGGACAAGCAAAAATTTGCGCTCTGTTATGAGTTTACCGATTTGGTTGAGTTTTACGACTCAGACTTTAACTTGCTGACGCGTGTACACGGCCCGCATCAGTTTTTTCCGGAATTTGATTTAAAAGACCGCGGCGGTGCCCCAGTGATGGTTCGTAGATACAACAAAACGAAGTTTGCTTATCAGCATATCGAGTGCACGGAAAGATTTGTTTACATGCTTTACGATAATGGAGAAACTGTTTCTAAAGAGACATCGCACCTGGACGATCATTATTCCACATTAGTCGTACTAGATTGGCAGGGCAATCCTTGTGCGTTGTATCAACTAGACCATCCTATTATCACATTTTGTATCGATGAGCAACGCGGAATCCTTTTTGGTTTAGACCGAAACGAATCCGAAGTCTATACCTTTCCATTCAGCCCGCCTTACTCTGCTTCCAATTAATCTGTATAGTCGCTGTCCGATGAGTGCACATCCATATGATTGAAAGTCTCGGTGTTTACCGGCAGGCGCGGCAGCAGGAAAAGCCCGATGGCTGCAACAAATACAAAAGCCAATATGGTTCGGAAGGGCGTCATTCGAAAGCTTCACGATTTCTCTTCGACAACATACATAAATTCGGGCAACTTGAAGTTGCACCAAATGTAGGGCTTCTCTAAAAATTCATTGGCCCCTTCTCTTTCGGATAGGGGAAAGGGATTGAGGTAATAAAAGCAGCGTAGAACGGTCAGCCATGGAGATTGGTGTAATCAGTTTTTGTTTTAAAATTCGCTGCAGGGGTTTAGCACCTTGTAAGATTTTGCATTGTTGATGATGGAAGTTTTGATGCAGATCTTAAACGCGGTTGGCGCTAGAAGTATGTTTAAACATAAGAAACGAGTCTTTTTGCAGGCTTGCTGAGTATACCAGCAAGGAGTTTTTTGTTCAACCGCGCCCGGAGTTGATGTAAGGTTTTTGGAAGATGTGAGTTGCGGGGGGGGGGTAATGGCTCACGTTTGTTTCATGTTTTGCAAAACAACTGCAGCCGGAGCAGGGTTTCCGGCGCTAAAAAAGTCAACCTATTATGAAAACGATCAAATTTTTTAAATCAATTTCATTTCTGCTGGTATTGGTTGGAGTCTTTTCGGTACTCGCCTTCCGCGCAGAAGCGGGATGCACCAATTGTGGTGAGGGCGAGCAGGAGTGTTATCGAGTAGTTCAGGGTGGGACCATTCACATTTTTTACGGAAAGGCGAGTCCCTGCCAATAATTTTTGAGATTTCATGATGCTCTTAAGAAAGCCAATAGTGTCCAGGTACTCCGGACAGCTTAACATGTCGGGCTTAGCACGAGTTGGCTTTCTTTTGGTAATTTTTTCAATGTCGTGTACCTCAACCAACTCAGACCTTCCTGCCTTTTCAAAAACGTACAAGATAGTAGCGCAGAGGCTTGAGATTGATCCGATCAATTTTGTTCGCCCCAACCGTATTCATTACGCTGATTCAATTTTGTTCGTAGAAGACTCGGACAAGGAAATGCACTTCCGGGCGATTAACCTTGCCAATAAGCAGGTTACTTTTATTGGTAAAATAGGGGATGGGCCTGCGGAAGTAAAGTTTCCAACGTCAATACAACTGTTGCCAGACGGAAAAATTGCACTATTTATTAGAAACAAGTTTCTTTATGGAGAATTCTCGCAACAGGATTTCCTGCGCGATTCGCTTGCGGGCTTCCGGTCCAACAGGAGGATAGACCCGAACCACCAACGCTTGGTCAAGGTCAATGATACAGTTTTTGTTGGTCTGGGGATATTTCCAAGACGTTATGCCATTTCAAATCAAGAGTTTGAAATCATCGATTATCAGCACCCCTATCCATTTGAAGCGGATTTTAAAGATGTAAGCTATCAAACTTTGGCAATGGCCTATCAGGGATTGCTTCGCGTTAGCCCGGATGGGACACATCTGGTGTCTGCCGCTTTGGACGCGGGGTGTGTTGAGATTTTTAATGTGCAAGGAAGAACACTCCTTCCGGTAAAATTCATTCATCTTACTGCGCCACAGTTTGTACCGGGCGAAGGCAACATGTTAGCGGCACTTATGAAAAAGGAAAATCAAGCTGGCTTTCTTGATGTGAATGTGTCACCGCAATCTGTTTTTCTACTGTACTCCGGTAAGTCTTTAGAACAAACGCCCCTTGCAAATACAGCGGCTTCTACGGTGCTCGTTTACTCGTGGGCCGGAGAACCGAAGTATAAAATAACCCTCGATCGGGATGTTACTTGTTTGGCAGTCAGTACCGACGAGCGCTTTCTCTACGCATTTGAACACGGCAAAGAACCTTTTTTGCTCGTGTACGAATTGCCAGATTGACTAAGATGAGGGGTGCGTATTTACTTACCTTTGCTGATTCTGGGACTTATTGTGCCTTGATCCTGGCGCAACATCTTTTCTAACGCCCTGTGTAAGTAAACGGCGTTATTGCTTTTAGCTGCTGCTTTACATCCGTAGATATACCAAGCGAGTCAACAAACTCGTCCAGCGATGTCTTCGTAATTTTTTCATTCTTCCGCGTAAGCGCTTTCAATGCTTCATACGGATTGGGGTAGCCCTCTTTTCGAAGAATCGTCTGAATGGCTTCGGCCACCACCGCCCAGTTATTGTCCAGGTCGCCATCAATGGCGGCGCGGTTCAATTCCAATTTGTTGATTCCTTTTTCCAGCGAATGGAATGCCAGCCACGTGTGTGCCAGTGGCACGCCCAGGTTGCGTAGCACGGTAGAGTCCGTCAAGTCGCGCTGCAGGCGCGAGATGGGTAGCTTTGCCGATAAATGCTCAAATAACGCATTCGCAATGCCAAGATTTCCTTCGGCATTTTCAAAATCAATCGGGTTCACTTTGTGCGGCATGGCAGAAGAACCGACCTCATTTGGACGTATCTTCTGTTTGAAATAGTTCATAGAAATATACTGCCAGATGTCGCGGGCATAGTCCATCCAGACGGAATTGATGCGTTTGATGGCATCAAGCTGTGCGGCGAGGTGATCGTAAGGTTCAATCTGAGTGGTTGGGTGGCTACGCTCAAGCTGCAGGGAGGTTACAAACGTATTGGCAAACGCGATCCAGTCGATTTCCGGATACGCCACTGCATGAGCATTAAAATTGCCTGTTGCTCCGCCAAATTTGGCACGGTGTGGCACGGCTTGCAGCAAACTGAGTTGCCCGCGTAAGCGCTGTACAAATACCTCCAACTCTTTGCCGATTCGGGTTGGCGAGGCCGGCTGGCCATGCGTGCGGGCCAGCATGGGCACATCTGCCCACGTCCTTGCCTGCTGTTCCAGCAGATCTACGGTTGCGTGCAATTTGGGATAGAATTCCCGCTCCAAAAATTCCCTAAACAGCAGAGGTGTGGCCGTGTTATTGATATCCTGCGAGGTGAGACCAAAGTGGATGAACTCTTTGTAAGAGCCGAGCCGGAGCTTATCGAACTCTTCCTTCATGAAGTATTCCACCGCTTTCACATCGTGGTTTGTGGTGGACTCAAGTTCTTTGATGCGCAGAGCAGCATCTTCCGTGAAACCTTCGTAGAGTGCCCGCAACGCGGGATAGGTATGCCTGGGAAAACCGGCTAATTCAGGCAGTGGCCATTCGCACAGCATGATGAAGTATTCCACCTCCACACGCAGCCGGTACCGCATCAATCCAAATTCCGAGAAATACGCACACAAGGGAGCAGTAGTGGAAAAATAGCGGCCGTCAATTGGGGAAATGGCGGTGAGCGAGTGAAGTTTCACGGATAGCGATCAAAAAACAAAAGTAGCCTTTTTTTGCCAGTTGACCCATTTGCCGCCGCATGCTGTTCACCTACCGTTAACATGATTCCGGTCAACTTATATACTGCCCGCCCCGTTAAAAGCAGCGTGGTTTTTTTACTTTTGCGCGCTTGATGAGGTGGTTTATCCCTTTACTTCTGGCTTTACTATTTGCGGACGTGAGTGCGCAGATCAAGAATGCCCCCGGAAAAGAGCTGCGGATTAAAAAAGCTACGGGCCCGATTGTACTCGATGGGGCGTTAACGGAGGCCGACTGGCAAACTGCGGATGTGGCGAAAGATTTTTTTATGAACTTTCCCACCGACTCATTGCCGCCCGCTTTTCAGTCGGAAGCACGCCTCACGTTCGATGATCATCACCTGTACATCTCATTTGTGGCATACGATGACCTGGACACTTCACCCAACATCATCCAATCGTTGCGCCGCGATATCGATTGGGAGGGTAATGATAACATCGGCATCTACCTTGATCCCTATGATGATTACACCAACGGATTCTATTTTACCATCACCCCAATGGGAGTACAGTCGGAGGGAATCATTTCCAACGGAGGCACCAATGATGACGCGTTTAACGACAGCTGGGATAACAAATGGTTTAGTTCTGTTGCGCGCCTGGGTGATCGCTGGGTGGCCGAACTTTCGATTCCGTTTAAGTCGTTTCGTTATAATCAAAAGCCCTGGAACATCACGTTCGTCCGCAATGACGTAAAGCGAAATCAGGTATCAAGTTGGATAGCCACACCGGTGGCCTACATTCCGGCCTCCTTCTCGTATGCTGGAAAGACAGTATGGGAAGATCAGGTGCCCCACGCGGGCATGAATGTGTCGTTGATTCCCTATGTTACATTAACCACTGCCAGGGATGATGACGGCCAGGCATCCGCGCAGTCGCAGGTGGGCTTTGACGCCAAGGTGGGGCTGACGCCCGCTTTGAATCTTGACCTGACGGTGAACCCGGACTTCTCGAATGTAGAGGTCGATCGACAAATCATCAACCTGACCCGTTTTGAATTTGGCTTTCCGGAGCGCAGGCAGTTTTTCTTGGAAAACAGCGACCTATTCGCCCAGCAGGGTTTCCCCGATTCCCGACCTTTTTTTTCGAGGCGCCTCGGGCTGATTTCGGATTCTTCGGGCGCTACCCGGCAGGTACCCATCTCGTATGGCGCGCGCCTGAGTGGCAAGATCGGCTCCGACTGGCGTGTTGGTCTGCTTAACTTACAGACTCGCGAAAAATCCGCGCTTGGCTTACCGGCCCAGAATTATACGGTGGGCGTAATCCAGCGGCAAGTGTTTTCCCGATCAAACATCGGGCTCGTTTTCGTTAACAAGCAGTCCCTCGGTTTGGGCGAATATGATTCCACCCGGTTTTATAATCCGAGTCTGCTCCGTAAAAAAGTGGTTCAGGGCCGCGAGGTTACCCGCCTGAATCGGTACAACCGGGTGATCGGTGCCGACTTCAATTTGTTTACCAAAAGCAATCGCTGGAACGGTGATTTCTACTATCATCGCAGCCTGGATGATTTTGCCACTACCAAAAATTATTCCTTCGGCGCTTTTCTCGGTTACTTCAGTCGCAACCTGAATGTATTTGTTGGGCAAAACGGTGTCGGAAAAAACTACAATGCGGAAGTGGGATTTGTACCCTCGCTGGCTGTGTATCCAGGCTACCATGGCGGTTTTGTGCGGGTAGAGACTCCCATTTTTCCGAATTCCAAGAAAATTGCCCGTATGGCACCCAGTGTCGAAGCAAACTACACGGCGTTACCCGACGGTACCCTCACGGACTATGCCATCAGCGGCGGGTATGACATCAATTTTAAAAATACGGCACAGTTTTCGGCAAACTATACAGATGTCTTCCAGCGGCTTCCCGAGGAGTTTAATCCGATCTTCCCCGCCGGAGACAGCGCGCTGCTGGCCGGCCAACAGTTTGGGTGGAGGGAATTCAACCTGCAGTACAATTCCGATACGCGCAAATTGTTCAATTTATCTCTCAACAGCACGCTGGGTGGCTTCTACAACGGACGGCGTGGAAGTGTGGGCGGCACACTGAGCTACCGGTACCAACCCTTCGGCAGCTTTTCTGTTACAGTAGACTATAACGATATCCGTTTGCCGGAAACCTACGGCAGTGCCACGTTCCTGCTCGTTCAACCCCGGCTGGATCTCACCTTCACCGACAAACTTTTCCTCACCACTTTTCTCCAGTATAACGACCGCTTCAACAACGTGAACCTGAACGCCCGTTTCCAGTGGCGGTTTAAACCTGCGTCCGACTTTTTTGTTGTATACACGGAAAATTATTTGTCTGAAACTTTTACCAGCAAAAACCGCGCACTTGTCTTGAAACTCACCTATTGGTTTAACCTGTAGCCTATCCACATCGCAGGTAGTGGCTGCAGGAGACGGCAAAGCTGCCACCGGCTGCTACCCGAAAAAATTTCCGGCTGTGAGATTTTGAGTAACCCTGGTTTTGATGGTCGTTCAGAACACCCCATGCTAAAAATGTGCGGCGGGGAGTGTAGTTTTGCACCCCAGAAAATTTAGAAATATGGCATTTGGATTCTTTAAAAAAGCCGACAAGAAAGAAGAGGTTCACGGTCCACATTATCACGATCTGCTCGTAAAGAAGGTCGTGCCCGAAACGCGGGATGCCATCTCCATTTGGTTTGAGCAACCTGCTTCTGGTAAGCTGGTCTATAAGTCCGGACAGTTCTTAACGTTGATTGTGAATATAAACGGCAAAGAGGTACGCCGGGCGTACTCACTTTGTTCAGCCCCCCATGTAGATGCCGACCTTGCCGTCACCGTGAAACGTGTAGAAAACGGGCTGGTGTCCAATTTCCTTAACGATACCCTGAGAGCAGGTGACCGCGTAAAGGTGATGGAGCCCATGGGGCAGTTCACCACCGAGTACCAGGGCACCAACAAGCGCCACCTCATCATGTTTGCCGGCGGCTCGGGAATTACCCCCATGCTCTCGCACATCAAGAGCACGCTGACGTTAGAGCCGGAGAGCATTGTTTCGTTGGTTTATGCGAATCGAAATATCGAAAGCATCATCTTTAAAGATGAGTTGGTGAAGTGGGAGACGAACTACCAGGGCCGGTTACACCTGATTCACATCCTCGACAACGCCCCGATGAACTGGCAGGGCTATTCGGGTTTGTTGAATTACGAGATGCTGACCCGGCTTTTTGAACGCATTCCTGATTGGGGCCTGGAAAAAACCACCTACCTCATGTGTGGTCCCGAGGGGATGATGAAAAACGTAGAAGCGCTCTTGGCGGAGCGTAAAATTCCCTCTGAGAAGATTTTTAAAGAAAGCTTTGTTCAAGGCACGATTGATAAGGAGAAAAAGTCGGAGACTACCGCTGAAGCGGAAAAGAAAACCCGCGTAGTCACCATTCGTTACGATGGCCAGGAGCACAAAGTTTCCGTAGCTCCCGATCGCACGATTTTAGAAACCGCGTTGGATCAGGGCATTGATTTGCCGTATTCGTGCCAAAGTGGTTTATGCACCGCGTGCCGCGGTAAGGCGCTTTCGGGAAAAGTGAAGTTGGATGAAGAAGAAGGTCTCTCGCAATCCGAACGCGCGGAAGGTTATGTGCTTACCTGCGTGGGACATCCGCTAACCGATGATGTGATAATCGAAATCGGATAGACCGGCTTCGCCTGAACACATGCGCACGTGGTCAGCACCCCAAGACGCTATGCGGGCGTGGCGGGTTCAGTTATTCAATCGCCTCTTTTCGTTTTGTTATGATCCGCACCAGAGCGGGCAGCGCAATCAGCACCCACACCACGTTGATGAATGCAGAAGGGTAGGCGCCGTAATAGACGGTATTGATGATCAGAAATCCGCCTCCCGTAAAGTTGAGTACTTGAAACAGGAGTGAGTCACTCCTGATCTTTTGGAAGCTATTCAGGCCGTAGGCTGCGATTACCTCCAGGGACCCCACCCATCCAATCACGTCAATCCAAAATTTCATTTATTTACGCAGGGTTATTTTCAACACACGCATATTATTTGTTACAAAAAGCGTCTTTTCATCCGCCGATAAGGCACAGTTGGAAGCGGCCTCGCTCAGCCTGATTTTTCCGAGGAGTATGCCGCTGGCATCAAATACCCACACGCCACCGGGTCCGGTGGCAAACACTGTTCCGTTGCGATCGATTTTCAGCCCGTCGGGTAGCCCGCGTTCGGTGGAAGTTTGAGAGGTGGCATCGTAAAAAACCGAGCCCCTGATCACCGTGCTGCCATTCCATTCGTAGCGGTACCATTTCGCTTTCGCGGGATCGGAGTTGGCTACCAAAAAAGATTTTCCGTCCGGGAAAAATGCGATACCATTCGGTCGCGTGAGCGAATCTACGAGGAGTTGAACTTCACCCGCAGGGGTAACCCGGAATACACCCTGAAAGGCAAGCGCACGGGTGGAGTCGTTTTCCTGCATCGGCAATCCGTACGGGGGATCGGTAAAGAAAAAGTCGCCTCCCAAAAATGCCGCATCATTCGGGCTGTTGAAGCGTTTGCCCTGGAAAGCGGCAGCGATTGGCAAGAACGCGGGCGCGGGCGCATGGAGCGGTGCATTCATTCGCGCGAGTTGGCGATTGCCGTGTTGGCAAAGCACTAATTTCCCTTCGCTATCCAACAGCAGCCCGTTAGAGCCGGGTTCATTGCTATACGTGCCGTCTCCCGTGTAACCCGAGGGAGTTAAGTAAACGCTTACCGGTTGCCCCTCTTGCCACTGATAAACTGTGTTCTTGGGTACATCCGAAAACAGTAACTTTTTTTCAGACGCTACCCAGACCGGCCCCTCACTCCATTTGTATCCGTCACCAATTTTTTCGATCACGGCGTGCCGATCTACCACCTCGCGGAATTCTGGTTGGAGTTCGTTAAACGAACCGAAAGGCGAGGATGCACGCTCATGTGGAGCACAGTACAAAAGAACGAGCAGGGGTAAGAGGTATACGGGTTTCATGAATTGATTTTCTGGTTTTTAGTCCCTGATTTCCGGTCGCTGGACTCTACTCTCTGATCCCTGACAACTATCAACTATCAACTAACAACTATCAACTAACAACTATCATCTAACAACTATCATCTAACAACCGACATCCAACAATATCCAACCAATGACCAGTAGTCGGCAACGAGTCGCTAGTTTTTCGGCAATGCAGGATCGGATTTTGCTCCCACCCATTCTGCGCCATCCTCGAAAACTTCTTTTTTGAAAATCGGCACCCTGTATTTCAGCGAGTCGATGATGTATTGGCAGGCTTCAAACGATTCTTTGCGGTGCGGGGTGCTCACGGCCACAACCACCGC
>VYLK01000450.1_pt1 | contig 14282 bp, 13 predicted proteins | sample 5114321 | NCBI WGS metagenome assembly VYLK01 (sample SAMN12291792, study PRJNA351875) | freshwater metagenome | isolation source: freshwater lake | place: USA: Michigan, MSU2 Lake | collected 2011-08-16
GGCGGCTGCGGGCTTGCTGTCGGTGCTGGCCGCCGCGGGCGCGGGGGTGGCCACGGCCGGTGCGCTGGTGCCCGGCGCACCTTCGGTCTTGGCCTCGGGTTTGGCTGCGCCGGTGTTGCCGCCGCGGAAATCGGTGACGTACCAGCCCGAGCCCTTGAGCTGGAAGCCCGCGGCCGTCACTTGCTTGGCATAGGTGGCCGCGCCGCAGGCCGGGCACACGGTGAGCACCGGGTCCGACATCTTCTGCAGCACGTCCTGCGCGTGGCCGCAGCTGCTGCAACGGTAGGCGTAGATGGGCATGGCTAAGCCGTTGATTCAAAAGGGGCGAATTGTAGTCGGCCGGCCTGCCGGCAGCAGGCCAGGGCCCCGGGCCGGCGCTCAGCCGTGCCAGAGCGTGAACAAGCGCACCACCAGCGCCCCGGCCACGAAGCCGGCGCCGGCCCACAGCACCGTCTGCAGCAGGCGGTTGGTGCGGCGCTGCTCGGCCAGCAGCGCGGCCAGCGTGGCGTTTTCGGTGGGGTCGGCGGCGTGCTGCAGGGCCTGGTGCACCAGGCGCGGCAGCTGAGGCAGCAGCTTGGTGTAGCCCGGCACCTCGCGCTCCAGCCGGCGCAGCAGGCCGCGCCAGCCCACCTGCTCGTTCATCCAGCGCTCCAGGAAAGGCTTGGCCGTCGTCCAGAGGTCGAGATCGGGGTCGAGGTCGCGGCCCAGGCCTTCGATGTTCAGCAGCGTCTTCTGCAGCAGCACCAGCTGCGGCTGGATCTGCACGTTGAAGCGGCGCGAGGTCTGGAACAGCCGCAGCAGCACCTGGCCGAGCGAGATCTCGCACAGCGGGCGGTCGAACATGGGCTCGCAGACGGTGCGGATGGCGGCTTCCAGCGCATCCACCCGCGTCTCGCGCGGCACCCAGCCGCTTTCGATGTGCAGTTCGGCCACGCGCTTGTAATCGCGCCGGAAGAAGGCGATGAAGTTGTAGGCGAGGTATTCCTTGTCGGTGTCGGTGAGCGTGCCGACGATGCCGAAATCCAGCGCGATGTAGCGGCCGAAGGTGGCCGGATCGAGGCTGACCTGGATGTTCCCGGGGTGCATGTCGGCGTGGAAGAAGCCGTCGCGGAAAACCTGGGTGAAGAAGATCGTGACGCCGTCTCGCGCGAGCTTGGGGATGTCGACGCCGGCAGCGCGGATGCGCTCGATCTGGCTGATGGGCACGCCCTTCATGCGCTCCATCACGATGACGCTGGCGGTGCACAGCTCCCACACCATCTCGGGCACCAGCACGAGGTTCAGGCCCTTCATGTTGGTGCGCAGCTGGCTGGCGTTGGCGGCCTCGCGCACGAGGTCGAGTTCGTCGTGCAGGTGGCCGTCGAACTCGGCCACCACCTCGCGCAGCTTCAGGCGCCGCGCGTCGTGCGAAAGCCGCTCGACCCAGCGCGCCAGCAGGTGCAGCAGCGACAGGTCCTGGCCGATGACCCTGAGCATGCCCGGGCGCAGCACCTTCACGGCCACCTCGCGGCCGTCCTTCAGCACCGCGAAGTGCACCTGCGCGATGGAGGCGCTGGCCACAGGCTCCACCTCGAAGCTGGCGAAGACCTCGTCGATGCGGCGGTTGAAGGCCTTTTCCACCAGCGCGCGAGAGGCCGCCGCCGGGAAAGGCGGCACGCGGTCCTGCAGGCGGGCGAGCTGGTCGGCCACGTCCAGCGGGATCAGGTCGCGCCGGGTGGAGAGCACCTGGCCGAACTTCACGAAGATGGGCCCCAGGCGCTCCAGGCCCTGGCGCAGGCGCTCGCCGCGCGGCGCGTCGAGCCGGCGGCCGATGGTGACGATGCGCACGAGTGCACGCACCCAGCGCTGGCGGAAGACCGAGAGCGCGACCTCGTCGAGCCCGAAACGCAGGACGGTGACCACGATGGTCACCAGGCGACCGAACTGCTTCATCGCTGCGGGTGCCGTGCCGTCAAGGGCCGCGCGAGCGCAGGCGCTGGCCGAGTTCGGCCACGCTCTTCAGCCCCGTGCGCAGGGCGGCGGCCAGGCTGGTGCCCGCCTGCTGCAAGGTCTGGGCCGGCCCGGCGCCGAACAGGCGTTCGAGGTCGGCGGCCACGTCCCAACGCAAGTTTTGCAACAACCAGTTCACGTCGCCCGCGAGCTGGGCATCGCCTTCGATCTGCACCGGCGGCGGCGTGCCGCCGACAGTGCGTGCCAGCAGCAGCGCGGGGTTGGCGGCGTCCAGCCTGATGTGCAGGTCGGCCTGCGGCGCGCCTTCCAGCCCGCACCACTCCAGCAGGCCCGCTGGCGTGATGCGCCACGCCAGGGCCGGCGCTGGCGGCAGCAGGCTGGGCCAGTTCTCCAGCGTCAGGCTCAGGCTGCGGCCGGCATGCGGCCGCAGCTTGTCGGTGGCCACACTTTCGGCGCTGAGCACGTGGTTGAAGACCAGCGTGAGCCGTTCGACGAGGGCGGGCGCGAGCAGCGCTTGCAGACTGTGAAGCATTGCGCGATTGTAGGCAGGCCCCCCTGTTCACAGGGCGGCCCGGCCCTTGGCTCGGGCCGGGAGACCCAGGGGCTTTGGGCCAGAATCCAACGCTTGACGGATGGTGTTCCGCTCGTGCGGCGCCGGGGCCCTTGCTTTCTTCCAGTGCCCCAGTCTGGCCCGCCTGGGCCGGGCGCCACCCGGCCCCCGGCCTCCCTGTCTGCCCCCCGATGTTCGAAGAACGAGGCTACAAGAGAACCTTCTACAGCGCACCGCAGTCGGTGACCTCGCTGGTCGCGGCCTTCCTGGAGCCGACGATCACGGTGGTGGTCTTCCTGCTGGTGTCGGCGTGGTTCGAGATCCCCATCGGGCGCTCGGACCTCACGCTGTGCCTGCTGGTCTTCGCCCTCACCTTCCCGGGCCGCAACCGCTTCTGGGACCGGCCGCTGAACTTCGCGGTCGACATCAGCACCTCGTGGATCAGCCTGCTCTTCATCCTGGCCTTGTGCGGCTACGCCACGCGCAGCCTGGGCCTGTTCGAGCCCGAGGTGCTGTTCTGGTGGGGCCTGATCACGCCCGCGCTGCAGTGGGTGGCCTTCTTCGTGGGCCGCAAGCTCCTGCGCCGCGCCGCTGCGCAGCCGCAGCACCGCCGCACCGCCGTGGTGGTGGGCGCCGGGGCCCTGGGCGTGAAGGTCTCGCGCGCCTTCCAGGCCCGGGGCGACATCGGCCTGGCCTTCCTGGGCTACTTCGACGACCGCGCCGACGACCGTGTCGACCCCGAGGCCGCCGGCCTGCGCCTGGGCACACTGAAGCAGTTGGCGCCCTACATCCGCGAACGCGGCGTGCACGAGGTCTACATCACCCTGCCGCTGGGCAGCCAGCCGCGCATCCTGGACCTGATGGAGCAGGTGCAGGGCACCACGGCAAGTGTCTTCTTCGTGCCTGATGTCTTCGGCATCAGCATCATCCAGGGCCGCCTGCAGGACATGAACGGCGTGCCCGTCGTCGGCCTGCTTGAGACACCCTTCACCGGAACCAACCGGCTGGTCAAGCGGGTGTCTGACGTGGTGCTGGCCGGCCTGATATTGGTGCTGATCGCGCCGCTGCTGGCGCTCATCGCGGCAGGCGTGAAGCTGAGTTCGCCAGGGCCGGTGATCTTCCGCCAGCGGCGCAACGGGCTGGATGGCGAAGAGATCATCGTCTACAAATTCCGCAGCATGCGCACGCAGGACGACGGCGCCGTGGTGCCGCAGGCCACCAAGGCCGACCCGCGCATCACGCCCTTCGGCGCCTTTCTGCGGCGCAGCTCGCTGGATGAACTGCCGCAGTTCGTCAACGTGCTGCAGGGCCGCATGAGCATCGTCGGCCCCCGGCCGCATGCGGTGGCCCACAACGAGCAGTACCGCCAGCTCATCAAGGCCTACATGGTGCGCCACAAGGTCAAGCCCGGCATCACGGGCTGGGCACAAATCCACGGCCACCGCGGCGAGACCGACACCATCGAAAAGATGCAGGCCCGCGTCGAATACGATCTCGAATACCTGCGCAACTGGTCGCTCGGGCTGGATCTGCAGATCATTGCGCGCACCGTCAAGCTGGTGTTTTTCGACCGCAACGCGTACTAGACGGGCCGACCGGCCCGTGCCGTCAGCCGCGTTGCCTTGTGCCCCACGACCCCACGGCCCTCGAGGCCAGGAGCGCCACCCCCGATGACCTGTCGCCGACTCCAGCACCCCTCCGCGCCCGCGCCGCTGGCCGCCGCGCTGGCACTGGTGCTGCCGTTGTGGTGCGGCAGCGCCGCAGCGCAGAACAGCCCCTGGTTCATCGGCGCCTCGCACAGCGTCACGCAGCAGAACAACGTGCTGGAGCTGGCCATCGGCCAGAACCCGCCGCCGGGTTTCGAGAAGGAAGACACCGTCTCGACCACCTCCTTGCTGGCCGGCTTCGACCAGCGTTTCGGGCGCCAGCGGGCTTACGGCAACGTGGCCCTGCGCGACACGCGCTACGACAACAACACCATCTTCAACAACCGCGGCTACAGTGGCCGGGCGGGGCTCGACTGGTCGACCGCCGAGCGCATCTCGGGCTCGATCTCGGCCAACGCCTCGCGCAGCCTGCAGCGCTTCAACCCCTTCGAAATCGGCTTCCTGGGCGAAAAGAACCTAGAGACCGTGCGGACCATGAACACACGGGTCTCGGTGGGCGTGGTCACGGCCTGGAGCTTCGAACTCAACGGCAGCCGGACCGAGGTGAAGAACTCGCTGGACCGGCGCGACGTGCAGTCGCGCAACTTCGTGCAGGACTCGGCCTCGCTGGGCCTGCAGTGGCGCCCGAGCAGCATCACGCTGCTGGGCGTGGCGCTGGGCGCCTCGCGCGGACGCTACCCGCAGTTCCGCGTCACGGCCGACGGCTTCCAGGCCGACCGTTTTCGGCGTGACGACCTGCAGCTGACCGCGGCCTACCGCCCTTCGGGCGCCAGTTCGCTGGACCTGCGCCTGAGCAGCGGCAAGACGCGCTACGACCTCAACGAGCGCCGGGATTTCTCCGGCGTCACCGGCAATGCCTCCTGGTCCTGGCAGGCCACGGGCAAGCTGTTCGTGCAGACCAGTTTCACGCGCGACACCGGCCAGGACAGCTACGCCACGGCAGTGTTCTTCCTGCCAGCCACGGCCGACTACAGCCGCAGCAACCGCTCCTGGCGTGTGCAGGCCGACTACGCCGCCACAGCGAAGATCACGGTGACCAGTTCGGTCACGCGTTTCAGCCGCGACCTGGTGCGCACCACAGACACTTCCATCCTGCCGCTTCCCCTGACCGCGCAAGGCAAGGACGACATCGACTACTTCAACCTCGGCGTGCGCTGGTCACCGTTGCGCAACCTGCAGTTGTCCTGCGACCACGGCCAGGAAAAGCGCCGCGGCGTCGGCGAACTCGTGACCAACCTCGACATGCGCAGCTTCGGCTGCTCGGCCCAACTGCTGCTGCAATGAAACCTACCGTTCTGCTGACGGGCGCCACCGGCTACATCGCCTCGCACACCTGGCTGGCCCTGCTGAAGGCCGGCTTCGACGTCGTCGGCGTCGATGATTTCTCCAACAGTTCGCCCGAGGTGCTGAAGCGCCTGGAGGCGCTGTCGGGCACGCGCCCGGTGTTCGAGCGGGTCGATGTCTGCGACGCCGCCGCGCTGGAGGCCGTGTTCCAGCGCCACCGCATCGATGCCACCGTGCACTTCGCAGCCTTCAAGGCCGTGGGCGAATCGACGCAGAAGCCGCTGGCCTACTACGCCAACAACATCGGCGGGCTGCTCAACGTGTGCCGCGTGATGCAGCAGCACGGCGTGCACCGCTTCGTGTTCAGCAGCAGCGCCACGGTCTATGGCGACCCGGCATCGCTGCCCATCACCGAGAGCTTTCCCCTCTCGGCCACCAACCCCTACGGCCAGACCAAGCTGATCGGCGAGACCATCCTGCGCGACCTGGGTGCTGCCGACCCGGCCTGGCAAACCGGCTGCCTGCGCTACTTCAACCCGGTGGGCGCGCACGAAAGCGGCCGCATCGGCGAAGACCCGCGCGGCATCCCCAACAACCTGATGCCCTACGTGGCGCAGGTGGCGGTGGGCCGGCGGCCCTTCCTGCAGGTCTTCGGCAACGACTACCCCACGGTCGACGGCACTGGCGTGCGCGACTACATCCACGTCGATGACCTCGCCGAAGGCCACGTGGCCGCGCTGCGCCGGCTGCTGGAAGCGCCTGGCAGCTTCACGGTGAACCTGGGCACGGGGCGCGGCTACAGCGTGCTGGAGGTGCTGCAGGCCTACGCCCGAGCCTGCGGCCGCGACCTCGCGCACCAGGTGGTGCCGCGCCGGCCGGGCGACGTGGCCGCCTGCTACGCCGACCCCACGCTGGCGCGTCAGCTGCTGGGCTGGCAGGCCCGGCACGACCTGGACCGCATGTGCGCCGACAGCTGGCGCTGGCAATCGATGAACCCGCAGGGATTTGAAGCATGAGCAAGATCAACGTGCAGCCGGTGGTGATGGCCGGCGGCTCGGGCACGCGGCTGTGGCCGCTGTCGCGCGCCGGTTTCCCGAAGCAGTTCCTCGTGCTCTCGGGCAACACCAGCCTCTTCCAGCAGGCGGTGGCCCGGCTGGACGGGCTGGCCAACGACACGCTGGCCGTGTCAGCGCCTGTGATCGTGGGCAACGAAGAGCATCGTTTCCTGGTGCTCGACCAGTTGCGGGAACTGAAGAGCGACCCCGGCGCCGTGCTGCTGGAGCCTGCGGGCCGCAACACCGCACCGGCCGTGACGCTGGCCGCACTGCAGGCCTTGGAAAGCGGCCTCGACCCCGTGCTGGTGGTGGCCTCGGCCGACCAGACCGTGACCGATGGCGCGGCCTACACCGCCGCGCTGCGCAGCGCCGTGGCCATGGCTGCCGAGGGCGCCATCACGGTGCTGGGCATCACGCCCGACCGGCCCGAAACTGGCTATGGCTACATCCGCGCCGACGGTGCCAAGGTTGCGCAGTTCGTGGAGAAGCCCGACCTCGCCACGGCCGAGAAGTACGTCGCCAGCGGCGCCTATTTCTGGAACGCCGGCATGTTCGTGCTGAAGGCCTCGGTGTGGATGGCGGCGCTGGACAAGTTCCGCCCCGACATCGCCAGCGCCTGCCGTGCGGCCTGGGCGGTGCGCAGCACCGACGCCAAATTCGTGCGCCCGGGCAAGGCCGAGTTCCTGGCCGTGCCCAGCGAATCGGTGGACTACGCGGTGATGGAGAAGTGCCCCGGCGTGCTCGACATCCGCATGCAGGCGCTGGACGCCGGCTGGAACGACCTCGGCGCCTGGGAAGCCGTGTGGCAGGTGACGCCGAAAGACGCCGCCGGCAACGCGCATGTGGGCGATGCCATGGTCAGCGACAGCCGCAACACGCTGGTGCACGCCACCAGCCGGCTGGTCAGCGTGGTGGGCCTGGACGACGTGGTGGTGGTGGAAACGCCCGACGCCGTGCTGGTCGCCAGCCGCGAGAAAAGCCAGGACGTCAAGAACATCGTCAACCAGCTCGGGCGCGAACAGCGTGGCGAGCAGGTGCTGCATCGCAAGGTGCACCGCCCCTGGGGCTGGTACGACAGCATCGACCACGGCCCGCGCCACCAGGTCAAGCGCATCATGGTCAAGCCTGGCGCCAGCTTGAGCCTGCAGATGCACCACCACCGCGCCGAACACTGGATCGTCGTCAGCGGCACCGCCGAGGTGACCAACGGCGACAAGGTCATCATGCTCACCGAGAACCAGAGCACCTACATCCCGCTCGGCCAGACCCACCGCCTGGCCAACCCGGGCAAGGTGCCGCTGGAGATCATCGAGGTGCAGAGCGGCAGCTACCTCGGCGAAGACGACATCGTGCGCTTCGAAGACACCTACGGAAGGAAGTGATGCCCCCGACCTCGCTGCGCTCGGTACCCCCCGAGGGGGCCGTTCGCCTGCGGCCCGGCGGAGCCGGTTCCGCGGCTCTTGCTTGATCGAATACTCACCCTGGCCATGACCATCTTCGTTACCGGCGGCGCTGGCTTCATCGGCAGCAACTTCGTGCTGGACTGGCTGGCCCAGTCGGATGAGCGCGTGATCAACCTCGACGCGCTGACCTACGCGGGCAACCTGCAGAACCTGGCTTCACTGCAAGGCGATGCCCGGCATGTCTTCGTGCACGGCGACATCACCGACCGCGCACTCGTCGACCGCCTGCTGGCCGAACACCGGCCCCGGGCACTGGTGCACTTCGCGGCAGAAAGCCACGTCGACCGCAGCATCCACGGCCCCGGCGCCTTCATGAAGACCAACGTCGACGGCACCTTCACGCTGCTGGAGGCCGCGCGCGCGCACTGGCACATGCTGCAAGGCGACGAAAAGGGGAACTTCCGCTTCCACCACGTCAGCACCGACGAGGTCTACGGCAGCCTGGCGCCCGACGCACCGGCCTTCACCGAGACCCACCCCTACGAACCCAACAGCCCCTACAGCGCCAGCAAGGCCGCCAGCGACCACCTCGTTCGCGCCTGGCACCACACCTACGGCCTGCCGGTGCTCACCACCAACTGCAGCAACAACTACGGGCCCTACCACTTCCCGGAGAAGCTGATCCCGCTGATGATCGTCAACGCGCTGGCCGGCAAGCCACTGCCGGTGTACGGCGACGGCCGGCAGATCCGCGACTGGCTCTACGTGGGCGACCATTGCAGCGCCATCCGCGCCGTGCTTGCCGGGGGCCGCGTTGGCGAGGTCTACAACATCGGCGGCTGGAACGAGCAGGCCAACATCGACATCGTGAACATCGTCTGCGGCCTGCTCGATGAACTGCGCCCCGACCCGGCCGGCCCCTACGCGCGCCTGATCACCCACGTGAAGGACCGCCCCGGCCACGACCGCCGCTACGCCATCGACGCGCGCAAGATCGAGCGTGAACTGGGCTGGCGCCCGGCGGAGACCTTCGCCACCGGCATCCGCAAGACCGTGCAGTGGTACCTCGAGCACGCCGACTGGGTGGCCAACGTGCAAAGCGGCGGCTACCGCGACTGGCTTGCGCAGAACTACGCCGCGCGATGAGCACCACCGTCCTGCTGCTGGGCAAGAACGGCCAGGTGGGCTGGGAACTGCAGCGTTCGCTGGCGCCGCTGGGCGAGCTGGTGGCCTGCGATTTCGACAGTCCCGGCGACTTGAAAGCCGACTTCTCGCAGCCCGAGAGCCTGCGCGCCCTGGTGCGCAGCGTGCGGCCGCACATCATCGTCAATGCCGCGGCGCACACCGCGGTGGACAAGGCCGAGAGTGAGCCTGACTTCGCCCGTGCGCTGAACGCCACCGCGCCCGGCGTGGTGGCCGAGGAAGCCGCGGCGCTGGGGGCCACCCTGGTGCACTACAGCACCGACTACGTCTTCGACGGCAGCGGCACACAGGCGCGCGACGAAGACGCGCCCACAGCGCCACTCAGCGTCTACGGCCGCACCAAGCTGGAAGGCGAGGAACGCGTGCGCCAGAGCGGCTGCACGCACCTGATCCTGCGCACGAGCTGGGTTTACGCCGCGCGCGGCGGCAACTTCGCGCGCACGATGCTGCGGCTGGCGGCCGAGCGCGAGAGCCTGAAGGTCATCGACGACCAGATCGGCGCGCCCACGGGGGCCGATCTGCTGGCCGACGTCACGGCGCTGGCCCTGCAGCGCCTGCAGACGCAGCCCGCACTGGCCGGCACCTACCACTGCGTGGCCGGCGGCGAGACCAGCTGGCACGGCTATGCACGGCACGTCATCGCCTGGGCGCACGCCAACGGCCAGCCCCTGAAGACGCAGCCCGAGGCCGTGCACGCCATCCCCACCCGCGAGTACCCCACGCCGGCACAGCGCCCGCTGAACTCGCGCCTGTCCACCGCGCGCCTGCAGGCGGCCTTCGGCCTGCGCCTGCCGCACTGGCAGGCGGGCGTGGAGCGCATGCTGGCCGAAATCAGCGGCCGCTGACAATGCGGCTGGCCGACAGCCCGGCCCCCTGAGGAGACTTCATGCATCGCAAGGGCATCATCCTGGCCGGTGGTTCCGGCACCCGGCTGCACCCGGCCACGCTGGCCATCAGCAAGCAGCTGCTGCCGGTGTACGACAAGCCGATGGTCTACTACCCGCTGAGCACGCTGATGCTGGCCGGCATGCGCGAGGTGCTGGTCATCAGCACGCCGCAGGACACGCCGCGTTTCCAGGCTCTGCTGGGCGACGGCAGCCGCTGGGGCATGCAACTCAGCTACTGCGTGCAGCCCAGCCCCGACGGCCTGGCGCAGGCCTTCATCCTGGGCCGCGAGTTCCTGGCCGGCGCGCCCAGCGCGCTGGTGCTGGGCGACAACATCTTCTACGGCCACGACTTCGCGCCGCTGCTGGCGCGCGCGCACGCGCGAACCGAAGGCGCCACCGTCTTCGCCTACCACGTGCACGACGCCGAGCGCTACGGCGTGGTCGAGTTCGACGCCCACAAGCGCGCCATCAGCATCGAAGAAAAACCAAAGGTGCCGAAAAGCAGCTACGCCGTCACGGGCCTGTACTTCTACGACGAACAGGTGTGCGACATCGCCGCCTCCATCCGGCCCAGCGCACGCGGCGAGCTGGAGATCACGACCGTCAACGAGCGCTACCTCCAGCAAGGCCAGCTGGACGTGGAGATCATGGGCCGGGGTTACGCCTGGCTGGACACGGGCACGCACGACAGCCTGATGGAAGCCGGCCAGTTCATCGCCACGCTGGAAAAGCGACAGGGCCTGAAGGTGGCCTGCCCGGAGGAGATCGCCTACCGCAGTGGCTGGATCGATGCCGCGCAGCTGGAAGCGCTGGCCGCGCCGATGCTGAAGAACAGCTACGGCCAGTACCTGATGCGCGTGCTGCGCGAGAAGGTGTTCTGACGATGAAGCTCATCCGCACCGACCTGCCCGGCGTCGTCATCGTCGAGCCGGCCGTCTTTGCCGACGAACGCGGCTGGTTCAGCGAGAGCTTCAACGAGCCCCGCTTCCATGCTGCGCTGGCGGCGCTGGGCCTGCCGGCACCGCGCGCCTTCGTGCAGGACAACCACTCTTGCAGCCGCGCCGGCGTGCTGCGCGGCCTGCACTACCAGCTGCCGCCGCACGCCCAAGGCAAGCTGGTGCGTGTGGTGAAGGGCGCGGCCTTCGACGTGGCGGTGGACATCCGCGCCGGTTCGCCGCACTTCGGCCGCTGGACGGGCGTGCGGCTGGATGCCGAGAACAAGCGCCAGCTGTGGGTGCCCGAGGGTTTTGCGCACGGCTTCGTCGCGCTGGAAGACGACACGCACTTCCTCTACAAGACCACCGACGTCTACGCGAAAGACTGCGAGCGCAGCATCCGCTTCGACGACCCGGCCATCGGCGTGCAATGGCCCCTGCCGGCGGGGGTGGCTGCGGCGCTGCTGGCGGCCAAGGATGCGGCAGCCCCGCTGCTGGCCCAGGCCGACCTGCCACCGCTGTGCTGAACACGTGGAAAGCAGCGCCCTGAAACGAAAAAAACGCAGCCGAGGCTGCGGTTTTTCAGGGGGCCGAGGCCCGGTCGATCAGATCGACTTGATGCCAGCGGCTTGCGGGCCCTTCTGGCCTTGCTTCACTTCGAATTCCACCTTCTGGCCTTCGGCCAGGCTGCGGAAGCCGCCGGTGCTCTGGATTTCGCTGAAGTGGGCGAAGAGATCCTTGCCACCACCGTCGGGGGTGATGAAGCCGAAGCCCTTGCCGTCGTCGAACCACTTCACGATGCCGGTTTGCGTAGTCATGCTGAATTTCCTTTCACGGTTGCTGCGCAGCACACGCTGACGCAGTGCAGATGCGGCCAAGAAGATCACCGATCAAGAAATCCGCCGAAACCTGCATCGCCTGTGAAGGCAGTTCAGGGCACACCGAACACTGTCTCAAAAAACTGTCTTGCTCAAATCTACCGGCCTAATGTAACCCCATTCGGACATTCACCCCGGAACCCCCTTCGAACGCGAGATGCGCGAAGCGCTGGCGGTGATATCTTCCCGCGTCCTCTCGAGGCCCACCCCGGGGCCCATCACCGCTTTTCATCCTGTCCTTGCACATGACCAAGACCGCACTCATCACCGGCGTCACCGGCCAGGACGGCGCCTACCTCGCCGAGTTACTGCTCTCCAAGGGCTACGAGGTGCACGGCATCAAGCGCCGTTCCTCCCTGTTCAACACCGACCGCGTCGACCACCTCTACCAGGACCCGCACGTCGACAACGCCCGCTTCAAGCTGCACTACGGTGACCTGACCGACAGCACCAACCTCATCCGCATCGTGCAGGAGGTGCAGCCCGACGAGATCTACAACCTCGGCGCGATGAGCCACGTGGCGGTGAGCTTCGAGCAGCCCGAGTACACAGCCGATGCCGACGGCATCGGCACGCTGCGCCTGCTGGAGGCCATCCGCATCCTCGGCCTGCAGAAGAAGACCCGCTTCTACCAGGCCAGCACCTCTGAGCTCTACGGCCTGGTGCAGGAGATCCCGCAGAAGGAGACCACGCCCTTCTACCCGCGCAGCCCCTACGCGGTGGCCAAGATGTACGCCTACTGGATCACGGTGAACTACCGCGAGGCCTACGGCATGTACGCCTGCAACGGCGTGCTCTTCAACCACGAGAGCCCGCTGCGTGGCGAGACCTTTGTCACGCGCAAGATCACGCGCGCCATCGCCCGCATCGCGCTCGGCCTGCAGGACTGCCTGTACCTGGGCAACCTGAGCGCCCTGCGCGACTGGGGCCACGCGCGCGACTACGTCGAGATGCAGTGGCTGATGCTGCAGCAGGAGGTGGCGGAAGACTTCGTCATCGCCACCGGCGTGCAGTACAGCGTGCGCCAGTTCGTCGAGTTCGCCGCGGCCGAGCTCGGCATCACGCTGGCCTTCAGCGGCGAGGGCGACCAGGAGATCGCCACCGTGGTGAAGGTGGAAGGCAACCGCGCCAAGTGCAAGCCGGGCGAGGTGATCGTGCGTGTGGACCCGCGCTACTACCGCCCCACCGAGGTGGAGACGCTGCTGGGCGACCCGACCAAGGCCAAGGTGAAACTCGGCTGGGTGCCCAAGACCACCCTGCCCGAGCTGGTGAAAGAGATGGTGGAGGCCGACTACACCAGCGCCAAGCGCGACAGCCTCGTGAAGCTGGCCGGCTTCCAGGCCTACGACCACCACGAGTGAGCGCGGCGATGCAGCAAGACGCCCGCATCTACGTGGCCGGCCACCGCGGCCTGGTCGGCAGCGCCATCGTGCGCCGGCTGCAGGCCGCCGGCCACACCGGCCTGCTCCTGCGCACGCACGCCGAGCTCGACCTCACCGACGAGGCGGCCACGCGCGCCTTCTTCGAGAAGGAGCAGCCCGAGTTCGTGTTCCTGGCGGCGGCCAAGGTGGGCGGCATCGTCGCCAACAACAGCTACCCGGCGCAGTTCATACGCGAGAACCTGGCCATCCAGACCAACGTCATCCACAGCGCCTACCTTGCGGGCGTGCAGCGCCTGCTCTTCCTGGGCAGCAGCTGCATCTACCCGAAGCTCGCGCCGCAGCCCATGCGCGAGCGCGACCTGCTCACTGGCCCGCTGGAGCCCACGAACCGGCCCTATGCGCTGGCCAAGATCGCCGGCGTGGAGATGTGCTGGAGCTACAACCGGCAGTACGGCACCAAGTACCTGGCGGCCATGCCCACCAACCTGTACGGGCCGGGCGACAACTACCACCCGACCAACAGCCACGTCATCCCGGCGCTGCTGCGCAAGTTCCACGAGGCCAAAGCCAGCGGCGCGCCGCAGGTCACCGTGTGGGGCACGGGCACGCCGCGGCGCGAGTTCCTCTTCAGCGACGACATGGCCGATGCCTGCGTCTACCTGATGCAGCTGCCCGACGAGCGCTACACGGCGCTGCTGGGCAGCGATGAAAGCGTCAGCGGCCGCTTCGAGCCGCCACTGGTGAACATCGGCGTCGGCGAAGACGTCACGATTGCCGAGCTGGCCGCGCTGGTGGCCAAGGTGGTGGGTTACCAGGGCGGCATCGTCTACGACACCAGCAAGCCCGACGGCACGCCGCGCAAGCTGATGGACGTGGGCCTGATGAAAGCCGCCGGCTGGCATGCAAGCACGGCGCTGGAAGACGGCCTGCGCGTGGCCTACGCCGAGTTCGCGGCGCAGAACCCGGCCGGCTGACCCCCAACGGATGGCCTTGCCCTTGGAGCCCGCCCTGCGCGCCGAAGCAGGCCGCCAGCGGCACCCCGTGCTGGGCGCGCCCATCGACGTGGTCAGCGCCGCCGCGGCACGCGC
>VYLK01000451.1_pt1 | contig 14233 bp, 11 predicted proteins | sample 5114321 | NCBI WGS metagenome assembly VYLK01 (sample SAMN12291792, study PRJNA351875) | freshwater metagenome | isolation source: freshwater lake | place: USA: Michigan, MSU2 Lake | collected 2011-08-16
GCCATCAGCTCAATATTTTCACGGGGCCGCTGTATTTTATTTTCAAGATCATTACCGTTATCAATGCATGCCGTGAACTCCGGGCACGCTATCCGCAGTACACGTTTGTACCCGTTTTCTGGATGGCCAGCGAAGATCATGACTATGAGGAAATCAGTTCCTTCCGGCTGCTGGGTAAAAAAATCACCTGGGCCACCGAACAGCACGGAGCCGTGGGGCGCTTCTCCACCGCAGGACTGTCCGACATCGCGCGCGAACTTCCGGCCGCGGCCGCATTCTTTGCAGATGCCTATGCCCGCAACAAGACGCTGGCCGCCGCTGTGCGCCAGTATGTGTCGCACCTTTTTGGTCGGGATGGGCTGGTGGTGATCAATGGCGATGATGTTGCGCTGAAAAAAACCTTTGCCCTCATCGCCGGGCAGGAGTTGTTTCACAGCCGCTCCCACAGCCTGGTGGAAAAGCAAAATGCGGCACTTGAAAAATTGGGCTACCCGGCACAGGTATTCTCACGGCCGATCAATCTCTTTTATCTCGCCGATGATGTGCGGGCTCGCATCGAACGGGCGGGCGATTCGTTTGTGGTGGTGGATCACGCCAAACGGTTTACGGAAGCCGAGATCCGCCATGAGCTGGCGACTCATCCGGAGCGGTTCAGTCCGAATGTCATCCTGCGGCCCGTGTATCAGGAGTTGATCCTGCCGAACCTCGCCTATTGCGGAGGACCGGCGGAGATGGTGTACTGGCTGCAACTGAAAGGCGTCTTCGACCATGCGGGTGTGCCGTTTCCCATCCTGCTGCCGCGCAACTTTGCGATGATGCTGCCTGCACCCGTGGCGAAAAAGTGGGAAAAAACCGGCATGACATGGGCGGAGTTATTCGAAGACAAAAACTTTCTCCACAACCAGTGGATGCTCCGCAACGCGGAGCTGCCGCTATCCCTCGGCCAGGAGCTGTCTGCTACCCGTACCCTTTACGATCAGGTGCAACAACACGCCGCCACGATTGACGCCAGCCTCGTGCGCATGGTGGCCGCCGCCGCGAAACGCGCCGTGGACGGCCTCGAAACCATTGAACACAAATTTCTCCGCGCGGCCAAACGCCACCAGCGCGACAAACTGCAACAGATCGATGCGGTGAAAGATGCGCTGTTCCCGAACGGCAGCCTGCAGGAGCGCACCGACAACTTTCTGAATTTCTACCTCGAAGACCCGCACTTCCTGGATCGCCTGCGCGAGCACCTCGATCCGTTTGATTTCCGGTTCACGCTGCTTCACTACACATGACGAAGGCAGCGCTCCGCACGCAGTTCCTCGCCCGGCGACAGGCCTTGTCGGACGATGTGGTGGCCGCCCGCAGCAAAGTGCTGTGCGACCGGCTGTTTGCCTCTTTTGATTTCTCGTTTCACAAATTCGTGCACACGTTCCTGCCCATGGAACAGCGAAACGAGCCGGATACCTGGCTGGTGATGGACCGCTGGCGCCGGGAATTTCCGCACCTGCGGATTGTGTTGCCGAAAATGCAAGCTGATGGCGCACTGGTTCATGTGGAGTTTGAAGGATTGCACCAACTCAAAAGAAATGCGTGGGGCATTCCCGAGCCTGCACAGGGTACTGAACTCGCTCCCGCCAAACTGGATTTTGTTTTGGTGCCCCTGTTGGCGGCCGACCGCCACGGAAACAGGCTGGGCTATGGGAAAGGATTTTATGATCGTTTTCTGTCTGCCGTAAATCCCGCCTGCAAAAAAGTAGGCTATTCGCTGCTCGATCTTTGTGCAGATGAGTTGCCCCACGATGCGTGGGATGTGCCGCTTACGCATGTGGTTTGTACGACAGAGACGTTTACGATACCTGCACTGCCGGAGTAGTGCTGGAAGGACTTCCGGCCGGGCCTGTTACAATGCAGGCTCCTGCTGGCTCAGGCAATGAAACGAGCCAAGCCCCCAGATGATGTCCCACGAATCGAGGCCGATCACGGTGCGGTTGGGAAAACACGATTGCAGGATTTGGAGCGCGTGGTCGTCATGCTTATCGCGGAACGTGGGTACAACCACATACTTGTTGGCGATGTAGAAATTCGCGTACGAGGCCGGCAGGCGCATGCCTTCGTACACCACGGCCCCCGGCATGGGCAACTCCACGATGTTGAGAGGCTCGCCGTTGATCAGCCGGAGTGTTTGTAACGTTTTGAGGTTTTCCTGCAGCGGGGCATAGTTCTCATCCGAAGAATCGTGTTCCACCACCGTGACAACCGTATTTTCGTTTACGAAACGTGTGAGGTCATCGATGTGGCCGTCGGTATCATCGCCCACAATGCCATCGCCCAGCCAGAGCACCTGCTGCACACCATAGAAGTTGTAGAGATATTCTTCAATCTGTTGCTGATTCAGGTGGGGATTACGATTTGGATTTAATAAACAAGAGGTGGTGGTGAGTACCGTACCTTTTCCATTAAATTCAACTGAGCCGCCTTCCATAACAATGCCCGGATAAAAAACCGGAAGTTTAAAATGCTCGGCAATGCGCGTGGGAATCACATCATCTAAATCATGCGGTGGGTATTTTCCGCCCCAGGCGTTGTAGCCCCAATCCACAATGGCTTTTTTCTTCTCCGTTTGGTGGAGGAGAAACGCCGGGCCATGATCGCGGCACCAGGCATCGTTGGTGGGATGAAAAAAGAATTCAATCCGCGAAAGCGAAGCCCCCGCCTGCTGCAAATACTCCATCGCCTGCTGCTGCATGGCAGAATCGCGCACGTTAATGCGCACCAGTTCCCCCTCTGCTACCCGTTGAATGAACTCGGCATATATCGGATAAATGGTTTGAATCTTACCGGGCCACGACGCTTCCTTGTGTGGCCAACTAAGCCAAGTGGCTTCGTGGGGTGCAAATTCTGCGGGGAAGTAGTAGCCGAGTTGGTGGGGGGTCATCGGGGGTGTACTTGGTAGTTATTAGTTGGTAGTTATTAGTTGGTAGTTGGTAGTTGCTCGTTGCTAGTGGCTAGTTGTTAGCGGCGGCTATTCGCCAACAGCTGCCAACTAGCAACCAACAACCAGTAAAAAGTCAATCTTCATCAATAAATCTACGGGTAATCGGTTGGTAGGAATCGATTCTGCGATCGCGCAAAAAGGGCCAGTGTGTGCGATAGCTGTCGGTCTTATGCAGATCGATTTCGTGTACGTGCACTTCTTCCAACTCATGCGAAGCCTGGAACAACACGCGTCCAAACGGATTGGCAATGAACGAGCCGCCCCAGAATTTCATGGCGCCATTTTGCTCGAAACCCACACGATTTACACTGACTACGTGAATGCCGTTCGCTACCGCATGGCTGCGCTGAATGGTTTGCCACGCATTGTATTGCTCGCTGTTTGTGGCCTCGTCTTGCGAGGTGGCCCAGCCGATGGCGGTGGGATAAAACAACACCTCCGCACCCATGAGCGCGGTGATGCGTGCGGCTTCCGGATACCACTGATCCCAACAAATCAAGATGCCAATTGCCGCGTATTTGGTTTTAAATACTTTATAACCGAGGTCGCCCGGCGTAAAGTAAAATTTCTCGTAGTAGGCTGGATCATCAGGAATGTGCATCTTCCGGTACTTGCCCAGGTAGGTACCGTCTGCATCCAACACCGCGGTGGTGTTATGATAAATCCCGTTGGTGCGCTTCTCGAATAGCGAGGCGACAATCACCACGTTGAGTTCTTTCGCCAGCGCGGACAAGGTTTCCGTAGACGGCCCAGGTATGGCTTCGGCCAGTTTGAAATTATCATAATCTTCCACATCGCAGAAATATAGGGAAGTAAACAACTCCTGCAAGCAGACAATTTGTGCGCCTTTGTTAGCTGCTTCGCGAATGCCGGCAACGGCCTTGCGCATGTTTTCCGAGGGCGTGGCCGTGCAACTCATTTGCACCAGTCCGACGTGAATTATTTTAGACGATTTCATACGCCTGCAAAAGTATCATTAATCGTGAAAAGCCACGCACCCGTCACGATTCCGCCATCATGCTTTTTTATAAAATCTTTGTGGTTTTATTTGATCTCGAAGCTCTGCGTAGAGAGGTAAGATGCGCCAAAAACACCGATGCCTCCCGTTACGTTTGAGTAAACCGGCACCGGACTGCTAAAATTAGGGATCAAATTATTGGTATTACTGAGCCAGGTTTCGAGCAGTCTATACGATTCATAATACCGAAACATGTTTAGATCGACACTTCTCAGGTGAACAACAAGTTCCGGAGAGGTGGCCAAAAATGCCCTGCGAACGATACCCGACTCGCTATTATTCAGTTGTGCGCTAAGTACAAATGTCCCATTATCCAACAGCGGCCTCAACGGATTCATCATCAATCCGAAAGGGGTCTCCGCCAGGTATGAGCCTCGTGCGGTGGTTGACAATATCGAATATGGGTTAGGTGATGTATTACTCCAACGACACGAGAATTTGAAGTCGTCATTATCGCGTTCGCCAGAGATTTCAATTGGTTTCGGTTTTTCCGGTATGCGGCAGTTCGCATTGAGTAGCCGGCCATCGGATAGTAATACACGGAGTGAGTACAAGACGGATGGTTCAACAATAAATTCCTCTGCATCCAACTCGTACCGCAGATTTTTATCGTTAAATACTAAAACATGAGCACTAAACGAATTCGAAATCACAACTTCGGCATCTGCTACCACCGACCGCTCTGGGCCTAACTCTTCGCCAATTTCTTGTACACGAAAAACATGCGCGGATAGCAATGAGTCTTGGGGCGAGATAAAACACACAACGGAAACTTGGTCTAAATCTGATTCCTCTTTCACTCCAGAATCGCAAGTACACAACAGGCAAAGGGCGAACAAAAAAAGCATTATCGTAACTCCCTTTTTAAGCATCTTAAAATCGAAAATTGTAACTTATCATAGGTAAGATTGGAAAAGCATTTCTTTTTTTCAAAACTGCGCGCGGGCCGGACTGGGCCGAAGCGGCTTCAAGACTCAAGTAGTAGTAAAGTGGGTTTTTTCGATTGTAAGCATTATAAACTCCAAATTCCCAAACGCGTGTAAAGCGTTTCTTCCTTTTTGTTAACTCAATTGCGATATCTAGTCGGTGGATAGCCTCCGTTCTAAAATTATTCCGAGCCCCAAAATAGGGAACCGTGGTCAGCGCGGGTTCACTTTGTACGAAATTACTTACCGCGATATAATTAAACCCAGTTGGAGCCGTAACCGCTATACCACTGTGAAGTTGCCAAGTTGCCGTTAACTGCAAACGTGAATTGAATTTCAAAGTACCGGTAGCAACCAATGAATGCCGATTATCATTTCTGCCAAAAAAACGGTCGCCCCGATTCAAACTATCAAACTGATGGATTAGCCAGCCCAGGGTGTACGAAACGAGTCCGGAAAACTTTCCGGAATTTTTTTGTATCATCACCTCCGTGCCATACGCTTGGCCTTTGCCGTTTGTTACGTCCTCCTGCCAGGAAATTTGCTGTGGCTCATCCGATGCAAAGCCTAATCTCGCGCCATCATCATACGCTAACAAGTTTCGAAAGTATTTGCGGTATGTCTCAACCGAAACCAAAGTTCCAAAACGGGGCAGTTGCTTGGTTAGGCCAACAGACAATTGGTCAGTTTGGACCGGCGGAAATTGGCTGGATGGTGGAACCCACAAATCTGTTGACAACCCCAGACCCGTGTTTGAAAGAACATGAACGAACTGGTTGGCACGCGTGTAATTTGCAAAGACTTCAATTTGGTTACCAAAGTTATGTGAGAGGTTAATGCGTGGCTCTAAGAAAAGAAAAGTATCTCCAGACGATGCCAATGCATTTATTCGGAGGCCGCTACGAAGTGTTATGGTTCGCGCCACTTTCCATGTGTCTTCTATGTAGGCCGCGGTCTCAAAGTTTCTGTAGGATGTTCCCCCCACGCTGGGTAAATGGCCCAACGAGTCCTGTCTCTCAAAGAAGCTTGGCGTGAAAAACCGAAGACTAAAGTGAACACCGTATTTGATTTGGTGAGCGTTACTTGGATACCAGTCAAGATCATTCTTCAGGGCATAATCTTGAAGGTTTGAACCGTATCTCATGAATTCGTAACGAGCGTTTGGGCCGGATCGTTCTACAACGTCTGTAAATTCAAATGAATGCCTGCTCTGTATTAATGTAACATTGCCAAAAAGTCGGCTTGTGTATTGGTGGTTCCATCTTAACGAACTGGTGCTGTTCCCCCACCTGAGTCTGGTGTCGTTTATCAACGGTTGTTGAGAAAAATCCTCTCGGGTTCTATTGACCAAATTATCTCCTCCTGAATAAAAGCTTACATATACGGTATTCTTTGGATTTACTTCCCACTTTGATTTAGCGTTGATATCAAAAAAGCGGTAAGACTGAAGTTCATTTGTGGTCATCAGTGGTCTCGTTAGAAGGTCCAAATAGCTTCTACGGAAAGAGAGCATTATCGATGCTTTATCTTTTACCAAGGGTCCCTCCAACGTGAGTCTGCTTGAAAGAATCCCAATTCCGCCTCTTCCTTCAACTCTTTTCATATTCCCATCTCGCAGTTGAATGTCGATCACGGACGAAGCTCGGCCCCCGTACTGAGCTGGAAAACCGGCTTTCCAAAAATTTACAGTTTTTATGGCGTCCGTGTTGAAAACAGAAAAGAAACCAAATAAGTGGTTAGGATTGTAAACGGGCGCATCATCTAAAACAATCAGGTTCTGATCGGGACTGCCGCCACGCACATATAACCCGGCAGAACCTTCGACTCCGCTTTTCACCCCAGATAGTAGTTGTATCGCTTTTAAAACATCCTTTTCCCCAAGCAGAGTCGGCATTTTGTCGATTAATTCACTGCTGACACTAACCGAGCCTTTTGCCGAGCGCCCTTGCGCGGGCATCGAAGAAATAACAACTTCGTTTAAGACGTTAATACTCGGTAGCAAATCGATATTTAACGTGGTATCCTTCGGGGTAGAAAAAGAAATTTGTTGTTTGGCGAATCCGATTGCTGAAACTTGAATAGTGGTCAGTTTGTCAGGAATTATTTGAAGCGAAAAAAATCCGTACTCATTCGAGTACGATCCTTTCATCGTACCTTCAAACAAGACATTTGCATATGGAACTGCCTCTTTGCTTTCGGCATTTCGGACCGAACCACTTACGATTATCTGCGCATAGCACCAACCGTTAACTGCCAACATCAACAATATTATAACACGGCAGTAAGTAAAACCGGAAAACGCAAAGCCAAAAAACTTCCTAAAAAATATACTCAATCCTTGCTTGTCAAGAGCTTCGAAGATCAAAGCCATGCTGGCTGATCTTCGAAGTATGTTAGTTTTAATTTAGTAGTTAACAAACTCGTAGTAATAGTCGCCAGCGTTGTTGAAAGATATCGTAAGGCGTAATCTCCACGGCCCGTCTACATAAAATCGCTCATTTGTTCCGCCACTCCATGTGTAGGGGCCGAGAATAGTGCTCCAACCCGACCACCACCGTGTTTTTCGCTGGAGTTTCCAATAGACTTGTTGATTAGCTCTCAAAAAGAATTCCTCTGGCCAGTTCATACTGTCGTGCCAAACATCAGGGTTAAGGTACTTACTGCGCGCGTTAGGAGCAAGGGAATAGTTCGTATTTATTTTATTGTGAAGGCCCAACCCAATAACTCCTTTGTCTAACCGCTGACTCACAATATCGACAATAATCACTTTGGATAAATCGAGTTCATCACTGGTTGATTCATCGATGTGAGAATCATTAATTTGGTTTACATGCCCTCTCTTTTCAAAAACAGGCACTATCGACATTTCTCGCGACTCGAGAAACTCATTGACTAACGCTTCTTCGAGCGCTGCAACACGCAACACCATTTCATTCGAACCACCGGCATCAACCAGTATTATGTCTTTTGTAAAAAATGTTACACCATACTCCTTTTCTAATAGCTCAATCTCGCTTTTTGGTAGTTCCTGATTTGGCTGAACAGCGTCTTGCTGGCAGCCGATCAGCAACACTAAGACTAACATCGGCAGCGGTGCGCACCGTAAAATTGCGAATACCCGTTCCATGAATGACTCATTATCTTGAGTCGCTCTTTGTCCATCTGACGGATCAAAAATTTCGGGCTTAGAATTGATTTTTGTGGCTTTCATAATTATGAGGGTTAGTTAAAATTATAAAGCCAAGTTAGTAATTATAGCATATATGCTATAACAAATTACAATTTATCTGAATTGCTTTCCTCCTGTGAATTTCCGGGACGAAAAAGTTTTGCGCGCATTCGGCAAAAACCTTCAGTTGCTGCGAAAACAGCAGGATTTTTCTCAAGAGGAATTGGCATACAGGTCTGGCATCAGTCTTTCGCAAATTGCCCGAATTGAGACCGGCAGGGTAAATCCGACCGTTTGCACGCTGATTGTGATCTCGAAAACACTGAAAATCAAACCTACGGAGTTAATGAACTTTTGAAACCGTACTATGAGCTCACATACTCTCTTCGAAAACAGGAGTTAGGATTAGCGATGAACATGACAAAAGACAGTACCCCGCCCTCGAAAGTCGGTCGAACCGAACGAATCAACTCGGCAGTTGCTCTTACGCCTCATTGGGCTTCACCGCCCGCACCATCTCGCGCTTCCCCGGCGGGCCGGGCAATGCCTCTACCACAAACCCACAGCTTCGCAAATCGCGCTTGAGCTGGCCTTTGGCACAATACGTTACCAGTACGCCGCCGGGCGCCAGCACCTCAAACATTTGCGTAAGCACCGCGGTTGTCCACATTTCCGGCTGCTTTTCGGGTGCAAACGCATCAAAATAAATCACATCAAAAAAAGTATGTGCCAAGGGCGCGGCCAAAACCGGTGTGCTGTGTTTGGTGATCTGTAGGTTGGGCAGCAACTGTACCGGCACATTCCATGGGGCGCTGTGCATCTGCTGCGCCAGTGCCGCATGTTCATGCGCGGTAAAAAGATAGGTGGCGGCTATTACATCCCACGAAAGTGGAAACGGCTCTACCGTGTGCACAAAAAACTGGATTTCGGCACGCGGCAACGCCTCCAGGGCCGTTAGCCAGATGTTCAGGCCGGTGCCAAAACCTACTTCCAACACCCGCACCCGATTTGTGCCTGCCAACCGGTGTTTAAGCCCGTGCTCGATGTACACATGCACCGATTCCTGCCGGGCGCCATGGCGCGAGTGGTAGGTTTCGTTTAACGCAGCATTAAACAAGGTGTGCGAGCCATCTGCGGTCTCGATGATCACAAGATTCATAGCTTCGTCATTGACTTTCGGGTTCTGGTGCAGTACCTTCCTTGCCTCATGCACAACACGTACAACTTTGGCCCGCGCCTGCTCACCTACCTGCAATATACAGTGCTGCTGGCGGTTATCTTGTATTTCGGGCGGCCGTTGCTGGTACCACTGGCACTGGCCGTGCTCATTAGTTTTGTGCTCTATCCCATTTGCATCTGGTTAGAAAAGAAAAAAGTAGGGCGCATGAGTGCAATTTTGGTGAGCGTTGGTTTGTTGCTGCTGCTTGCCGTTGTGCTGCTGGTACTGCTGGTGTTTCAGGTGAATCAGTTTCTGCACGAGTGGCCGGCCATCCACACCAAAATGATGAGTACGATTGCCACGGCAAGCCAATGGTTAACCGCGGAGTTTCAGTTGAGCCGTGCAGCACAAAATGAATGGCTTCGGAATTTCGCACGGCAATCGTCTGGCGATGCCATAAGCCTGCTGCAAAAAACGATTTCGGCATCGGCTTTTTCTGCCGTGCTGCTGGTGCTCATTCCAATCTATGCCGTGCTGATTTTATACTACCGCAAACGCTGGTTTAACGTACTCGTGCGTTTCTTTCCCGACCAGGGGCCTGCGCGCATTCGCGAAATTCTGCAACTCAGTATCCAATCGTACTACAACTTTATCAAGGGCATGGGTTTGGTGTATCTGGTCGTGGGCGTTTTGAATAGCGTAGGATTGTTGCTGCTCGGTGTGCCGCACGCGTTTTTGTTTGGCTTCGTTGCTGCTGTGCTCACGTTTATTCCCTACGTTGGGATTTTGGTTGGCGCACTGTTGCCAATGTCGGTTGCGTGGATTACCTACAACTCGCTCTGGTACCCGTTAGGCGTGGCTTTGGTTTTCGCATTTGTGCAATATCTGGAAGCCAACGTCATTTTTCCGTTTGCGGTGAGCAGCCGGTTAAAGATCAACGCATTGGTAACGATCGTGGCGATTGTGGTGGGTGGGTTAGTGTGGGGCGTGGCAGGCATGATTTTATTTATTCCCTTTTTGGGGATCATTAAATTGGTGGCCGACCGCACGCCCGAATTGAGTACGTGGGCTTTTTTGATTGGCGATGCGGATGAAGCCCCTGATGTTAAAACCCCGCAGCCGTAAAACGTTTTTGCAACCCCACCGCACAGCACTCGGTCCCGCCTGCATTTTTTGTTTAATCGAACGTAAGGTCTGGAAGTTAAGTGTTTTTTACTGCCGAACGGTCAGGGTTTATTTCAGCATGGGTCTCAGAAAATCTGCCTATCCGCATTCATCCCAACATAAAAACACAGCCCACCTCTTGAAAAAAGAATACCAAATTCAAGGCTGAAGGGTAAAAACAAAACCCATCATTCCTGATCTGTTTGCGGCATCGATTGCATTAGCCCATCCGCGTGTTTTGCCTATCTTTGCCACCGTTTATTTCGATCCAAAAAACTCATCACCATCCGTTATGGCTTACATCGAACCTGCCCCATTGGTTGACAAGGAAAATCCATTTGAAGCAATGATGTCGCGTTTTCATACGGCATCTCAGATTCTCGGCCTCGAAGATGAAGTATACAACGTACTAAAGGTTCCTGCCAAACAGGTGATTGTAACGCTTCCTGTCACCATGGATGATGGTACGCTTCGGGTATTCGAGGGCTACCGGGTAATTCATTCTACTATACTGGGCCCATCCAAGGGTGGAATTCGTTTCGATCCTCACGTTAACCTAGATGAAGTGAAGGCGCTGGCCGCGTGGATGACGTGGAAGTGTGCCGTGGTGGATATTCCCTACGGCGGCGGCAAGGGCGGTGTAAATTGCAATCCGCGCGAGATGTCGGCCGGTGAGATCGAGCGCCTCATGCGCAGCTACACGCAGGCCATGATGGATGTTTTTGGTCCCGATCAGGACATTCCCGCACCCGACATGGGTACGGGCCCGCGTGAGATGGCGTGGCTGATGGATCAATATTCGCGCAACAAAGGGATGACTGTGCCGGCAGTAGTAACGGGTAAACCCATCGTAATGGGCGGATCGCTGGGGCGCACCGAGGCCACCGGTCGCGGGGTGATGGTCACCACCATGGCGGCCATGGAAAAACTGAAAATCAATCCCTACAAAGCAACTTGTGCCGTTCAGGGATTTGGCAATGTAGGCTCCTGGACAGCGCGTCTGCTGGAAGAGCGCGGGCTGAAGATTCTGGCGATAAGCGATATCTCCGGTGCCTACTACAACTCGAATGGCATTGACATTGAGCAGGCACTCGCCTACCGCGACAAAAACAAGGGCACTCTTGAGGGCTTCACCGAGGCCGAAAAGATCGGTGGGCAGGAAATCCTGACACTGCCGGTAGATGTGCTGGTGCCCGCGGCCACCGAAGACGTGATTACCAACAACAATGCCGGACAGATTCAGGCGAAGCTCATTGTGGAGGGCGCGAATGGCCCCACCTCCTCCAAAGCAGACCGCATCATTTACGAAAAAGGAATCAGTGTGGTACCCGACATTCTGGCCAACGCCGGCGGCGTAACGGTGAGCTATTTCGAGTGGGTGCAAAACCGCCTCGGTTACAAGTGGACAGCCGAACGCGTAAACCGCAGAAGTGACCGGATTATGAAAGACGCCTTTGACAATGTGTACAAAACTGCCAACGATTATAAAGTTTCCCTGCGCATAGCCGCCTACATGGTAGCCATCGACAAAGTGGCTAAGACGTATAAATTCCGGGGCGGTTTTTAAACGAATGTGATGACGATACATAAAGAAGGCCGCACGTTGTTGTTTGTACTGCTGATTGCGCTGGTTGCCCTGATTTGGGTTGCCGATCACTTCCTTTATCCCGAACATGCGATTGCGCGCAATTTGATCATCGGTGCAGGCCTGATATTTTATGTGATGATCCTACAGTTTTTCCGAAGCCCGGTATTTGAGACTCCCACGCAGGCTAACCACGTTTTGGCCCCGGCCGATGGAAAGGTGGTGGTCATTGAAGAAACTGAAGAAGGTGAATACCTGAAGTCGCGCAGAAAGCAGGTCTCCATTTTCATGTCTCCGGTGAATGTGCATGTTAACCGGATGCCGGTGGCCGGCACCATCAGCTACTTCCGCTACCATCCCGGCAAATACCTCGTGGCCTGGCACCCCAAATCCAGCACGGAGAATGAACGGACTACCGTGGTGGCGCGCATGGGCAATGGCACGGAAATTCTGTTCCGTCAGATTGCCGGCGCACTGGCCCGCCGGATTAAGTGGTATGTACAAGCCGGGCAAACCCTACAGCAGGGCGAAGAGTTTGGCTTCATCAAATTTGGCTCGCGGGTGGATATTTTTCTGCCCCTAAACGCACGTGTTGTAGTAAAGCCGGGGGAAATGACACGCGGAGGCCGCACGGTCATTGCTGAATTGCCCTGAAAGCCTTGAACATCAAGAGCTGCACAGGCTCCACAAAAGCCAAAAGTTATCTCCGAAACGGTCGTTATCAGCGCTGAAAGCGGTATATTTGGAAATACTTTCCTAAACTTTGCAGAAGTCTATGATCCGCTCTGTCAAATTCGCGTCGCAACACGCTGAATTCTTCGCCACATTGTCACAACGTGTGAATCAGTACTTTACCAGCCGTGGTATCGAACGGACCGCCAACGGCGAAATGGTATTCAAAACCTTTTTCATGTTTTCGCTCTATTTTGTGCCCTTCGCATTGCTGCTCTCAGGTGTGGCGCCCACGCTGGGCGGCCAGCTGGTGTTGTGGTCTGCGATGGGCTTTGGTATGGCGGGCATTGGTTTATCCATCATGCACGATGCCAACCACGGGGCCTACTCCAAAAAGCCATGGGTGAATAATTTACTCGGTCTGTCTCTGAATCTCGTGGGCGGGCATGCTGTTAACTGGCGTGTGCAACACAATGTACTGCATCACACCTACACCAATGTCCACGATGTAGATGAGGATATTAGTCCGCGTGGAGTACTGCGCATGGGCCCGGAAAGCAAGTGGAGGGCCATGCACCGCTTTCAACATCTGTACGCCTGGTTTTTTTACGGCCTGATGACACTGGTGTGGGTGTTGGCCAAAGACTTCTTCCGCCTGCTCAAATACCAGCGTGAAGGTTTGTTAAAAAAGCAGAAAACGACACCCGCGCGCGAGTGGACGGTCATGATCCTGACCAAGATTATCTATTTCAGCTACATATTCGGGTTGCCGATGATCATTCTCGGTTTACCTTTCTGGCAGGTACTCGTTGGCTTTCTGCTCATGCACTACATTGCCGGGTTTATTCTGGCCATCATTTTCCAGCCGGCGCATGTTGTGGAGGGAACGGCTTATCCGGAGCCGGATGCAAAAGGAAATCTTGAGAATAACTGGGCCATTCACCAACTGCACACAACCACTAACTTCGGCCACAGGCACCGCGTGTTCTCGTGGTATGTTGGCGGTCTGAATTATCAAGTGGAGCATCACTTGTTTCCCAACATCTGCCATGTGCACTACCGAGCCATCGCCCCCATCGTGGAACAGACGGCGCGCGAGTTTGGGTTGCCATACAAATCAAAAGAGACTTTTCTGGATGCTGTGGTTGCCCATGCCGCCCAGTTAAAGCTTATGGGCCAAAAGCCCGAGCTTAAACCGGCGCTGGGGTAAGTACATGCCTTTTTGCTGGGGAAAATGCCCCCTGCACACGTGCAGCACGTACCTCCGATTGAAAGTTTGCTGAGCGCAAAACCTGGTTTGATTCAACAACGCTGGTTACGCGCAAGCTACCGCGCCACAACCTGAATATACTTCTGGTAGCGAACGGGTTGTCCGTTGTTTGAGAGGCCTTCCACAGTAATGCGGTAGGGGCCTGGCAAATCTGAGGTGTAGAATTCAAACCGAAAAGTACCCGTACTATCCGGTGTTAGCTCCGGATTCCAATAGATGGTCGACCGGTAGTCGGCCGCATCTGTTTCCGTACTTACGTTGGCGTAATCGGGCGACAAGAACGT
>VYLK01000453.1_pt1 | contig 14206 bp, 12 predicted proteins | sample 5114321 | NCBI WGS metagenome assembly VYLK01 (sample SAMN12291792, study PRJNA351875) | freshwater metagenome | isolation source: freshwater lake | place: USA: Michigan, MSU2 Lake | collected 2011-08-16
AAGCCGCCGCCGCCGCGGCGCCAGCGCTGCGCACCGGCTTCATCAAGGCCTATTGCGCGCTGCTGCTGCTGTCGGGCGTGATCGCCTGGTGGCTGGTGCTCACGCAGATCAGCCGCCGCGTGGCGCAGGAAGAAAGCAACCGCCAGACCGAAGCCCTGGTGCGTGAGATCGACAGCCACGCCCGCACCGACGAAGAACTGCAGCGCGCCCGCCTCGCCGCCGAGGCGGCACGGGGCCAGGCCGAGGCCGCCAACCAGGCCAAGACGCGCTACATCAGCGCCATCAGCCACGAACTGCGCACGCCGCTCAACAGCATCCTGGGCTACGCGCAGCTGCTGGACGAAGACCCCACGCTGCCCGTGCACCGCAAGCAGGCCGTGGGCGTCATCCGCCGCGGTGGCGAGCACCTGCTGGGGCTGATCGAAGGCACGCTGGACATCGCGCGCATCGAAGGCGGCAAGCTCAGGCTGGAGCCCAAGCCCATGCGCCTGCGTGAGAGCCTGCAGCAGATCGTGCACATGTTCGAGCTGCAGGCGCTGCACAAGGGCCTGCGTTTCGAGCACGACATCGAGGGCGCGCCGGTGCTGGTGCGGGCCGACGAGCGGCGGCTGACGCAGATCCTCATCAACGTGCTGGGCAACGCCGTGAAGTTCACGCAGCGCGGGCGCGTGGCCTTCCGCGCGGCGCACCTGCGCGACATGGCGGTGTTCGAGATCGAGGACACCGGCCCCGGCATCGCGCCCGAGGACCTGGAACGCATCTTCGAGCCCTTCTCGCGCGGCGGCCAGCCCGGCAGCGCCGGTGCGGCCCCGGGCGGCGGCACGGGCCTGGGCCTGACCATCGCGAAGATGCTCACCGACCTGATGGGCGGCGAGCTCACCGTCAGCACGAAGCTGGGCGAGGGCACGGTCTTCCGCGTGCGTCTCTTCCTGCCCGAGTTGCGTGGCCAGCGCGTGCCCGGCCCGCGCCCGGTGCGCAGCGGCTATGAGGGGGCGAACGGGGGTGCGCGCCGCCGCCTGCTGGTGGTGGACAACGAAGAGGTCGACCGCACGCTGCTGGCGCGCCGGCTGCAGGCCCTGGGCTTCGACGTGCTGGAAGCCGGCTCGGGCCAGGCCGCGCTGGCGCTGCTGCAGGAGTCGCGCGGCGCAGAGCCGGCAGCGCACGTGCACGCCATCCTGATGGACCTGGCCATGCCCGGCATCGACGGCTGGCAGACCATCCGCACCTTGCGTGCGCAGGGCCTGAGCGAGGCGCCGGTGGCCATCGTCTCGGCCAATGCTTTCGACAAGGGCCTGGAGAACGACTGCGGCATCACGCCGGCGGACTTCATCACCAAGCCCGTGCGTTTCGAGGAGCTGCTCGATTGGCTGGGTGAGCACCTGGCCCTGGTTTGGCTCTCGGCGCCGGCCTTGCCACCGCTGCCACCGGCCGCGCCCCCGGCCGAGGCCGCGCTGCCCACGCGGGCGCAATTGCTGGCGCTGCAGGAGATGGTGAGCCTGGGCTACCCCCGGGGCGTGCAGCAGGCGCTGGCGCGCATCGAGACCGAACGGCCAGAATGTGCGGCTTGGCTGGCGTCCGTGCGGGCGCTGGCGCAGGCCTTCCAGTTCGAAGGCTTGCAGGCCCAGATCGAGCTTGCCCTTGCCCGTGCCGAACCCGCCTGATCCGCTGCTGCCGCCCGACGGCCTGTCTGCTGCCGCCGACCCCCTGGGCCGAGCGCGCAGCGCGGGGGTCGTCTTGATCGTCGACGACGTGCCGGACAACCTGGCCGTGCTGCACGACGCGCTGGACGCCGCTGGCTACACCGTGCTGGTGGCCACCGATGGCGCACGCGCGCTGCAGCGCGCTGCCCAGGCCGACCCCGACATCGTACTGCTGGATGCCGTGATGCCGGGCATCGACGGTTTCGAGGTCGCGCGGCGCCTGAAGGCCGGGCCCGAGACGGCGCACATCCCCATCGTTTTCATGACCGGGCTGACCGAGACCGAGCACGTGCTGGCCGCCTTCGACGCCGGCGGGGTGGACTACGTCACCAAGCCCATCCGCGCGCCCGAAGTGCTGGCGCGCATGGCCGCGCACATGCAGGCCGCGCGCCAGGCGCGCCAGGCCCGCAACGCGCTGGATGCCTATGGCCACGCCACCATCGCCGTGCGCCTGGGCGCCACGCCGGCCGAGGCACCTCGCCTGGTGTGGCAGACGCCGCTGGCGCGCCAATGGCTGCCCGCCTACTTCGACGCCGTGCCCGACCAGCTGCCCGCCCCGTTGCACACCTGGCTGCAGGACGCCGCCGCCGGCCGCGAGGTGCGCCCGCTGAGCACCGCGCGCGGCGCGCGCCAGCTCGTGGCCACGCTCCAGGGTCGCACGGTGGACGAAGACTGGCTGGTGGTGCTGCGCGAGGTGAGCGACGCCGCCACCGTGGAAGCCACCATGCAGGCCTTCGGCCTGACGCTGCGCGAGAGCGAGGTGCTGTACTGGGTGGCCAAGGGCAAGACCAACCGCGACATCGGCGACATCCTGGGCAGCAGCCCGGCCACCGTGAAGAAGCACCTGGAACGCATCTATGAAAAGCTGGGTGTCGAAACGCGCACGGCCGCAGCCGCCATGGCGCTGCAGCGCGTGCGCGAACTCTCACGCAGCTGATCCGGCGCCGTTACAGAAAGCCGGCGTCCGGCCGAAAACGCAGCCATGAGGGCTTGGCGCGCTTGGGCGCAGACATTCCAGATCGACCACGACGTGCTCGCCGAGCACCGCGGGAGCTTGGTTGCGCGCTTCTGCCGCATGGGCGGCTGGGCCATCGCCGCCACGGGGGTGGTGCACCTGCTCAACGGCAACCTGGCCATGGGCCTGCTGAACGCAGGCGTTTCGATGCTGCTGCTGCGCAACGCGGCGCGGCTGCGCTCGGCGCAGACGCCGCTGCTGCCCTTCGAGCTGCTGGCGGTGCTGCTGATCGCGGCCATCCTCACCTCCACCTACCTGCAGGGCATGCCGGGGCTGGTCTGGTCCTACCCCCTGCTCTTCCTGCTGTTCTTTGCGCTGCCGCACCGCCGGGCGCTGCTGTTCTGCGGCCTGCTGGTGGTGCCCGTGTGTGCGATGGCGCAGGTGACGCTGGGCACCGGGCTGGCCTTGCGGGTGCTGTTCTCGCTGGTCTTCGTGCTGCTGATGATCCTGATGGTGCTGCGGCTCATCGGGCAGCTGCAGCAGACACTGATGCTGCAGGCCATCACCGACCCGCTGACCGGCTGCTACAACCGCCGCCACCTGCAGACGCAGCTGGACAACCTGAGCCTGCCGGCGCAGGCCGCGCCGGGCCCTGGGCCGGTGCTGCTGGCCATCGACGTCGACCATTTCAAGCGCATCAACGACCGCCACGGGCACGCCCGGGGCGACGAGGTGCTCCAGGGCCTGGTGCGCCTGATCGCCACGCGCCAGCGTCTGGGCGACCTGCTGTTCCGCACCGGCGGCGAAGAGTTCATGCTGTTGCTGCCCCGCGCCTCCGAGGCCGATGCACAGCAGGTGGCCGAGGCGCTGCGCCAGCGCGTGGCCGCCAGCGGCCTGCTGGGGGCCGAGCCGCTGACGGTGAGCATCGGCGTCAGCGCCTTGGCCGCCGTGCGCGATGTGGAGGCCTGGCTGCGCGCCGCCGACGCTGCGCTCTACGAAGCCAAGCGCCGCGGGCGTGACCAGGTGGTGATGGCCGGCGCGCCGGCCGCCGACCTGGCGGCCTGAGCCGCTGGCGCGCTCAGGCCTGCAGCACCAGCAGCCGCAAGGGCTGCGGCGCCTGCGCCTGCCGCTCGCGCAGCACCGCTTCGGCCTCTTGCTGATGGGCCCTGCCGAGCGCGGGGCCGGCCACCAGCAGCGTGGGCCGACGGGGTGTGAACCGCGTAAAGGCCTGCAGGCCGGCGCTGCCGGGGCGCAGCCAGCCGGCGTCCCAGGGGTCGGCGGGCTGGCGGGGGCGCCACACCGCCACGTCGTTGAATTTGGTGCGCAGGCGCAGGGCCAGCCGGGCGGCGGCACCGCGGCAGGCGCGCAGCTGCAGGCTGCCGTCCATCACCAGGCACAGGGCGTGGGCCAGGTCCGCACCGGCCTGGCCGGCCAGGTCGGTGTTACCGGGCAGGGTGTGCACGGCCCCAGGTGCGCCCTGGTGGCACCAGGCCAGCAGGCCGGGCCAGGCGGCGTGCCCCTGGGCCGCCTGCAGCGCCGGTTCGGCCAGGGGCAGCGGCGGCTCCAGCGCCTGCAGATCGAAACGGGCCGACAGGGTGCGCAGGAGGCCGGGTTGGGGCGGGGCAGGGGGCCTGTTCGTGGGCATTCGCATGGGCTGCGAGCTTAGCCGCCACGACCTGGGCAGAATGCAGCGGCGGCACGCTCCCGGCCGCGCCTTCCTCTGACGACGATGCCTGCGCTCACCTGGTCCGACGCCCTCGCCCTGCAGCAACCCGAGATCGACGACACGCACCGCGAGTTCGTCGATCGGCTCGCCGGCGTGGAAGCCGCGCTGGGCAGCGACGCCAGCCAGTTGGCTGCCGCGCTGGACGCCTTCGTGCAACACACCGAAGCGCATTTCGCGCAGGAAGAACGCTGGCTGCAGGAGATCGGCTTCGGCGCCGACCACTGCCACGGCAAGGAGCACCGGCAGGTGCTGGAACTGGTGCACGAGGTGCAGCGCCGCCTGGTGCAGCAGGGCGACGTGGCCGTGGTGGGCGCGCTGGTGCCCGCGCTGGCGCAGTGGTTCCCGGTGCATGCGCAGAGCATGGACTGGGGCTTGGCTCAGGCCATGGCGGCGAGCGGGCAGGCCGGAGAAGCGCTCACGCCTTGAGGCGGGGGCCGGGCCGGCGCCAGCGCAGCGTCGGCCGCGCTGAATGCGCGCATCAGTGCGGCCGCGGGCTCAAGCCGGCGGCGGCGGTGCCGATGAGCGCGTCATGCCTTCGTCTTCACCCCCGCCGCCGGCGCGCGTTTCGGTGCGCCGGCGACGCCGCCGTTCTTACCGTGGCGGCCTGGACCGCGCCGGAGAGTCCATCGCCGAACAGCGGCCGCTTGCAGGCCCGTGGCGCCGCGTGCGCCGCACCTGGCGCCGGGCTATGCAGCGGGGCCGTGGCCAGCGCGCCCGCGCCGTGGGCCTGCTCGTCCTGCTCGGCCTGGCGCTCAGCGTCGCGCTGGCCTGGCCGTGGCTGAGCGACGCCGGTGCCGATGACCGCGCCTGGGCGCGTGTGCCGCCGGGTCAGAGCCACGACGGCATACCCCTGCCAAGAGCCCACCCCTTGGCTGCGCCGCTGCCGCCCGATGACGACCCGGCCTGGGCGCCGGTGGCTCCGGACTGGCAGCACCCGTCGCGCACCCGTGCGGCCGCTGTTCCTGCCGTGGGCCTTGTGGCGCCGCCGGCCTCCGTGCCGGCCAAGCCGCGCCCAGCCCCACCCCCGGCGCCCGTGGTGGCTGGGCTGCACTTGCACATGGGCTGCGCGTGGGGAGAACCGGGCCGCAACCCCTACCGCGGCACCCCTGAGCAGGTGCTGGCAGCGGTGCGGCTGCCGCCCGATCTGGTGCAAGCCGTCAGCGAGCGCATCCGCGCAGGCGCGCGCACCGACCGCGTCACCATCAGCAGCACGGGCATCCGCCGCCACGGCGCCAACATCGACTACGACGCGCAGCGCATCGCGCTCAGCTTCGGCAACAGCCTGTGCCTGGACACGCGCGTGAATTTCGCGCCCGGTCACCGCGAACAGGGCGACCTGTATGAGGTGACCGGCGCCGATGGCCGTGTTGTCACGGTGATGGTGCCGGACGTTTGCGGCAACGTTTCCGTGCTCGGCCTGGATGGCAACGCGATCATGCAGCTGGCGTTTGCTGAGGCGCAGAGCCCGCGCCAGCTGCCCTTGGGGGGCACCCTGGGCCATGTGCTGATCGGCCTGCTCATGGTGGCGGCGGTACAGCGCCTGCGCGCTGCGCAGCGGCGCTGAAACCGACGCGGCCCACGAGGCCACCCGCCGTACGCCAGAAGGCGTATTTCGCCGCGCCGGCGCTCTCTCCACACTGCGGGTGTACCCCATTCAACCGGAGAGAGAACAGCATGAACACGTCCCGTCGCCAGGCCGGCCAGGCCCTCACCGCACTTGCCCTCGCCGCCAGCTTCGGCCTGAGCACCAGCGCCTTTGCGCAGGAGACCATCAAGGTCGGCGTGCTGCACTCGCTGTCGGGCACCATGGCCATCAGCGAGACGGTGCTCAAGGACACCATCCTGATGGAGATCGAGGCCATCAACGCCAAGGGCGGCCTGCTGGGCAAGAAGCTCGAGCCCGTTGTGGTGGACCCGGCCTCGAACTGGCCGCTGTTCGCCGAGAAGACCCGCCAGCTCATCAGCAAGGACAAGGTCGCCGTCATCTTCGGCTGCTGGACCAGCGTCTCGCGCAAGAGCGTGCTGCCTGTCGTCGAAGAACTCAACGGCCTGTTGTTCTACCCCGTGCAGTACGAAGGCGAAGAACTCAGCAAGAACGTGTTCTACACGGGTGCCGCGCCCAACCAGCAGGCCATTCCCGCTGTTGAGTACCTGATGAGCAAGGACGGCGGCAGCGCCAAGCGCTTCGTGCTGCTGGGCACCGACTACGTGTACCCGCGCACCACCAACAAGATCCTGCGTGCCTTCCTGAAGAGCAAGGGCATCGCCGATGCCGACATCATGGAGGAGTACACCCCCTTCGGCCACTCCGACTACCAGAGCATCATCGCCAAGATCAAGAAGTTCTCGGCCGAAGGCAAGAAGACGGCCGTGGTCTCCACCATCAACGGCGACAGCAACGTGCCTTTCTACAAGGAACTGGGCAACCAGGGCCTGAAGGCGACCGACGTGCCGGTGGTGGCCTTCTCCGTGGGTGAAGAGGAACTGCGCGGCGTGGACACGAAGCCGCTGGTGGGCCACCTGGCGGCATGGAACTACTTCATGTCGATCAAGAACCCGACCAATGACGAGTTCATCAAGCAGTGGAGCGCTTACGCCAAGGCCAAGAACATCCCTGGCCACAAGGACAAACCGCTGACCAACGACCCGATGGAAGCCAGCGTCATCGGCTTCCGCATGTGGGCCCAGGCCGTCACCAAGGCCAAGAGCACCGACACCGACAAGGTCATCGCCGCGATGGCCGGCCAGACGGTGAAGGCGCCCTCGGGCATCGTCAGCAAGATGGACGAGAAGAACCACCACCTGCACAAGAGCGTGTTCATCGGCGAGATCAAGGCCGACGGCCAGTTCAACGTGGTGTGGAAGACCAAGGGCCCGGTGAAGGCCCAGCCGTGGAGCCCCTTCATCCCTGAGAACAAGGGCAAGAAGGACGAGCCGGTCGTCGCTGCCAAGAAGTAAACCTGTGAAGCTGCTGCGCACGCTGTGCGCAGCGCTGTGGTGTCTGTTCTGGGCGGGCTCGGCGCTGGCGCTGAGCCCCGACCAGACCTTGCGCATTGCGCAAGGCGAAAGTGACGACCGCATCGCTGCGCTGAACGAAGTGGTGCTGGCCGCCGACCCGGCGCTCAGTGCCTACGTGCAGGCCCTGCTGGCCGACGAGGTGAAGCTCGCCGGCGGCAAGGCCTACATCGTGCGCGGCGATCAGGTGACCGACGCGGCCACCGGCGCCGCAGCCACGCTGCCGGCCGAAGCCGAAGACGTGGTCAACCCCAACCGCGTGCGCCGCGAACTCGAAGCGGCGCTCTCGGCGCTGAACCTCTTCTCGCCCGACCGCGCCGTGCGCCTGAAGGCCGTGGGTGAGCTGAAGGAGCAGGCCGACGAAGGCAAGCTCGCGCTCTTCGAGAAAGCCGCGAAGAGCGAAACCGACCCCGAGATCCGCGCCGCGCTGGCCATGCTGAAGGCCACCGCGCTGATCGCCAGCAGCGACAAGGCGCAGCGCCTGGCCGCCGCGCAATTGCTGGCCGAGAGCGACCAGCCTTCCGTCAAGGGCCTGCTCATCGAGCGCCTGGCCGCCGAAGAAGACGGCGAGGTCAAGGCCGCGCTGCAGCGCACGCTGGACACCGTCAACGGCCGCCTGGCCTGGGGCGAACGCCTGGGCCTGCTGTTCACGGGGGTGAGCCTCGGCTCCATCCTGCTGCTGGCCGCCCTGGGCCTGGCCATCACCTACGGGCTGATGGGCGTCATCAACATGGCGCACGGCGAGCTGATCATGATCGGCGCCTACGCCACCTGGGGCGTGCAGAACCTCTTCCGCGCCTACTTCCCTGGCGCTTTCGACGCCTACATCCTCGCCGCGATTCCCTTGAGCTTTCTCGCCAGCGCGCTGGTGGGCGCGGCCATGGAGCGCAGCGTCATCCGCTTCCTCTACGGCCGGCCGCTGGAAACGCTGCTGGCCACCTGGGGCATCAGCCTCATCCTGATGCAGTGCGTGCGCAGCCTCTTCGGCGCGCAGAACGTGGGCGTCGAGAACCCGAGCTGGCTCTCCGGCGGCGTGCAGGTGCTGCCGAACCTCGTGCTGCCTTACAACCGCCTCGCCATCCTGGCCTTCGCGGCGCTGGTGCTGCTGGGCATGGCGCTGCTGATCGGCAAGACGCGGCTGGGTCTCTTCGTGCGCGGCGTCACGCAGAACCGCCGCATGGCCGCCTGCGTGGGCGTGAACACGGCGCGTGTGGACACCTACGCCTTCGCCCTGGGCGCAGGCATCGCCGGCCTGGCGGGCTGTGCGCTCAGCCAGGTGGGCAACGTGGGGCCCGATCTGGGCCAGGGCTACATCGTCGACAGCTTCATGGTGGTGGTGCTGGGCGGCGTGGGGCAGATCGCCGGCACGGTCTACGCGGGCTTGGGCCTGGGGCTGATGAACAAGGTGCTGGAAGGCTGGCAGGGCGCGGTGCTGGCCAAGATCATGGTGCTGCTCTTCATCGTGGCCTTCATCCAGAAACGGCCGCAAGGCATCTTCGCCCTCAAGGGCCGGAGCGCGGAATGAGTGCGCTGCCTGACGCGACTTTCGCGCCCAAGAACTCGCTGCTCGGGGCCAAGGGCTGGGCCGCGGTGCTGGCGGCCGTGGTGGTGATCACGGTGCTGGTGCCGGTGCTGAACCTGATGGTGCCCGAAGGCAGCGCGCTGCACCTCAGCGACTTCTACGTCACGCTGCTGGGCAAGATCCTCTGCTACGCCATCTGCGCGCTGGCCATGGATTTGATCTGGGGCTACACCGGCATCCTGAGCCTGGGCCACGGCCTCTTCTTCGCGCTGGGCGGCTACGCGATGGGCATGTACCTCATGCGCCAGATCGGCACCGACGGCCAGTACAAGAGCGAGATGCCCGACTTCATGGTCTTCCTGAACTGGAAGGAATTCCCGTGGCACTGGGCGCTGAGCGACAGCTTCGTCGCGCAGATGCTGCTGGTGGTGCTGGTGCCGGGCCTGCTGGCCTTCGTGTTCGGCTACTTCGCCTTCCGCAGCCGCATCAAGGGCGTGTACTTCTCCATCATCACGCAGGCGCTCACCTTCGCGGCGATGCTGCTGTTCTTCCGCAATGAAACCGGCTTCGGCGGCAACAACGGCTTCACCGATTTCAAGCGCATCCTCGATGTGCCCATCACCACCGCCGGCATGCGCGTGACGCTGTGCGTCATCACCGGGCTGGTGCTGATCGGCTTCTTCCTGATGGCGCGTTTCATCGTGCAGAGCAAGTACGGGCGAGTGCTGCAGGCCATTCGCGACGCCGAGACGCGCGTGATGTTCACCGGCTACAACCCCGTGGCCTACAAGCTCAGCATCTGGACGCTGAGCGCCGTGATGTGCGGCGTGGCCGGTGCGCTCTACGTGCCGCAGGTGGGCATCATCAACCCCGGCGAGATGAGCCCGGCGGCCAGCATCGAGATCGCCATCTGGGCCGCCGTGGGCGGGCGGGCCACGCTCATCGGGCCCATCCTCGGCGCGTTTTTCGTCAACGGCGCGAAGAGTTGGTTCACCGTGGCGTTTCCGGAGTACTGGCTGTTCTTCCTGGGCGCGCTGTTCATCGGGGTGACGCTCTTTTTGCCGCAGGGTTTGATCGGCCTCTTCGCCAAGCTGCGTAGCCGCAAGCCGGAGGACCGCGCATGACGCCCGACCTGATGGCCGATGGCGCCGAGCGCCTGGCCCGCCACCGCAGCAAGACCACCGCCGTGGTGGAAGGCGAGCAGGTCTACTTCGGCCAGGGCGTGGCGCTGTACGTCGACGAGATCACGGTCAGCTTCGACGGCTTCCGCGCGCTGAACAAGCTGAGCCTGACCATCGACGTGGGCGAGCTGCGCTGCATCATCGGCCCCAACGGCGCGGGCAAGACCACGATGATGGACTGCATCACCGGCAAGACGCGGCCCGACAGCGGCACCGTCTTCTTCGGCAGCAACGTCGACTTGCTTCGCCTGAGCGAGCCACAGATCGCGCAGATCGGCGTCGGCCGCAAGTTCCAGAAGCCCACGGTCTACGAACAGCTCAGCGTCTTCGAGAACCTCGAACTCGCCCTGAAGGCCGACCGCGGCGTGCGCGCCGCGCTCTTCCACCGCCTGGGCAGCGAACAGCTCGGCCGCATCGAAGAGGTGCTGAAACTCATCCACCTGCAGCCCGAGGTGCAGCGCACCGCGGGCCTGCTGAGCCACGGCCAGAAGCAGTGGCTGGAGATCGGCATGCTGCTGATGCAAGACCCGAAACTGCTGCTGCTGGACGAACCCGTGGCCGGCATGACGGATGAGGAGACCGAACGCACCGCCGAGCTCTTCCTAACGCTGGAGGGCCAACACAGCCTGGTGGTGGTGGAGCACGACATGAAGTTCGTCGACCAGCTCACGCAGGGGCGCAAGAAGGTGACGGTGCTGCACGAAGGCAGCGTGCTGGCCGAAGGCTTGCTGAGCGACGTGCAGGCCAACGAAAAAGTGGTGGAGGTCTACCTTGGCCGCTGACACCACCAGCCCGGTGCTCCAGGTCGAAGGCCTGAACCAGTACTACGGCGGCAGCCACATCCTGCGCAACCTCGGCTTCGAGGCGCGTCTGGGCGAGGTGACCGTGGTGCTGGGCCGCAACGGCGTGGGCAAGACCACGCTGCTCAAGAGCCTGATGGGCGTGGTGCCCGTGAAGACCGGCAGCGTGAAGCTGGCCGGCCACGACATCACCAAGGCCCCGAGCTACGAACGCGTGAAACGCGGCATCGGCTACGTGCCCCAGGGCCGCGAGATCTTCGGCCGCCTGACGGTGGAAGAGAACCTGCGCATGGGCCTGGCCGTCAAGCCCGGCGGCACGGCCATCCCGGCCGAGCTCTTCGAGCTGTTCCCCATCCTGAAGCAGTTCCTGCACCGCCGCGGTGGTGACTTGTCGGGCGGTCAGCAGCAGCAGCTGGCCATCGCCCGCGCGCTGGCCGCCGGCCCGCAGCTGCTGATGCTGGACGAGCCCACCGAAGGCATCCAGCCCAGCATCATCAAGGACATCGGGCGTGTCATCCGCATGCTGGCCGACCGCAAGACCATGGCCATCGTGCTGGTGGAGCAGTACTACGACTTCGCTGCCGAACTGGCCGACCAGTACCTGGTGATGGAGCGCGGCGAGATCGTGCAGCGCGGCCGCGGCGCCGACATGGAAGCCGAGGGCGTGCGGCAGAAGATGTCGATCTGAAGGCCGGCGGGGCCCCGCTTAAGAACTTCTAAGCGCGGTTTCATCACGGCAAAGGACTTCGGGCGCGGGGGCTGCGAGAGTGCATGCCATGCCGCCAGCCCCTTGTGAGACTGGCGGCCCATCCGAAGCCCGCGCACCAGCGGTGCCGCCACTCTAGCCAGGAGCCGTCATGAACCCCGTCCAATCCTTCACCCAAGCTTCCGTGGCCGCCCTGGCCCTGCCCATGGCCATCTTCGACGAGATCGAGAACGGCCTGATCGCCTGCGATGCCCAGGGCCAGATGCACTTCGCCAACCGGGCGGCGCTGCAGGAACTGGAAGGGCAGGAACTGCTGCTGGGCCAGGGCGGTGTGCTGCGGCGTGCGGCCGGTGCCGCCGGTGACCTGGACGCCGCCTTGCGCCTGGCCGCCCAGCGCGGCCGCCGCAGCATGGTGCGGTTGACCCGGCCGGGCGATCAGCTGCTGGTTTCCGTGCTGCCCTTGGCCTGCCGTGACGGCGGCCCCGGGCAGGTGCTGGTGGTGCTCGGCCGCCGTGAGGCCTGCTCGGAGCTCGGCATCGAGATGCTGGCCGGCAGCTATGGCCTGACGCTGGCCGAGCGCCGCGTGCTGGGCGCGCTGATGCGTGAAGCCCGCCCCCGCGAGATTGCGCGCGAGCACGACGTGGCCTTGAGCACCGTGCGCACGCAGATCTCGTCCATCCGGGCCAAGCTGGGCGCGCGCAGCGTGGAAGGGCTGCTGCTGCGCGCTGCGCAAGTGCCGCCCGTGGCCGGCGCCTTGCGCCTGAGTGCCGGCTTCGGCAACGGCGTGGCCCGGCCCTCGCGGATGGTGGTGGCTTGAAGGGCCTGAACGCCCCGAGGGCCTACCGGCTTTCCACTTGAATTGCTAGAGTCCGCCGCAGTTACCAAATCCAACACCACCGAGGAGCGTGTCCGTGGCCAAGAAGCCTGTACCTGCAAAGAAGGCAGCCCCCATCGAGAAACCCGCCAAGGGCGCGAAAGCGGCCGAGGCGGCGCCGCCCGCCAAGAATGCCGCGGCGCCTGCAGCAGCAGCCAAGAAGACGGCGGCCACTGCCAAGATGCCAGCGAAGAAGGGCGCCGCGAAGCCCGCCCCGGCCGCTGCGGCGGGCAAACCGGCGAAGACCTCGGCCTCGGTGAAGCCCCAGGCGAAGGGCAAGGACAAAGCCAAGGAACCAGAGAAAGCCAAGGTCAAGGCCAAGAGCAAAGGCAAGTCCAAGGGGGCTGCCAAGTCCGCGGCGCAGTTCCTGGCCGATGGCACCTTGGGCGAGTTGTGCGCAGACAGCCGTGGCCTGGTCATCCAGTACCCGTCGGGCGACGAGTGCCCGGTGGCCAATCACCTGGCCGATCCTGACGCCAAGCTGGTCTTGGTGATCGGCTATGCCGCCGCAGGCACCCTTGGCGTGAACCCGGCATCGGCGGGCGTGGTGGATGCCTTGATCGACTTCCTGAGGACGCGGGCCCTGGTGGGCATCCATGCCGACTCGACCTGCTGCCCGGAGAAGGCTCTGAAGGCTCCGAAGGCCAAGAGCCGCCCGAAAAAGCGCTGATTGAGCGCCCGTGACAGCGGGGCTGGTACCGGGCTCGGTACCAGCCTGCGCAGCCGTACTCCCACGCAGACCCTGGCGCTTGCACAGCGTGCGCAAGCGGCGTGGGGCGTCCGCGACGTGTTCGACATCACGGGTCTGGACCATCTCGGCCTGCCCGTGGCCGTCAGCCTGCGGCCGCGCGGGGCCACGGTGCGGGTGCACGCCGGCAAGGGCTTGCGCCCTGAGGATGCGCACACCGGGGCCGTGATGGAGGCGCTGGAGTTCGCGGCTTGCGAAGCCTCGGCCTCTGCCGAGGCCCGCCTGCCTTTGGCCGAGATGATGGCGAGTTGGCCAAGCGGTCTGGCCCTGCGCGATTTCGCGCCGCGGCTGGGCGCGCCGCCGCCGCGGCGCCACCCCTGGGCAGCGCTGCGCTGCGAGTTGCTTTCGGCCCGCCGCCCGGCCTGGCTGCCTGCTGAACTGCTGCTGCTGCCCACCCGGCGTGCCCCGACGCCGCGGCTCTTCGACCTCGGTTCCAACGGTTTGGCTTCCGGCAACACCCTGCAGGAGGCCACCCTGCACGCCCTGCTGGAGGTGCTGGAGCGCGACACCGTGGCCCTGCACCGGGGGCGCGATGGCTCACGGCCCGTGGCGCGCAAGACCTGGCCAGCCCCGTTCCGCACCGAGGCGGGGGCCTGGCAGCGCCGTGGCGTGCAGCTGCATGTGCGCTGGCTGCCCAATGAGCTGGGGCTGCCTTGTTTCGAGGCGACCCTGCACGAAGCGGCGGCGGCCGACTCCCGGCGTGTGCTCACGCAGGGCTGGGGCCTGCACCTCGACGCTGAGGTGGCCTTCGCCCGCGCCGTGTGCGAGGCGGCGCAGTCGCGCCTGGCGGTCATCCTGGCGGCCACGCCCGGGCATCCGGCGGCGGCGGCCGTGGCTCGGCGGCTCAGCAGCGGCCCACCCTCGGCAGAGCGCCTGGCGGCGCTGCTGGCACGGGCCAGCGCTCGCGGCCGCAGCGTGAACTTCAGCGAGGTGCCCGCGCTGCCCGCGCCAGACGTGGCCACGGCCTTGCCGGCCGTGC
>VYLK01000550.1_pt1 | contig 14179 bp, 11 predicted proteins | sample 5114321 | NCBI WGS metagenome assembly VYLK01 (sample SAMN12291792, study PRJNA351875) | freshwater metagenome | isolation source: freshwater lake | place: USA: Michigan, MSU2 Lake | collected 2011-08-16
TTTTTGTAACTTTTCTTTTTGTTCGGAATTCAAGTGATTAGGGGCTGGCATAGCTATTGATATTTGAATAGGTTACTGTTTCTATTATACGCTATTTAGATGCTGAACAGCTTAAAAGTTGCCTAAAGATTAATCAAGTCAAGGAGAATTTATTCTCAATTTTTATAATTGAGATAGTTTGTGCCGCTTAAATAAAGAGGTTTTGATAACCAAATTAAAGCAGATCTAAAGAGTTTTGAGTTAAAAGTTAAACTTCAAGTCTTCATTCAGGACGAATGTACTGATTAACTAATTTTTTGGGGAAAATTAGTTAACCCATCATTATAACCCACATTCCGCACCCTAAAGTGTCACATTGAAAATTTTATCCAAATCGTCAAAACGATTGCTGGCTCTGAATTACAGGCTAATTTGTTTGTCTAGCAGATGCACAATTTAAAAGTCTTACTATACAAGGGCTAGAGCAACTTTTGATTTCAACGACTAGGGTGCGGAATGTGGGTTATAACATATAATTAATTTGCAAGAGTTCTATACTTTGACAACTTACCATCTCTTCTTTTCGGTCAGTGTTTTAAAAGGTTTCTGCGGTTGTTCTGTGAGAGATGTCAACCGCAAAAGGAAGCCACTTAATTTAAGGCAAAATAAGGTGATTGCTGCGGCGTTTATTGATCCTATTTGTTGAAAAATTTCCTTTAATTTAGGCTCAAGATTAGCTGTTGTTGTTGAGATTTTATTTATCGGAATAAATTGCCCAAGAAATTGCTTCTCAGTTAATTGTGGCTACTATACAATTTTTCAGCTTCAGGACAGAAAAAAGATTTAAAAATCTCTTTACATCTATTTATTAATTACTCAAAGAAAATGCCAAGACCATGCTTTCTAATATGTGAGTAAGCACCGAAACCAAACCCCAATCCGAAGAAATTTAGGGTATCGTAACCTCCAGAAGTTAATAGCCATATTGACCATCCAAGCACACCTGGTAGAACAGTTAGCAAAGCTGTGCGTTCCTTGGGATCAAAAGCATAGGGGTTAAGTAATGCCTTACAATATAAATAGGGTATCTTAATATAGAAAAAGAAGATAACGACAAGGAATAAAGGTAATCCACCCTTGAGAAGAAAAGTCAGAGGCCCTATATGAAGCCAATTTATTTCCAAATCTACATTCCAACCTCTGCGTATAGGATTAATAAAAGTAGCACCTAGACCTTTACCGGCTAAAAAATCTAAATCTTGTAGATTTCCAATTACAAAATAAGCCTCTTCAATTCGGGCGTTATTTGAACCGCTAGATTCATCAGTAAAAAGTCTCTCATATAGTAAATTATCCTGGAATAGCTGTATCAGATCAAAATCGAACATTATAGCAAAAATAGCAATAAACATAAAAATGGTAAAAGATATTAAGATAAACTTTAGCAACCTTAATGACATGGATGGTTGAGGGTTAAGAACCATAGTTCTGCTACATACTTTGTAAAATAATAAGCCAAAGCCAGAACAAATGAAGACAACTAGTACGCCTAGAAAAGCTCCTCTAGTTGCGCTTATAAATCCAGCAAAGTAGAATTGTAAAAATACTAATCCTAACAGTGGAATTACCAAAAACCATCCCAACCTGCATAAAATCACTAGAGAAATACCAGTGGCTATCAAGCTTGCCGTTATAATTATTATATCCCCACTTGCTACTCTTGTATCTATTCCTACAGCCGAGTTTGTACTTATCACTCCTTTCGCTAACACAACTTTAATAGTTGTCTGAAAAGTTTGATAGATTATGTAAGTTAAAAAAAACGCATAAGCAGTAAGTTGAAACTTTGGAGAATAGGATTTGGAGAGAAGAAAGAACATAGCCATTCCGAACCATGGATACATAAGAACAAACCATTCTTTGTATATCCAGTCAATTCCATTACCAGAGATCCAGCCGATCAAACTATACAACAATAAAGCAGAGCCATATAAAATTCCTATTTTTCCCAAAAGCAACTTTCTAAACTCTTTTTCAATCAAAAATGCCGATGCTAAGGAAATTAAAAATCCCCACATCGTTGGGGAAATAATAAATCTAGTGGCACCCTCAATTTTCCCAAACCAAATATACTCAAAAAAATTAAAATAAACTAGAGGCAAACTGATATAAAAAATCAAAGTAGCGATGAGTTTATTAACTAATTTATTTTCTCTACTATTCATTTTAGTTTATCTCCTATGTAATGGAAGTCATAAATTGAATGTTACACAAACTCTAAAATTTTCTGAAAAGCATATCTCAATTGCTCAGTTGAGTGGAGTTGCCTGTACCTCTCAAAATCTGGCTCGATCGAGAGCCTACCAATAGAGAGTTCCGTCCGCAATTGTTCTAAAAGACTGACACACTGAGCTATATTTCCCGCCTCAATTGTGTATCCTAAATGAAACTTTTTGACTCTTTCTCCTATACAGTACTGCTGGTTGGCGATCACAGGTTTCTGAAAAAAAGCTGCTTTGATGAGTGTGTTACTACTATAGGGAAAATTTTCTCGTACAGCAAACAAAACATCAGAGATTTTGACCAAAGCATTAAATTGCGACTCGCCAGGAATTTGCGTCAGATAAAAAAAACAATTCTCCGGTTCTGAGCAAAAAAATGATTTAATTGTCTCGATTTCTTGAGTTTTAATCCCTACTGTTGATAGATTTCCTGCAAAAACAAATAACCAACCTTCGGGAAATCGCCTAGATAATTCTACAAAAGTTGACAATCCTTTGTACTCACTCAAGCTTCCGAGCAAACTTATTATTCTTTTACCCCTAGCTTTGGCGGCAATATCTTTGACTATCTGCCAATCTAAATCGGGGGGCGATTCATCGGTAAAATCGGGAAAAGCTATGACTGGTTTAGCGATTTTTCCTTGAAGTCTATCGGCAATGCCTTCGTCTAGCACCGCGACTCCTAGACATTGCTTGGATTTCAAGACCGCAAGGGGATCGAGAATACCCCGCCGAAGTTGTTGGTATTTCAGGGTTTTTCTTAGGGGTGGTTGAAAATACAATCCAGACCAAGGATAGGAAAAAATGTGATCGCTGATAGATGCAGTTAAATAAGGACCCAAATAACTATCCAGCCAAGCAAAAAAGGTTAAATCTGGTATTTTGCCCAGTTTTACGGCGATTTTTTCCATAATCTTCGCCACTTGTTGCCAACGAGCGATCGCCATTTTTCGTGGCTGCCATCGCCGTAGAGGGAAGTAGGGTAATCCGGGTTCATTTAGTTCAAAGCAGTGAAGACGATTAGTTAACTCTGGACAACAGCCAATAATCCATTGATTTACTTCTTCTGGTGCGGGACAAAGGACAATTACCTCATGTCCCAATTCTAGCAATGTCTTGGCGAAAAACTTCAGGTAGGTGGGGTGGTGGCCACCCCACAGGGGATCAACTAGGGCGATGGTTTTCAAGGCTTTTAACTCTGCTTCTGAGATTTTTGTGATACGGCCACGAACATATGATTGCCTATACTAACCTTACTGATGTCATTTTCAAGCAATGGCTCAAGCCGGCCGTAAGAACCCAGTTTAAACCAATTATAGCCACAATCCCTAAGCATTAAGATAATGTCTGAAGGTTGATAACCAAAGGCTTTTGACATTTCATCGGTAATTTCTATTAAAAGTCGAGATATTTTTTGGGATTGAAACATTTCCAGCATTCCCTTGAGTACAAGGTATTCTCCGCCTTCAACATCAAGTTTCATTAAATCTATATGCTGTACATTATTCTTTTGTAACCAGGTAGAACCCTGAAAAAGTTGAACTGGTATTGTCTTAAATTTATCGGGAGCTGCTGAAGGATGAATAATCTTGCCCAATGAGTTATAAACTTCCATTCCAGGTGCGCCTGAATTGAATCCTACAATCTCATCTTTTTCTCCAAAACCTGCCTGATGTATTTCCAGGTTATTAAATTTGTTCAACTCCTTATTTTTTTTGAGTAGATTGAAGGCAAAGTCTCCCGGTTCAAAAGCTATAACACGACCGCTTGGAGTTACTATTTTAGAGCAAAACAGCGAGAAGTAGCCAATGTTAGCGCCAATATCCAGAAAAGTTTGTCCAGGCTTGAGATGATCGCGGATGAAATCAAGTGATTCAGGTTCAAATATATATTTAGTATAGCCAATTTTAAAGTACATATCTGGATGAATCACCATTGGCAGATTGATTCCTGGCATCACATCCACCAACTCTTGACCTTTGGCTTTTGCCACTTCTAATTTAAGCTGATTTTGCCGAAAAAGATTTTGATCTAATCTTAATCTGCGGGTGATCGCTCTTGTTACTCTTCTTGAAAAAAATTTTAAGCTTTTCACAATTCTGTACTCCTTATATGCAAAAAAAATTAGAATGATTTAATACCCATCAAACGAAAAATTAATTTTTCTGAAATCCTCAATTTTGACAAAACTAATGACAGGGATTTGGCTAGAGTTTTCAGGCGATATATGCCGTCAAAATAAGAGGCTTCAATGCGAGGAATTGAGAAAATTGCAACTATATAAAAAATAATCATTGTAGCAATTTGTATTACAGTATTTGCTTTTATATAAATAAGTATAGCATGAAAACAACAAGCTACAACCATCAATAACAAAGACGAGTATAGAGGTTTAATTAACCAACGATAAAAAGTCATCCAGTCCATCTTAGGCTTAAGACGGCGAGACAAATAAATTGTTCCAACGAATGTCATTAGCTGTCCTAGCACCGCATATTGAAAACCAAACACTAAAGCAAATGTAACAAAAAATGGTAGATAACCAAGCCCGATAATCATGTGAAAAATCCAGTTACCTTTTGCATCTCCTTTACTTAGTCCGAAAAAAAATGGTATGATCGCATTGGCATGAATATAGCCTACCCAACAGAAAATAAACAACTGAAAACTAGCTTTGCTAGAAAATTCGGCATTGACCATAATAGTCAATAAAGCTGGACCGGCAATAATCAGTCCTGAATAGACAAAACCTGCAATTAACCCAATAAACCAGCGCAAGCGATCTTCGATTTGTTCTGCTACCACTTCTAATTTATCTCCTTGAGCCGAGAGCATGGGAAATAGATAAGAAGACTGTCCAACTAACATTTGGTGAACTGTTATATAAATTCTTTGAGCAAAGGTGTAAAAAGGCAAAGAGGCACTACCAAATACAGAAGTTAAAAATATTTTATCAACACCATCAAAAAACATAACTTTTATTTGAGTTAAGTAAACCCATTTTCCAAAAGACCAAAGCTCAATAAACATAGCTTGATGCCAAGAAGGACGTGTCAAAAATCCTAGTATTTTAGTAACTATAAACCCCGTATATAAACATTTGAGTAAAGATAGAGTTAAACTAATTATTCCCAGAGTTAAAATATTAGGAAAGGCTTTCAAAAAAGTGATTCCAAAAATACCATTGGCTAACATAAAAGTAGTGTTCAGCTTTGTTTGCCAGTCAAATCTCTGAAGAGAAGTGAGAAATATATTAAAATAACCAGTGATTTGTTGTAACAAAAATGCCAATCCTAATAATATACAGTACCAACGTCCTATATCAGCATTGCCTTCATATTTACTCCACTGAACAATCCAAGCAGAACCGAAAGCAAAAATACCAAACCCAAACAATCCAAAAGCTAGAGAAGTTGTAAAACAAACTCCTGCTATTTTCTGAATTTCTGCCAAATTATTTTCTTCATGAGCGCGACTAATCAACCGGGTTGCAGCCGCACCCAGTCCCAAACCGCTAAAGGTGTTGTTAATGCCAACAATAGTCGCAATAGCAATGGCAAATCCAGCCTCCGCTTCTCCCAACCAGCGAATCGTTAACCCAGCAAAAAGGAATCCTAGAATAGCTGTCATGAGAGAACCAATGGCAGTCCACTTAGAATTATTAACAGCTTTGGCAAGTAGATCGCTCAACTAAATAAACTCCTTTTTGATACCGCTCTAATTACATAACATCAGTGTTCTTAAATATAGCATCCATTTGCAGTATTTCTGAAGGATTTTCATGATATCGCCATTCAAATCCCTTGCCAACCATAATATATTTATTCTCTTCTAGTAGTTTGATGATTTCCCATAAATAGGGTTGCTCTCGATAAAACTGACGAAATGATAATTCAATCACTAAGTATTTGGATTTTTTTAGTAAATTCATACTGCCCTTTAAAACCTCAAGCTCAAAACCTTGAACATCTAGTTTAATTACATCAGGGATTGGTAAATTATCACTGGCATATATTGCATCTAAAATTCTAATTTCTACTTCCTCCTGATCTTGCTGGTTTTGCAAAATACTATTAGGGAAATACTTATTTTGTTGTTCAGGATCAAGAAAAGATGCTGAAGAAGTTCCTCCTTTAATTAATAACTTATCTTCCCTTTCACCTAAACCACAATGGTAAATAACTTTGCTAACTCCGGGTAAAGATAAAGATTGCAATTTTTCTTGATACTGAGATTGGGGTTCAAAAAAAACCACGTGTTCCAAAGTGGGACTCATTTGACTTAAAACATAAGTCCAGTTACCAGCATTTGCCCCTATATCACAGAGACACTTTGGTTGAATGAATTTCAGCAATACATCTATGGTCTCAAAACAATCTATATATCTGAATATACTTGATTCACATCCAAAATATTCGATTCTCTTCGATAGCCGAAACATCCTACTCGAGAGTCCTTTTAACAATTTAGCCAACAATAATTTTGGTTCCATGATAGTTAATTAATTATTTTGTCAATTAGTTTCACAAAAGGTTAGGTTAAATTGTCGAGACGCAATCGCCGCCATTTTTCTCAAGCTTATGATTGATTTTCTGGTTTAATTTGCCGAATCAAATAGCGAACTTCTGACAGCAAAACCTCAAAACGCTTGTCTGACTCTTCCTGTCTTTGCCTGATTTCAGCAATTTCTGCTTGCCGCGCTTCATTTTCTCGTTGTTGCTGTGCCGCAATTTGCAGTAGAGTGTTTGCCGTTAATCTTACCCCTTCTACTGAATCTTTGACTTCCGAAACTGATTCTCGCAATTCCGAAACCGATACCCTCAATTCCGAAACTGAGTCTGCTAATTCATCTAGCATCTCATCTGTCCATCTCGTCCGTTCCCCATCCCGTTTTGTCATGGCTTGTTTTTCTCCCTTCTCAGTTTCACTGACTGCGTAAATTATATACACAAATATACTCGCCGTCAATTTTCCCAGATACTCTTAATCTCCTGGTTTAATTTGCCGAATCAGATGGCGGACTTCTGACAGCAAAACCTCAAAACGCTTGTCTGACTCTTGCTGTCTTTGCCTGATTTCGGTAATTTCTGCTTGCCGAGCTTCATTTTCTCGCTGTTGTTGAGCAGCTATTTGTAACAGTGCTTGTGCAGTTATTCTTACCCCATCTACTGAGTCTCTGACTTCCGATACCGATTCTCGCAATTCCGAAACTGATTCTCTCAATTCCGAAACTGAGTCTGCTAATTCATCTAGCATTTCATCTGTCCATCTCCTCCGTTCCCCATCCCTTCTTGTCATGGCTTGTTTTTCTCCCTTCTCAGTTTCAATAGCTGCTTAAATTATAGATAATTATAGACGAGATCGCCGCCATTTTCCTCAAGCTTATGATTGATTTTCTGGTTTAATTTGCCCAATCAGATGGCGGACTTCTGAGAGTAAAACTTCAAAACGCTTGTCTGACTCTTCCTGTCTTCGCCTGATTTCGGCAATTTCTGCTCTCCTTGCTCCATTTTCTTGTTGTTGCTGTGCGGCGATTTGTAGCAGAGCTTGTGCCGTCAATTGTAACACTTCTACCGAATCTCTGACCTCTGAAACCGATTCCCGCAATTCCGAAACTGAGTCTGCCAATTCATCTAGAATCTCATTTGTCCATCTGAGGTGTCCAGCCGAGCTTCCTGTCATGGCTGACTTTTCCCCTTTTTTAATAATCAATTTTCTGAACGGTGGGTAGGATTATCAGCAAGCTTAACCATAAGATGAGGCGGGACAAAAATTGGCAGTTCTGGAAAAACTAGAGTTATCATCGTAGCACGGTGTTATGATTAAGCGGTGATTGATCGAGCCAGATTGCTACCGCAAAATCTTTTAATAGAGTTATCCCTTGAATATTTGATTAATGATGAACAACCAACAAAACGGGGCCTTGAAAACCCAAATCCAAGAAAATCTGCCAGTTTTTGCTCAACCGGCTTTTATCCCCTCCCCGACGCAGGAGGAAGAGGAACTCAACCTGCGTCAAATCCTTTCCGTCATCAAGCATCGCTGGTGGTTAATCGCTGGCATCACCCTAGGGTTGACGAGTGCGATCGCTGTTTATACTTTCTCAAAAACCCCTATCTATCAAGGTAAATTCCTACTGCTCGTCGGTCAACCCATTAAGGAAAATCAAAGTTCTCTCAGGTTGGCAGCCCAAGATATCCTACCTCAGTTAGGTGGTGAAGACATCGATTATGATACCCAGATCGCTGTTTTAACCAGTCCTCAACTTCTTAACCCCATCCTTAGTAAAATAACTCCTAAGTATCCCGATTTTACCTACAGTGATTTAATTAGTAAAACTGGCAACTCTGATCTCAAAATTAGTCAATTAAAAGAGACGAAAGTTTTAGAAATTTCCTATCAAGATGCTGAACCAGAAAAAATTAAGTTGGTTTTAGACAATTTAGCCCGTCATTACCTCAACTATAGTTCTCAGGAACGAAAGACCGAAATTAATCAAGGATTAGATTTTGTTAACGCTCAATTGCCTGTGCTGCGGGAACGAGTTAATTCTCTACAAAAACAAATGCAGCAATTCCGGCAGCAATACAATTTCCTCGATCCCGATAAAGAGGCGACTCGTTTATCACAACAGTTAACCAATACTGAACAAGATTATCGGGCAGCCCAAGTTGCCCTTAACGAAATTAACTCTCGCTATCAGGCTTTACAGCAACAGGTGGGATTAGCCCCCGATCAAGCAATTATCGCTACTTATCTCAGTGAATCTCCCGGTTATCAGGATTTGCTCAAGCAGCTGCAGGAAGTGGAAGTGGAACTGGCCAAACAATCGGCAGTTTTTGCCAAGGATAGCCCGATAATCGCCACCCTAGAGGAAAAAAGAGCCAATTTACTGCCCCTACTGCAAAACGAAGCCCAGAGAACCCTAGGGGAAAAACTGCCCCAGACAGTGGGTGACTCCCCAGCTTTGGTATCACAGAGCGCTTTGCGGGTACAATTAACCCAACAATTGGTGGAAGCCGCTAACAGTCGCCAAACCCTAGAAATTAAGGTAGAATCCCTTGCCCGGGCCCTCGAACAACAGAAAGCCTCGGTCAAAAATCTGGCGGTTTTAGCCCGTCGCTATACGGATTTGCAACGAGAGTTGGAAATCGCCACCACCAGCCTTAACCGTTTTCTGGAGCAACAGCAAAAATTACAGCTACAGGTAGCACAACAAGTGGTGCCTTGGCAACTAATTTCCCCACCAGAAGTAGGGGAAAAATTCGTTTCTCCTAAACCTGTGCGAAATCTGGCTTTAGGGGTTATCGGTGGCCTTTTATTAGGACTGGGGGCGGCCTTTTTAGCTGAAAGATTAGACCCCGTTCACCACAGTGCAGATGAAATAAAAGAAGATACCAAACTACCCCTTTTGGGCGCAATTCCCTGGCAAAAAGACCTTGGCACGATCGAAAAAGTGATCACCGCCGCCCTACCTCAGTTAACAGTCGGTGATCGCAAAATTACTATCCCTAATACTACTGGGAAATCGGCCGACGAAAACCCCTCCTACTATAATTTCTCCCCCTTCTCGGAAGCTTTCCGCACTCTCAACACCAATATTCGCCTTCTCGGTTCCGATTCCCCCCGCAAGTCCCTCGTGATTAGTTCTGTATCACCGGGAGATGGTAAAACCACCATATCAATGAATATAGCTAAGGCCGCCGCTGGTATGGGACAAAGAGTTTTACTGGTGGATGCCGACCTGCGACGACCCCAGGTTCACCTGCGACTTAATCTCGATAACGACCACGGCCTTAGTAATGTCATCGCTGAGGGTCTCGATTGGAACGAAGCGATTCAACCTCTACCCCGCTACGAGAATTTATCGATTCTTACCGCCGGTCCAATTCCCCCGGATCCAACCCGCTTGCTTTCTTCCCAGAGAATGCAGGAGATGATCTCGCAATTACAGCAAGAGCAAGCCTTCGATCTAATTATCTATGATCTACCACCGATCGCCGCCTTTGCCGATGCCAAAATTCTCGCCGCCATGGCTACCGGCCTGATTCTTGTCACCAAACTGGGCAAAACCGATCGCTTTTTGCTTAAAAATCTGCTCGAAGATCTGAGATTATCCCACATTTCTGTGTTAGGTTTAGTGGCTAATAATGTTAGTCGGAAAGACCACAATTATCGTTACTATGGCCATTACTACGGCAAAAGATAATTAAAATAAAGATAGCTCCCCCCTTAATCCCTCCTTAATAAGGGGGGTTTCTATCCACCCTTAATCCCTCCTTAATAAGGGGGGTGTCTGATGGTTTTTAACACCTAACTACTTATTGATCGGTTATCAACTTTTAATTGATGTTAAATGCGGGTTTTAATCTGGTATCGCAATGATCTGCGAGTTCACGATCACGAGGCAATTTATCGAGCCATTCAAGAACAATTAGAGATAATTCCCTTCTATTGTTTTGATGAGCGTCAATTTGGTTTTACTTCCTACGGGTTTCCCAAAACTGGCAAGTTCCGGGCTAAATTTTTATTAGAAAGCGTAGCAAATTTACAACAATCTCTGGAAAGTTTAGGCGGTAATTTAATTATCCGACGGGGAAAACCAGAAGAAATTATCCCGCAATTAGTTCAAGAATTGCAGATAGCCCGGGTTTATTATCATCAAGAGGTAACAGCAGAGGAATTAGCGGTAGAAAAAGCTGTAAATAAGGCTTTATCCAGGGTTCCTGTGCAGATAAAAACTTTTTGGACAGCCACTTTATATCATCCTGATGATTTACCTTTTACCATTAATCAACTGCCGGAATTATTTACTAATTTTCGTAAACAAGTAGAACGTCATTGGGAAATAAGAGCAACTTATCCCAATCCGAAAAAGTTGACAAAATTACCTAAAATAGATTGGGGAAACCTTCCTAGTTTAAACGATTTAGGCTTAATAGAACCAATTTTAGAACGGGGAGGTGTTTTGTCGTTTCAAGGGGGTGAAATGGCGGGAAAATCACGGGTTAAAGAATATATTTGGGATAGTGATTCCTTAAAAACCTATAAGGAAACCCGCAATGAAATGTTAGGGACTAATTATTCCTCAAAGTTCTCAGCTTGGTTAAGTTTTGGCTGTCTTTCCCCCCGTTATATCTATGAGGAAGTACAAAAATATGAGCAAACAAGAGTAAAAAATGACTCTACTTATTGGCTAATTTTTGAATTATTGTGGCGAGATTTTTTCCGATTTATTTGCAGTAAACACGGGAATAAAATCTTTTATAAATCTGGTTTGCAAGAACTTAATTTACCTTGGTTAGAAGATTGGGAAAGATTTAATCTTTGGTGTGAAGGAAAAACTGGTTATCCCCTTGTAGATGCTAATATGAGAGAGTTAGCTGCTACAGGATTTATGTCAAATCGTGGCCGGCAAAATGTTGCTAGTTTTCTGACCAAAAATCTCGGTATTGATTGGCGTATGGGAGCAGAATGGTTCGAGTCATTATTAATTGATTACGATGTTTGTAGTAATTGGGGTAATTGGAATTACACTGCGGGTGTCGGCAATGACGCGCGAGGATTTCGTTATTTTAATATCCCTAAACAGTCGAGAGATTATGATCCCAAAGGTGATTATTTACGTCACTGGTTGCCCGAATTAGCCCGAATAAAAGGCGATAAAGTTCACGAACCTTATAAATTATTCCCAGAGGAACAAAGGCTTTACGGCGTGATTTTAGGGGTTAATTATCCTCGTCCCATTGTCGATTTTTTTCAATCGATCAAACACAACGAAAAAATTTATCTTCAGCATTTTAGTGAACAGTAATAAGTAATCAGTGGATCTCGATTTAATATTATCTCAAGACTATAATTTTTTCTAGACAAGAAACTTACCCAAATAAAAATGATTTTAATATCCCTATATTTTTCAGTTAAGAACTGATAACTGATAACTGATAACTGATAACTGATAACTGATAACTGATAACTGATAACTGATAACTGATAACTGATAACTGATAACTGATAACTGATAACTGATAACTGATAGACATTTCTAACATTCTTTGAATCGGCAACAGTGCCTTAACTCTTAAATCTTCAGAAATAGTAATTTCTGGAGTTGTATCTCGCATACAGAGATACAACTTTTCGAGAGTGTTCAGTCTCATGTAGGGACACTCATTACAAGCACAGTTATTCAAAGCTGGTGCGGGTATAAATATTTTCTCTGGGGCCGATTTTTGCATCTGGTGAATAATCCCCGGTTCTGTGACGACAATAAAGGTTTTTTCGCAACTTTTTAGAGAATAATTTAATAGTGCCGTCGTAGAACCAATATAATCGGCATGGCGTAAAACTGATGGTTCGCACTCAGGATGGGCGATAATTTTTGCTTCTGGATGGGCAACTTTTAATTCTATTATCTTGCGTTCGGAAAAAGTTTCATGGACAATACAACTACCCTGCCAGAGAACTAAATCTCTACCAGTTTGCTGACTGACGTAACGGCCTAAATTGCGATCAGGAGCGAAGATAATCGGTTGATAGGCAGGGATTTGATTAACTATTTTGACTGCATTGGAACTGGTGCAGATAATATCACTCATGGCTTTAATTTCTGCACTGCAATTGATATAGGAAATCACGATATGATCGGGATATTGGGCTTTAAAACGAGCAAAATCTTCAGGATGACAACTATCAGCTAAAGAACATCCTGCATCTAAATCCGGCAGCAATACTAACTTATCCGGATTTAAGATTTTAGCTGTCTCTCCCATGAAGTGAACCCCCGCAAATACGATCACGTCTGCTGGGGTTTGGGCAGCCTGCTGGGATAAACCTAGAGAATCACCAATATAATCAGCTATATCCTGTATGTCAGAATTTTGATAGTAGTGAGCCAGAATAACAGCGTTTAATTTCCGTTTAAGCTCTTTAATTGCTGTAAATAGGTCATCAGGTAAGCTCGATCGACTTGCGGGTTGAACAGTGGTGAACACGGTGGCACTTATGGTTATTTTTACCAAATACTAAATAGTCTCTTATATCATAGCAAATTTTTCTGAAAAGAGACCCCAAACAAAAAAAGCTTGATGGAACAGGGATCAAACGACTGACAACCAAACTCTGACACCCTATCCTATCGAGAGATTCTTGGTCAACGGTAAACCCTATGTTAAGGGTGATCACAATATCAGCCAAGAAAATTTCAGGTTTATTCCTATCAAATTTCTGGGGACACTTCGGCCGAACGAGATAAAATCAAGAAATCTTAGCAGGGTTCCGATTTGGTGCGCTCTGACTTGTATGCTCACGCTCTTGGCACTATTTGCCCGAATAAACCCTCTAAAACTGAGATTATCGCTAAACTTAAAGACTCTTGGTTAAATTCTGGAATTCATTCCTATTTTACTCGAGACGAGAAAACTGGGCATAAAATCGAAGTTAACCAATAGTCACCGAGTTTTAAGGCATTAGCTAGGGACAGCCTCTGTCGTTGGCTATTTTACGAGACTAGGCTCCTGTATTAACTGTTAAACTGATTGGGATCGACACCGATCATCCCTTCACCGTCCGCATCTTGCAGGTTAGCACCGTCTAAACGAGCATGAGTGAGATTGGCCTTTTCTAAGTCAGCTTTTTGCAGATTGGCGTTGGTTAAGTTGGCCCCTTGCAGGTTGGCTTTTTCTAAATCTGCACCTAAGAGATTGGCCCCGCTTAAATCGGCCCCCGCTAGGAGAGTTTTGCCGAGGTCGGCTTCCCGGAGGTCAGTCCCTTTGAGGTTAGCACCCTGTAAGTTTGTTCTTTCTAACCCACATTCCGCACCCTAAGCTGTCACAGAGAGAAATTACGGAGAGAAAAAATCAAAGTGAGCATAAAAATAAACATAAGGAGCGAAAAAAGGCATTTGAGAAACAGTAAAG
>VYLK01000732.1_pt1 | contig 14150 bp, 12 predicted proteins | sample 5114321 | NCBI WGS metagenome assembly VYLK01 (sample SAMN12291792, study PRJNA351875) | freshwater metagenome | isolation source: freshwater lake | place: USA: Michigan, MSU2 Lake | collected 2011-08-16
ACAACCGCATCGCCATTGGCTGCTTTGCCCTTCTTCACTTCAAAGGACTGCGACTGCTTGGCGATCTCGGCCAAGGCTTCGTCGATTTCCGCGTCGGTTGCTTCAGCCACTGGGCGGGTCACCGACAGGGTCTGGATATCCGCGGGGGTGAAGTCTGGCATGATGTCGAGTTCAACATCAAAGGTCAGGTCGGCCTTGCCGTCCATCACATCGCCGAGATTGCCCAAATTGGTGACGTCTGGCTGGCTAGCAGCGCGGATGCCGTTGTTCGACACGGTGCCTTCAATGCCTTCTTGCACCAGCTCGTTCAACAAATCGCCCATGATGGACTTGCCATACATGCGCTTCACATGAACGACGGGCACTTTGCCTTTGCGGAAGCCCTTGATGTTCAATTGAGGGGCCAATTCTGCGATCTTGGCATCGGTGCGCGTAGCAATGAGGGAGGCGGCAATGGTGACGCCATAGACGCGGCTAAGGCCTTCAGCAGATTTTTCGACGATTTGCATGATGATGTCCTAAAAAGGAAGCGGATTACGCGGGTTGATGGGATAGAGCTGGGGCCTGAGCCCGAAAGGTGCGCGCCTATGCCACGATGTGGCGGCGATGTCTATGCTAGCTACGGTAAGTGGTGCGTCGAAGCGGTTCAAACGCAAACCCAAAGCTCGACGAGGTCGAGATGCCAGGCATGAGCGATCCCGCCCATGTGGCGGCAGAACGCCAAACAATGAACCACTTTGACGAAGGACCTACTGGTTGCCGCTTCGCTCGGAGACCCCAATCAACGCCTACACATGATCGATAAACATAGAGATATCATATAGATATGATTAGCCTAGACGCTGCGTTGATCTGTATGATTGGCTCTATGGTCTATTGCTATCTTTCCCGATGCTGAGAGGTGCTTTCTCAAACGTCTCAAAAGCCGCTCGACTAGTCCCACCATTGCCACGGCGACCGACAGTCGCTTTTCGTAACTTCCGTGCCGTCTGACACGACTGACGTGGTCACAGTGCAGGTTTGAGTTGACTTCAGAAAGCCGTCACCGAAACTGACAATAATCGAAGAAAACAAAAGAAGCATCGAAACTATAAGTGCTTCATTTTTCAATTTTTTTGTGAGCGCCAATGTATTTGCTCCTTATCAATCAAAGATAGTATAAATCCAAAGCAATAGCTGTCAAGGCAATCTAAAGGAGCGCGCAGCACGAGCTGCGCTCGCACTTTGACATGGTTTGGGGGCAGCTAGTGCTGCGTTGTGATTGAACCAATTACGACTTCGACACCAGCCAAACACTGAAAGCCCTGCAGAACCACGATAGACTGATTTAAAAGCTACCCGAGAGAAGGCATTCGGCGAAACTCAACGCCAAAACTACCACCTACATTCCAGCCAAACTGTCACCCACATCCAAAGATACGAGACATCTGAGTCACTGACTTTGATGGAATGTCTCCCCTCACAAAGGGGCTGGTGCGGTCGGGGGGAGTCGAACCCCCACGCCTTGCGGCGCTGGAACCTAAATCCAGTGCGTCTGCCAGTTCCGCCACGACCGCGTTCCGAAGCGGCTTTTGGGCCAAGCTGGCGCCCGGGTCAACCAAGGGGTGCAGGAGGAGGTGTCTGCCGTGTGTTCAACTGCGCAGCTAAACGTCTCAGACCATGGCGCAATCGTGGTAAAGTAACGGGCTTCCTAGCAAAAACAGTCAAATTTGCTGGGAATATGTCTCAAATTCTGCTTGAATGGAGGTGAGCAATCCTGCGGGGCCGGAAACAAAATGTCAGATTTTGATGTCGCCTATGATAAAAGCGCGGATGTTTTGTACATTTCAACGAAGTTGACAGGGCCTAGTTATACGTCGGAAGGCGAAAACGGCATTGTGTGGAGCCATCAGATCGCCGATGGCCGTTTGGTCAGCATGACGGTGATGGATTTCAATGCCCAGTGGCAAAATCGCCTCGCGCATCTGACCGAACAACTCAACGAACAATTGCATGCTCCGAGCCTTGTTGGACCCATGGGACGTGCACAAGCGACGAACTAAAGCTGCCCGTAATCGCCTTCGATGCCCAATAAGGCGCGGCCTGCGAGTTCAAGCGAGCCTGGGGCGACCATGATATGTTGGGTGGCGACATGGGCGTCGCGGAAGCGGCGCTGCAGTGGGCAGGTCTCATAGACTGACGTTCCCCCGCCAAGATCGTGCATCATGCGGGTGATCTCTGCACAGGTGCGGACGGCATGGGTGGCGGCAATGCGCAAATTGGCGCGATCTTCGAGCGTCAAGGCCCCGGTGCGGCTGGCCCCTTCATAGGCGGTCTCTGCGCTGTCGAGCAGATAGGTGCGGGCCGCGCGGAGCATGCCTTCGGCTTTAGCCACCTCGACTTGGGTTGAAGCCCGCTCTGCCAAGGGTCTGCGCGCCCCGGTTGGCACTTTACCGCCAGCGAGCGCCACCAGATCGTCAATCGCGCCGCGTGCATTGCCTAGTGCCACGGCCGCGATCGACATGGCGAGAAGACCAAAGGCTGGAAAGGCATAAAGCGGCCGTTCTATCCGGGCCTTATCATCGGTCAATGAGACGGAACGATCAGCGGGGATCAAGACATCGGTTACGGCCAGATCGCCACTGCCCGTGCCCTTCATGCCCATGGCATGCCACGTATCGATAAGCTCGACTTGGTCGCGCTCAAACCACATCATGCGGGCTTGAGGTGCCCCGTCGCCCAAAGTCAAAGCACCACCGACCAGCCATGCGCAATTCGCACTGCCAGAGCCCCAATTCCAGCGCCCGTTCACCCGGTACTGATCGCCCTCGCGCACCGCCTTGCCCTTGGGTGCAAAGACGCCGCCTGTGATGATTGTGGGATCGGCCCAAATGGTGCGGGCATGGTGGTCTGGCAGATAGGCCGCATTGATCGCCGTGGTCGCGCCGATCATGATGCACCAACCAACTGAGCCATGGGCATTGCCCATGACTTCAATGACTTCAATCATGCGCGCGGGGGCCAGCTCCAGCCCGCCATACTCAGTCGGCAAGGCCATGCGGAAGAAGCCAACGTCGGCAAGCGTTCTGGCAAGGTCTGCGGGTAAACGTCGCGCGGCATCAATCTCATCGGCGCGCGCGGCGACTGTGGATTTGAGGGCGTGGGCTTGGGCTAGAAGGTCGATCATGGGCCTACATTGACCCATTCCGCCTTTATCGACAAGGACCCTCGGGCGAGAGACTAATCCCCCTCGCCTTCCTCTTCCATCTCATAATTGCCAAACACGCTTTGCACGTCATCATCATCTTCCAAGATGTCGATGAGTTTGCGCAAGCTGGTGGCAGCGTCGCCAGTCACTTCGATGCGGGCATGGGGCCGCCAGACGACATTGGCGGCTTCCGCATCGCCAAAGCGTTCTGCCAAAGCGGTGGAGACTTCGCTCAAGCTCTCAAAAGTACAGGTGATGGAGTGGCCATCGGCATCGCTCTCGACGTCATCTGCACCAGCTTCAAGGGCAGCTTCCATCATATCATCTTCGCTGGCCGCAGCGGCTGGATAGAAGATTTCACCCACGCGATCAAAGCCAGAGATGACCGAATTAGTCGTGCCGAGATTGCCGCCGGCTTTGCTGAGATAGCTGCGAACATTGCCGCCGGTGCGGTTGAGATTGTCGGTCAGGGTCTCGATGATCAGGCCGATACCGCCGGGGGCATAGCCCTCATAGCGCACCATTTTATAGTCTTCACCGCCTGCAGCGGAGGCTTGGCTGATCGCACGCTCAATCCGGTCCTTGGGCATGGAGACGGCGCGCGCATTGGTAACAGCCAGACGCAGGCGCGGGTTCATGGCCGGGTCCGGCATCCCAGACTTCGCCGCCGTGGTGATTTCACGAGCAATCTTGGTGAAGGCCTTAGCGCGGACAGCGTCTTGGCGGCCTTTGCGGTGCATGGTGTTTTTGAATTTCGAATGGCCGGCCATGGTCGGATCTATCTCTTGAGTCTTGGAAGGTGAATTGCGGGCTGCGATGTAGCAGGGTGCGGCTCAAAGTGCCACAGGGCGGTGCTGTTCGCCGGCGTTGCTAGCCATCCACCAGCGGCACGGCTTGCTTGAGCCCAACGCCCACGCGGATCGGCTCTGCCCGAACAGCAAGCCCTGTCTTATCGTCGGTCTCCACAAATATCCCAGAAGCAAGGCCTTGGCCTTCGGCAGGTTCGTGGCGTTGATAGGGCATACGGGACGAGAGTTTGCGCACAGCGATATTCTTATTCATGCCGATGACGCTGTCATAATCACCGCACATGCCAAGTTCGGTCTGGAACGCCGTGCCACCGGGCAAGATCCGCGTATCGGCGCTTGGCACATGGGTGTGGGTACCAAACACAAGGCTAGCGCGCCCATCGAGGAAATGACCCATACCCTGCTTCTCGCTGGTGGCTTCACCATGCACTTCAACAATCACAGCGTCAGCAACAAGGCCTAAGGGGCATGCACTCACTTCCCGCTCCACCGCACTAAACGGGCAGTCAAGCGCATCCATGAAGACCCGCCCCATGACGGTGACGACCAATACATTTCGGTCACCCATTTGGAACAGATTGGCCCCGCGCCCAGGTGCCATGGTCAAAGGTGGATAATTGGCGGCGCGCAGCAAACGGGGCTCACGTTCGATATAAGCAATTGCTTCGCGCTGATCCCACGCATGATTGCCAAGCGTCAGACAATCGGCACCCGCCTCAAACATCTCATTGGCTATCGACTCGGTGAGGCCAAAGCCACCAGCGGCATTTTCCGCATTCACGCCAATAAAATCGAGGCGCAATCGTCGCTTGAGTTCAGGCAGTCGCTCGCACAAGGCCACTCTGCCTGCGCGGCCCACCACATCACCAAAAAAAGCAAGTCTCATTCTATCCTACGCAATGTTGGGATGGGGTATGCCTTAGTCGGCGTGATAATCCAATCCAAGCGCTGATCATGAGGTTCAATGGGAATATGTGCCACTTCTTGGGCGGCAAAGGCCACGCCTACCGCAAGCACGGGGCCTGTGGCACGCAAGGCCCCTAAGGTGCGGTCATAATGGCCTTGACCTTGCCCCAAGCGATTACCGGCGTGGTCGAAGCCCAGCAAGGGGACGAGGACGACATCTGGGCGAACTTGGGGAAGATGGGCCTTAGGCTCCATCACGCCCCACGTGCTTTTTTCGAGGTGGTCTGGATCATCGGGATCGCACAGGTGAAACGTCAGGGCAGCACCGCCTGCCCCCTTTGGCGGCGTACGCGGCAAGCAGAGGCGCGCGCCTTGGGCTGCCAAGGCCCGCATTAAGGGGCGCGGATCGATTTCAGTCCTGAACGGGATATAGCCTGCGACAATGGGGGTCTTTGTACCCGAAAGAATTTGGGCAGCAGACTGGACAAGTGCGCCGCCTGCGTCGGGCTCTTCGGTATGAGCCTTCGCCCTAGCCGCGATCAAGACAGATCGAAGTTCAGATTTGACTTCAATCATGGCCGCCAAACCCATCAAAAGGCTGATGAAAGAGGAAAAGGTTGGTGGATCCGCAAGGACCGTGGGAAGGTAACTCGTCCCCGTGCGACCTGGATAACCAGGTGGGTGCCAGATGACAGGAACCACGGTTCCAACCAGCGCCAGCTCCCGACGAGTCTGCAACGATAGAGCCGGTTTCCATAAAGTCCCCGCCATAGATTTCAGCACAAACGCCACCCGCTTCGCGCACCAGCACGACACCGGCTGCAATGTCCCAGAGCTGCAGATCATGCTCCCAAAAGCCGTCGAAGCGGCCAGCGGCCACCCAAGCCAGATCGAGCGACGCCGCGCCAAAGCGGCGGATACCGGCAACCCGCTGGGTGAATTGGTGCAATTCCTTGAACATTTGGGAATGGCCGGGCTTGCCTTGGAATGGAATACCAGTGGCCAGAACGCAATCACCCAAGGTCTTGCGAGCGGCGACGCGCAAGCGCTTGTCATTATGGAAGGCCCCACGGCCAGTCTCAGCCCAATAAAGGTCATCGGTGATGGGGTTATAGACAACGCCAGCGACGAGGCGGCCTTCCCGTTCCAGCGCGATGGAGATGGCCAAATGGGGAATGGCGTGGACGAAATTGGTCGTGCCATCGATGGGGTCGACAATCCAGCGGTTGGTCTTGTCTGTGCCTTCGACCATGCCGCGCTCTTCACCTAAGAAGCCATAGCCTGGGCGCGCCTTGACCAGCTCTTCAAATAGGATTTTTTCGGTCTTGAGATCAGCAGCGGTTACAAAATCGGAAGGGCCCTTTTTTGCCAATTGCAGGTTCTCAACTTCACCGAAATCTCGGCTGATAGCTTTGCCAGCTTTGCGGGCGGCGGCAATCATTACGGTCAGAAGCGGACTGACTACGCTCATAGGGGGCTCTCTTCACGATGTTAAACAGCAAATGTTGGTGGGCTTTACCCCATCTGGGTGCAATTGGATAGGGGGCAGAGCGCATAGAGAGCCCCTCTCCCTCTGGGAGAGGGGTTGGGGTGAGGGCCTTTACACTCTAAAATAATTTTGTAGCATAACAATTATGCCTGATGTGCCACCGCCACTTTTGAAGAGGGCCCGCTCATTGCGGCAGCGCATTACTAAAAGCGATGAATTTTTCTGGAAACGCGTTCGAAATAGTCAAATTTCAGGCCTAAAGTTTCGTCGCCAAGTTCCAATTCATGGCCTCGTCGTCGACTTTGCCTGCTTTTCTCACCGCTTGGTGGTGGAAATTGATGGCGGAATTCATAGCCTTTCAGAAGTCCAAGAACGTGATCAGGATCGCGAGGCCAAGCTCAAGCGCTTTGGGTATCAAGTGATAAGATTTTCTGATCGGGCCATTTTCGAAGAGTTGGAAACAGTGGTTGGTCTCATTGAGGATTATGTGCGATTGCGTTAGCCCTCACCCCCGTCCCCTCTCCCAGAGGGAGAGGGGAGAGCGCAGTCCAAGCTTCTAGACCTCAAGTCACGGCCTGGTCGGTCGATCCAAAGTTGGTCTTGAATGGCGCTCAGCTCTTCAATCGCCACTTCAGAAAACTGAAAGTTAAGCCGTTTCATGAAGGGTTAGATCGGCATTGCGCTTGGCGATGCGACCTTTCAGGGCCCTTATGGCTATATCGCCATCAATTTTAGGGCTATCGACGCCTTTTTGGATTTCAGCCTTGAGCACTTCAAGCTTCTCAGCACGGGCAGATACATTCATGTGCCGACTTTCTTCGTGTTCTTCCAACAACCGAAGACCTGCGCGCACCACTTCACTAGCGCTGGCATAGCGCGCACTTGCCAATTGCTCTTGGATAAAGGCGTCGAAGTGAGGGCCAAGGGAATAGCTGGATGACATGTCGTGCTCCGCAGTTACGCACTAAAGTATCAAAATTTGATAGTTTGGCAACCAAAATTCAGGTGTCTTCCAAGTAATTGCCACCAGCCAAAGCGCTTCACAGAACCCGCGAAATAACCCCACCTGTCGTCGGCCTCTCGACCCCAGTCGTACCGGGAAAACTCAATGGCAGGCCACGGGCAGAGCGCACGGCGAGCAGTGCAAAGCATTCGGCCTCAATGGCATCGCCGCGCAGGCCAATCGTATCGGCATCCACGACCTTAACACGACAGCGCGCGGCAATTTCGCCCATCAACACCGGGTTCTTGCGTCCACCGCCCGCCACCACCAGTCGCTTGGGTCGTGCTGGCAAGAGCCGGAGGGCTAAGTCTAAGCTAGCGGCGACCAGCGCCGTCAATGTCGCGGCACCATCTTCCAGTGACAGGCCACGAACAAGGCCTGCATCAAAATCATAGCGGTCGAGCGACTTGGGGTATGGCGCGTCAAACCAAGGATTATCCAAAATCTCCAGCAAGCGGCCTTCATGCACGCGGCCCGCAGCGGCCAAGGCGCCATCCTTGTCATAGACGCCCTTGCCATGGGCCTCGACCCATTCGTTTAAGGGGCCGTTGGCGGGGCCAGTGTCAAAGGCTGCTAGTCCATCCGCCCCATCCCACCAGGTGATATTGGCCACCCCGCCCAGATTGAGGATCGATGTATCCGCCCCCAAACCGGCATGGCGTAGAATGGCCGTATGATAAATCGGTGCCAGAGGTGCCCCCTGCCCGCCCATAGCGACATCATGACTTCGAAAATCCCAGACCGTATCAATCCCCGTCAACCCAGCAAGTTTTACCCCATCCAGCAATTGCCGCGTCCGCCCGCCACCACCAATCTGCGGACGATGCAGCACCGTCAGCCCATGCCCACCAACAAAGGAGATGTCTTCCGGATGCATATTCGCTTTCTCGACAAGCTTCAGGACCGCCCCCGCATAAATGCGGGTGATCAGGTCCTCGGCTTGCGCAAAGATCGCAGGCTCTGGTCCTTGAAAGTCCCAAGCCCGAGCTTGGGTGATAGCTTCGGCCAAAAGCGCGCGGTCGTCGTCGGAATAGGGAAACAATTCAAACGGCCCAAACTCTGCCATACTGACCCCATCGGTCCGGATCAGCGCCGTATCGACAAAGCCATCCAACGCCGTGCCCGTCATCAGACCAATGGCCCAGACGGCTTGGTCGGAACCTGAATGAGGAGCACTCTGCATCTTAATGGGTTCCAGCCTTTGAACTTTTGGGTCAGACCGTGCTAAACGCGGTTTTCTATTCGACGCAACCCCCAATCCAGAGGAGACCGGCCATGACGCATAAATCCGCATTCGTTCAAACGCTTCTGGAGCGTGGGCATTATTATCAGGCAACCGATCTGGAAGCTTTGGATGCAGCCGCGCTGGAGAGTGAGCGCGGGGGTCGGGCGCTGACGGGCTATATTGGCTATGATTGCACCGCGCCCAGCCTGCATGTTGGCAGCTTGACGCAGATCATGTTGATGCGCCGCTTGCAACAATGTGGCGGTAAACCCATCACCTTGATGGGTGGCGGCACCACGAAAGTGGGCGATCCTTCAGACAAGAATGAGGCCCGCCCCGTTCTGACCCAAGAGGTGATTGACGCCAATAAAGCCTCAATCCAGACGGTATTCTCAAAGTTCTTGACCTTTGGCGACGGCCCACGCGACGCCATTATGGTGGATAATGCCCAATGGCTGGATGAGGTCAAATGGCTGGATATGCTGCGCGAAATTGGCAAGCATTTCACCATCAACAAGATGATATCGCTCGACATCGTCAAGCGCCGGCTCGACCAAGAAGTGCCGATCACTTTCCTTGAGTTCAACTACATGCTGTTGCAGGCCTATGACTTCTTAGAGCTGTCTCGGCGTTATGCGTGCAATCTGCAAATGGGCGGGTCTGACCAATGGGGCAATATTGTCCAAGGGGTAGAGTTGTGCCGCCGTGTAGATGAACGCCATGTGCTGGGCGTCACCCAACCCTTGTTGATGAATGCGGCCGGGCAAAAAATGGGCAAGACGGCCAATGGTGCCGTCTGGCTCAATGCCGACATGCTGTCGCCCTTCGACTATTGGCAATATTGGCGCAATGTCGATGATGCAGACGTGGAACCACTCCTGAAGCGTATGACCGATATGCCCTTGGATGAAGTTGCCCGTTTGGCAGCTTTAGGCGGGGCGGAAATCAATCTGGCTAAGATTGTTCTGGCGACCGAAACCACGGCCCTCTTGCATGGCCGGGAGGCAGCTGAAGCGGCTCAAGCGACGGCTGCAGCGCAATTCGGTGGCGGTGGGGCTGATGAAGGTCTGCCTACTATCGACTTGTCAGAAGCCCCCACCTCGCTCGCAGCCCTCTTCGTGGTCGCAGGCCTTGTCGATTCAAATGGTGAGGCCAAGCGTCAAGCCAAGGGCGGTGGCCTGCGGGTCAATGATGCGGTGGTCCAAGATGTGGCCGGAGCCATTCCTCCTGCCCTGTCTGACGGGCAAGAGGTCAAGCTCTCACTTGGCAAGAAGCGGCATGTGATGGTGAAATTGGCAGGCTGAGAAATCAGCCTGCCCAAACCTTTACCCTGCTAAGCGGCGGCTCTGAAGGGTCGCCGCTAATTCATCGACCAATTGGGTGATCTTGATTTGATCATCACCTTCGGCCATCAAGCGCACCAAGGGCTCTGTTCCTGAAGTCCGCACAACCAAGCGGCCGCCAGAAGCCATCAAAGCGTCTTCAGCCTTTTTGACGTGGGCTTGCATGTCAGGGTCTGCCAAGGGTGAAGAGCCGCTGTAACGGATGTTCTTCAAGACTTGGGGGGATGGCGTGAAAACAGCCAAAGTCTCACTGGCCGTGCGGTTATGCGTGATCATGGATGACAACACACGCAGGGCGGAAACAAGACCGTCGCCGGTTGTGGCATAGTCAAGCAATACGATATGGCCAGACTGTTCGCCACCTAAGTTACAATCGTCTGCCCGCATGCGCGCAACCACATGGCGATCGCCCACACCAGTGCGGATGAGTTGTGAGCCTTGGTCCGCTATATAGCGTTCTAGGCCCAAATTGGACATGATAGTCGTGACAACACCAGAGCCACGAAGGGACTTATCGGCAATCATGTCGCGAGCGATGGCCCCAATAATCTGGTCGCCATCAATCTCGCGGCCCTTTTCGTCGATGATGATGATCCGGTCCGCATCGCCATCTAAGGCAATGCCGATATCGGCACGACGTTCAAGCACGGTTTGCTTCAAAAGGCGGGTATCGGTCGAGCCACAGCCAGCATTGATGTTGCTGCCATTGGGATTGACGCCAATCTCGACGACTTCTGCGCCCAATTCATAAAGCGCCCAGGGCGCCGTGCGGTAGGCAGCGCCGTTGGCACAATCTACCACCACGCGTAGACCCTCAAGGCTCATGCCACGTGGGAAAGCACCCTTGGCAAACTCAACATAGCGACCACGGCTGTCCTCAAAGCTTTTGACGAGGCCAATTTCATGGGGTGCAGCGCGGACGATCCGGTCAGGCTCGTCCAACAGCTTCTCAATTTCTTGCTCTTGCGCATCGCTCAACTTAAAGCCATCTGCGCCAAACAGCTTGATGCCATTATCGGCAAAGCCATTATGGGACGCTGAAATCATCACGCCAAGGTCTGCACGCAAGGAACGGGTCAACAGGCCAATTGCTGGGGTTGGAATAGGCCCAAGGATTTTCACGTCCATGCCAACGGCGGCGAAGCCCGCCACAAGCGCGAACTCCACCAGATAGCCCGACCGACGTGTATCCTTGCCAATGATAACATTATGGCGATGCTCACCCTTTTTGAACACCGTGCCTGCAGCCATCCCTAAGGTCATGGCGACTTCGGCAGTCATGGGCCATTTGTTGGTTTCACCGCGGATTCCATCGGTTCCAAAGTAGCGACGACCCATGGTTTTCTTCCTTGTTAAGAGCAATTGAGACTAAGAAGATTAGGTTAAGCAAACCTGTGCGAGTATCAGTTAGCACGCATCAGCAAAGCGCATGCCAAGCTTTAGCAAACCGCCTGCGTCAGGCCCCAGCTGCTGGCAAAAGCTCTGCCGCCAAGGGTGCGAAATTCCAGCGCCAAGCGGAGGTATCCGCCAAGAGGGCCCGCACGAGAGCCACATTCATCTCATGCCCTGCCCGCTCAGCCACATATCGGCCCTTGATAGGTGCCCCAGCCAAAGCCAAATCACCGACAGCATCCAATGCCTTATGGCGTACAAACTCATCAGCAAAGCGCAGGCCTTCTTGATTGACGATCGCATCGCCATCAATCACCACTGCATTTTCCAACGAGCCACCTAGGGCCAAGCCCTTGGCTTGCATCGCTTCAACTTGGTGCAAGAAACCAAAGGTCCGCGCGGCGCCCAAGTCATCAGCAAAGCTTTGCGGCGTGCAGTCAAACACAACCCGTTGGCGACCAATGGCGCGGGTCGAAAATTCAACCGTCACGTCCAACTCAAACCCGTCAAAAGGCTCAAGCCGGGCAAGCTTGTTGCCGACGCGCACTTCAACAGGCTTTAGGATTTCCAACATGCGGCGGGGCGCGCCCAAGGCCCGCGTGCCGGTCATCTCAATCATCTCGATGAAAGGCTCTGACGAACCGTCCAGAATAGGCACTTCTGGGCCATCAATTTCGACAATCGCATTATCAATGCCCATGCCAAACAAAGCGGCCATCAAATGCTCAACCGTGGCAACCGACACACCAGCCGAATTGGCCAATGTGGTTCCCAACTCAGTTGTTGTGACCTTATCGACCAGAGCAGCAATCCGGCGACCAAACTCAGGCGCATCCACGCGCACGAACACAATTCCATGGTCCACACCAGCAGGCTTCAGCGTCACCCGAACAGGCTTCCCAGTATGTAAGCCAACGCCCACACAAGATGCATGTCCTGCGAGCGTATGTTGGAGGGCTGTCACAGTTTGGTATTGCACGCTTTACTGACCTTCGTATCAATTTAGACAGTCCACGCCGGTGGATACACGTCTGAGCGTCCTCTTTGGCGCAGTCGCTGTCACCTGACAAACCAAACAATATTTCGATATGTGACAATAGAACGTGAACGCCGCCGCACATTTCTGTACGGCGGCGCATTTCTTGGTAAATTCTCTAAAAAGCAGCGTGTTAGTTAGCTTGCTTCCGCAGGAAGGTTGGGATCTCGATCTCATCATCAAACTCATCGCCAAACAATGGCTGGGTTTGCGTGATCGACTTTGCGCTTGGCTCTGGGCGCTCATCCCATTGCTCTTCGCGTGCAGCAGGCTTTGGGCGACCAAAAATGTTGAAGCCGTTGAAGCCTGAACTACGCTGTTGGCGCGGCTCTTCTTGATACTGAGGTGCCGCAGGGCGCGCTTGATAGCTAGGCTGCGGAGCTGCCGCCCCGTGGACCGGTGGGCGTGGCTGTGCCGTCTGATAAACGGGGCGAGCCTGTGGGGCAGCCGCCGCAGCAGCATAATTTGGCTGAGCTTGCGGTGCAGGCTGCTGATATTCCTGACGCGCAGCGACTGGTTCAGGTGCCGCTTGTGGCTGCTGGAACAAGGGCTGCTGGACAGGCTGTGGTGCCGGTTGCTGCATCACTGGCTGCGGAGCTTGCTGATAGCTGGGCTCCTGAGCAAGTGGCGCAGGCTGTTGCTCTGGCAGACGCTGAACCATGGGCTGATGCACCATCGGCTCACGGCCATTATTGACCCGCACGACGGTAGGGCTAGGTGCTGCAGCTGCAGGCTGTTGCGCTGGTGTTGTATTGAAATAGCCCGTGGCTTGTGGACGATTTTCCGTCATCGCGGCGGCTTCAATGCCGGTCGCCACAACAGACACGCGCATAACGCCTTCCAAGGTCTCATCAAAGGTCGAGCCGACGATGATATTGGCGTCTGGGTCCACTTCTTGGCGGATATGGTTGGCGGCTTCGTCCAGCTCAAACAAGGTCATGTCATAGCCGCCCGTGATGTTGATCAACACCCCACGTGCGCCCTTCAGCGACATATCTTCCAATAAAGGATTGTTGATGGCTTTAGTTGCAGCTTCCAGTGCACGACGTTCGCCTGAAGCTTCGCCTGTGCCCATCATCGCCTTACCCATTTCGCCCATGACCGAGCGTACGTCGGCAAAGTCGAGATTGATCAGGCCGGGCATCACCATCAGATCGGTGATCCCGCGCACGCCAGAATGCAGCACTTGGTCAGCCAATTGGAAAGCTTGGTGGAAAGTCGTCTTATCATTGGCGACACGGAACAAATTCTGGTTTGGAATGATGATCAACGTGTCGACATACTTTTGAAGCTCAGCAATGCCGGCATCCGCCATACGCATACGGCGGGGCCCTTCAAACTGGAAAGGACGGGTCACAACGGCAACCGTCAAAATGCCCTGCTCTTTCGCCGTACGCGCAATCACTGGGGCCGCCCCCGTCCCCGTGCCACCGCCCATACCGGCCGTAATAAAGACCATATTGGCATCAGCCAAATGATCGAGAATCTCGCTTTGGCTCTCTTCCGCAGCAGCCATACCAACTTGTGGCGTCGCCCCTGCACCCAAGCCTTGGGTCGTATTCAAACCGATTTGAATGCGGCGCTCTGCCTTAGAGCGGGCCAAAGCCTGCGCATCGGTGTTTGCAACCACAAACTCCACACCCTGTAAGTCTGCATCAATCATGTTGTTGACGGCATTGCCGCCCGCACCACCGACGCCGAATACGACAATCCGTGGGCTGAGTTCAGTTTGGGTGGGGACGTTAAGGCGGATAGCCATT
>VYLK01000816.1_pt1 | contig 14144 bp, 11 predicted proteins | sample 5114321 | NCBI WGS metagenome assembly VYLK01 (sample SAMN12291792, study PRJNA351875) | freshwater metagenome | isolation source: freshwater lake | place: USA: Michigan, MSU2 Lake | collected 2011-08-16
CCTGGACAAGGACTTCGCGGGTGTGCCTGCCGGCGCGAAGCTCCTGATCTCGTGTCCGGTCGAGGTTGAGCAGTACTTGAGGCAGCAGATTCCGCCCGGAGAGACCCGGGAGGTCCAGCAGGTGCGGCGGGAACTGGCCAAGCTTCATGGTGCTGATGCGACTTGTCCGGTCTCTACGGCCATCTTCCTGCGCATCGTCGCCGAGGCGGCCTGGGATGAGATTGAGTCCGGTGTTCCGGTCAGTGAGGTCGCGCCGTTCTGGCGAGTCGTGGATCCGAAGTCGCCACTTGCGAAGAAGCTCAGGCCTGGTGGGGCATGGATTGAGCAACAGCGAGCCGCCGAGCGGGGTGAGTAGACGCAACTGAATCTGTATTTGCGCTGCCTAACGTTCGAGCTAACCCCGACCGCGGAGGCAGGTGGCGTAAGCCCGGTGACCGATGATGCTACTAACGGCGGGCACCGGGCTTACGACGCCTGCCGTAGTGGGTCGGGGGCTGAGCGAGGGGTTAGGCCGCGCTCGACGCTGCTGGAGGCCGCTACTGGACAAAGCCCTGCTCCTTGTAGCTGGCAAAGCCCGCCTTGCACAGGCTTGAGAGTTCCTTGACAAGTGCCGGCTCGACAGCGGTGAAGTTGAAGCAAGACTTGCCTTGCATGCGGGCGTTTAGCTCCGGCGAGACCGAGGCCAGAAGCTCCGGCTTCATGTAGACCGGCATCAGGTGAAAACTGACGTAGGACTTCTTGATTTGGACGGCGCCGAAGAACAGCGGCTTCTTGTTCTTCTGGATGTGCTTCGTGTCCACGTAGAGTTCCTGCGCGTCGTCGCGCGTGGCCACGAGCTTGGCTGCATACGGCGCCATGACTTTGCGAAGCTCTTCGAAGACGGGAGCCAGATCAGGCATGAGGCACCTCAGGCAGTGGAGTGGCGAAGAATTGGTTTGCGCGGCCTAACGTTCGAGCTAACCCCGACCACGGAGGCAGGACGGCTTGCCCGCGTGGTGCAGCATAAACCAGCGCGCCACGCGGGCAAGACGGCCTGCCGTAGTGGGTCGGGGGCTGAGCGAGGGGTTAGGCGGCACCTTGGTGGCAGGCTGGAGACCTTGACTCAGGGACGCGCTCGGTAGTTGAACCAGCGTATGGCGCGCGCGAGCTGTGGCTCAGTTGACCCAGACGAGAACCTGGCGAAGGAGAAGAGCCATTCCGGCCCACACGATGGTGATGACGATGGCGGCGGGGATGGATGCGAAGGCTAGTTTGATCATGAAAATGACCATGGACCAGAACTTCATTCGGATGTCTACAACTACGACTGGTTGTTCGTTCTGCATTGTTCTTCTTCCCTTAGGTACGTGAGATGAGATGCCTTGCGCGTGGGGTACGCAGGGAATGGCAGGCTAGTCTGCCGGTAGCTTGTGGTCAGGCGATCTTGTGGTCTTTAGTGCCGCCTAACGTTCGAGCTAACCCCGACCGCGAAGGCAGGACGGCTTGCCCGTGCGGTGCAGCATAAACCAGCGCGCCGCGCGGGCAAGCTGGCCTGCCGTAGCGGGTCGGGGGCTGAGCGAGGGGTTAGGCCTCACTGCGTTGGCTCTTGGGACGCGAAGTGGTCCCCGATGCGGTGGGAAGAGCGGAGCGTAGCTTCTCTTGTAGTTGCAGAGACACGCCTTCCCATAGTGTGTTTTCACTGAACTGGAGGTCTTTACCGAATGCCGAGCGGAGGGTCGCTGCGACATGGCGGAGAAGTTCACTTGGCTCCCAGCGCTGAGGCTCGTAAGCATGGAGTGCGCAAAGAGCGCTGTCCCAGCGCAGACCGTTTGCCTCGCGATAGACGTACTCGAAGGTTTCGCCTGACTCAGTTTCTAACGCTACGAACAAGTTCTTTGCTGGATCGAGCGAAACTTTGGAGACGATGCGAGGTTTCATCTCTCAGACCTAAGGCATGCTGCCATGGCTTTGAATGGTCGTGACCACGGGGACTTTGGTCTGTGAGGCCTAACGTGTTTTCTACCTCAGCGGTGGCTACCGGTAGCCACCGATTGTCGCCGTGACGCCGGTCGACGGCGACAAAGACTCAGGGAAAGCGATAGGGTGCCTCAAGGGCTGCAAACCGGCTGTTTGGGCAGGTGCGCGCATAGGTAGTTTTGGTGAGGCCTAACGTTCGAGCTAACCCCGACCGCGCAGGCAGGTGTTGTAAGCCCGGTGCGTGACGATGCTACCGCTGGCACGGATCGGGCTTACAACGCCTGCCGTAGCGGGTCGGGGGCTGAGCGAGGGGTTAGGCCTCACCTGCGACTGACACGATTCGCTGCCACTCAGCGCGGGAGATGACATGCGTTGTGACCGTTGTGCCGTACCACGGCTCTAGGCCTCGTACCTGCATACCAAGACGATCCATGACCCGCCCAGACGCAATGTTGTCCGGGTGCCTGACAGCGACCAGTTCCTGGATGGGAAAACTCTCGAAAGCGAAAGCCGCCATGCGACGAGCGGCTTCACTTGCTAGGCCCTGACGCCAGAAGTCCGGATGTAGGCGCCACCCGATCTCGACGGGATTGTTCTTGAGACTGTTGAGATCTTCGGGTGGTGACGCGTCTCTGCGAAGGTATTGGATGCACCCTGCACCGGCGACGCGTTCGCTATTGGTATCAATGAAGGCCCACCAACTCGTTCCCCACGCTTCCCAGCAACGCTTCACCCGGGCGATCACTGCTGCGGTTTGCTCTTTAGTCTCTGTCTGACCACCGACGAACTGCATCACCTCTGGGAGACTGTTCATCGCGTGCAGTCCGTCGAGATGGCGGTCCTCGAATGGCTCGAGACGAAGTCGCCTAGTGTGTAGCGTGGTGGTGCGCAATGGTGCTCCCTGTGAGGCCTAACGTTCGAGCTAACCCCGACCGCGGAGGCAGGTGGCGTAAGCCCGGTGACCGATGATGCTACGAATGGCGGGCGCCGGGCTTACGACGCCTGCCGTAGTGGGTCGGGGGCTGAGCGAGGCGTTAGGCGTCATTGCGGCGGCGCTCAAGTGAGGTTGGCAATGATTGCAGCCACTCGGCGCGAGCGGGTGGTGGGCGACTTTCCAGCGTGCACATGCTCGGTGCTGGTGCGACGAGCGTACTCAGTGATTGCGTTCCACCTCGCCTGGAGAACTGGCGAGCTTTGCAGCGCTTGCTCGAGCTCGACCGGTAGCGCAGTGCTTGCCAACCAAAGCGTGACGTTCAGTTTGTCCCCAACTGCGATGCCGGCTTTCTTGCAGAAGGGTGATGTGAACTCGACAAACCAGGGCGACTTGTGCGTCGCGTCCCACCTCTTGATGCTTCGTCGGCCCATGAGGTTACCGTTGACAGTACCTTCGACGATCTCGGTGGAGTGAAGCTTGAGTGCCTGCGCCTTGTCGCTTGGCACCACGAGATAGGCAGGAAGCTTGAGGTGCTTGCGTTCGAGGTCTGCGACGAAGGTGACGCGCGTTGTGTTCATGACGCCTAACGTTCGAGCTAACCCCGACCGCTACGGCAGGGTGTGCCCGCCGCGAAGTGGAGCATGAACAAGCCCGCTTCGCGGCGGGCACACCCTGCCGTAGCGGGTCGGGGGCTGAGCGAGGGGTTAGGCGTCACTTCGCGGGTTTAGTCGCCGAACGCACTTTCGTCATTAGATCAGCCAACAGCTTTTCAACCACTTCTCTAGTACCGGCTTCGCCTCGAAACTTGTGAAAGTGCGATTCGGTCCACTCGGCCGAAGCAATGAGATCTCCTGAGGATGCGTCGTTGATCTTGATGGTGAGGTTCTTCAGGTACATGACGATGTCCCATCGCCAAACGTCGATGTAGCTCACCAGGGCGTCTACATCCTTGGCAGTCGTTGTACCAGCCGGAAGCTTGGCGCGCAGTGTCAGACCCTCCTTCTTCACCGCGGATTCCAGGTGACGGTCCATTTCTGGCGAGTTGCCATCGGCGGCAACATGTGCGACCGAGGTGATCTGCGTCGTTGGGGACAGCTTCGCCATGGAAACACTCTGCGTCGTGGAGCAGGCTGACGCAAAGATTGCAAAAGCGGAGATAGCAAGTAGACGGAGGTAGCGCATTCTGAATTTCGCTGGATAAGAACAGGAGCTTGGTGGTGACGCCTAACGTTCGAGCTAACCCCGACCGCGGAGGCAGGCGGCGTAAGCCCGGTGCCCGATGATGCTACGAACGGCGGGCGCCGGGCTTACGACGCCTGCCGTAGTGGGTCGGGGGCTGAGCGAGGGGTTAGGCCGCACTGCAGTTTATGTGGAGCTATGGATTGGCATGAGCCATACACCAGTACCGCCAATCGCGCGTCGCCTCCAGCGAAGGATTGACCTGATCTACGGGCGTGAGTTGAGCCAACGGTACAAGCACCGAACGGTGGCCGTCCATTACCCGAGCCATAAGAGTGTTGTCGCAGTGTTCTTCCGCCGCTAGGCCTAGAACCTGAACCACGGCAGAGGGTTGAAACGGTCCGTTTGACCCGTAGGACACGTAGGTCGCGACGAACGGGAAGGATGTGAAGTGCTGGATGTATGCGCGCCAAGCACTGGCAAGCTCTCTGCCGGTTTTGCGCGAAGGACGAACGTGCTCTTCGATCCGAGCTTCTCGACGCTCGTCACGCTTGTTTTTGATTAGGTTCCTACCCACCGGGGATACGCGCGTTTGTGCGGCCTAACGTTCGAGCTAACCCCGACCGCGGAGGCAGGTGTTGTAAGCCCGGTTCGCGATGATGCTGCAGCTGGCGCGGACCGGGCTTACAACGCCTGCCGTAGTGGGTCGGGGGCTGAGCGAGGGGTTAGGCCGCGCGCGTACTTGTATCAACAAAGTGATCTCTTTCGAGGCCCGGCTCATAGCGTAGCAGTGCGAAGCCGCACTTCTGCAGCACCCGCGCTGAGGCAGTGTTCTGTGGCTTGGCAAAGGCATGAACTTCGGTGGCGCTGATGTTGCCGAACGCGAAGCCGAGCGATGCTCGAACGAGTTCGGTTGCATACCCAAGACCCCACGCGCTAGGTGCAAAGGCGTAGATGACCTCCAAACCCCACTCTGGCTCTAGTGGGTCGATGCTGAGGCCGCCCCATCCGACGACCTGGCCGTCTTGCGCCGCGCGGACTACCCATGGTGCGAAGCCAAGGGTGTTGCGTGTGGCCTCGTACGCGTGCAGACGCGCAAGGCAGTGCTCGTAGGAGTGCGCGACATAGGTGTGCTGCATAGCTGCGGCGTCAGCCATGAAGCCATAGAGATCGACTGCGCCCGTAGGCTCAAACGGTTCCAGCATCAGGCGCGTGGTCTTTACTGAAGCGGCGACTGCTGACATGTTTGCTTGCGCGGCCTAACGTTCGAGCTAACCCCGACCGCGGAGGCAGGTGTTGTAAGCCCGGTGCGTGACGATGCTACCGCTGGCACCCACCGGGCTTACAACGCCTGCCGTAGCGGGTCGGGGGCTGAGCGAGGGGTTAGGCCTCGCTGTCGATGACGACGAGAGGGAGAATTGATTCACTTCATCTCAATTGAACGATTGACATAATCAGCGCTGCAATAGCTGCAAGCAAGATACTGAAGCTGATCGTCAAGGTCTTTTTTCTATCCTTCTCAGGTCGCGGCTGTGAGAGCGCGAATGCAAGCGCAGTGCCTACGACTTGAGTCGCAATGATTGCTACGTCAATGTCTGCGCTCAGGGGCCTGACTCCCATCGCTTTCATGAGGGTCGGAGTCACCAGGACAGCCATGACGATTTCCAGACCACCCGCGAAGTAGCGATTCCCGCATGCGGGACATGTCCTAGGGGCAAGCGCACCAGAAGTCAGAACCATCCTCGCGGGGAGGACCTTAGAGCAAGTTGGACAGTGGTATTGCATTGCGAGGCCTAACGTTCGAGCTAACCCCGACCGCGGAGGCAGGTGTTGTAAGCCCGGTTCGTGATGATGCTACGAATGGCACGGACCGGGCTTACAACGCCTGCCGTAGCGGGTCGGGGGCTGAGCGAGGGGTTAGGCCTCACTGGGCAGGCGCAGGCGCTGAGACCGACGAGGGAACTCCACTCGGAAGGCGAGAGACGTGCTCGTAGCGAAATGCGCCAACTGTGACCGTGGCCTCTGGAGGTAGCCTGCATGTTGCGTTGAGCATCGTGACAGCTATGCGATCGAGTAGCTTGTGTTCACGAGTCGTCCCGGCAGAAGCCTGGATAAGTGCTTTTGAAATGCTTCCGTCGGCACGAACTTCATACAGGATGACGGTTGTGCCTTCGGTTCGGGACTTTATGGCTGCAGGCGGGTAGGCCAGGGGGCGGCAAACATGACCGCTTGGCAAGGTAAGAGTTTCGTTCGCTGAGGCAGCTGTGCAGCAAAGACTCGCAATGAACGCGAGGACGAGGCGATGAGTGAGACTTGGATGCATGAAGAAAGTGCGCGCCTTGACTACGAGTAACTGTGAGGCCTAACGTTCGAGTTAACCGGCCCGATGCGGCGGGATGGCTTGGCCCGGGCTGGGAAAATGTACCGCGTACCCCAGACCGGGCCAAGACAGCCCGCCGTAGCGGGTCCGGTGGCCTTTATCTTGCGATCCAGCATCTGATTAAAGTCGATGAGTCCTTCGAGTACGACGGTCAGATCCCCGCCGTCCACGAAGATTGTCCGAATTACTTTGCCGGTTACCAGGGATTGAACAACAGATTCGCTGAACCCGTGAATGGAGACAAAGACTCCGCGCCCATACATCTTGCCTTCGACTTTTGCGGCGAACTGATATACCGGCTCATTTGCGGCTGCCTTGTCTTGCCACTTAGCTTCGATCAAGTAGTGCTCGCCGTCGTATTTGACGGCACCGTCTACCTGCTCGCCGTTTACCCTGAATGGTTCCGTAGCTTCAAGGGTACCGAGCTTGCAAAGACCTTGGAGTAGTTCTTCCAGGGCGTATCCGCGCTTTGCACCAGAAATCTCGCCTTGAAGCAGGGAAAGAAACTTGGCTTTCAACTCAGGCAAGAGCGCTGTTGGAGCTTGTGCTGCCGCTTCCTTCCGCTCTCGCGCCTCTCGTTGCTTGACAATCTTGCTGTCGCGGATTTCCTGCAGCTGCCTAAGGTGGGCGATGGCTCTTTCGGCATCTGCTCGATTTAGCTTTTTGATCGTGTTGAAGTAGTAGGGATCAAAGTGGCTCCACGTGACCAAGCTTTGGAGCATTGATCGGTACTGACCAAGGCCTTCGTCTGGCTTCTTGGACAGATGGCCAAACATCTCGTCGACAAGCGCATAGCGATGCTTTGCCTTGTGATCGCCAAGAATCGCCACGTCGTGCTTTGTGCAGCTGTTGTTGCTGAAGAACGCGACGATGTCGTCTTTGGGCCAGAGTAGCTTCAGGATGCAGTCGCGCATCGCGAGCTTGATGTCTTCGGGGAAACTCATGCGCGTGGATTGTGCGCTCGGGGCGCGCAAGGGTGTGTTTGTGACGCCTAACGCTCGAGCTAACCCCGACCGCGGAGGCGGGACGGCTTGCCCGCGTGGTGCAGCATAAACGAGCGCGCCGCGCGGGCAAGCTGGCCTGCCGTAGCGGGTCGGGGGCTGAGCGAGGGGTTAGGCGGCACTCGCGACGGCCGCGCCGACCGCGATTGAACCAGTAGACAGCACGTCTGCCCTGAGGCCCGCCCGGTGTACGAACGACTTGACCACGAGCGCTGGCGTCAGCGCTGTTGTTGCCAGCGACTGGCCAAGGCCAAGACATGGCTCGCAGAGCTCGACGCCTCGAAGCAGCACCGTTCCAACCTTGAACTCCTTACCGACCAATTCGTTCAGGCGCACTCCGCGAGTGATGAGGTTCCTTCCGGTTATTGAAAGGTCGTGCGCTCGGCCGTTCTCGGTGATGAAGCGTTCGATTTCCTCGGCTTCGATCAGAGTGATGTTCTGACCTGGCTCGTCGTGCTTATCAAAGTACCGATCGCCCTCGATTCCGGCGTTGATGACGACGCGAACCGCTTGGTGCTCGTGACTTGATCCATCGGTGGCAGAGCGGGTGAAGATTCTTTCGATCACAGACACGGCTTTCGTGTGCAAAGGTCGGGGTTTTGGTGCCGCCTAACGTTCGAGTTCACCCGGCCCGCGGAGGCAGGTGTTGTAAGCCCGGTGTGTGACGATGCTACCGCTGGCACACGCCGGGCTTACAACGCCTGCCGTAGCGGGTCCGGGGTGCAACGAGGGGTTAGGCAGCACTGCGAAACACTGTGAGTGGATTCCCGGCATGTTGGGTTACCTCTATGACGCTCCAGCCTGAGCGGCGAAGCAGAGACTCGGCAGTGCTTGTGCCGCAGTAGACATGCGGGTAGCCGAGCTTTTGTGCATGCGTGAGCATTGCTGCGAGTAGACCGGCGCCGATTCCTTGGCCTCTATGTTCGGGGACCACGTAGCCGGCTGACGCCCACGGCGATAGATGCGCATGGCTTGGAATGGACTCTGCTTTCAGTGCGCCAGCTGCGACCGGCTTTCCCTCAAGGAAGGCGACGAAGCCTATCGGAAGAGCCGTTTCGGAAGTTGCGAACGCTCTAAGGTCTTGGTCAATGTTGCCTTGACCACCGCTCGCGTACCAAGCTGGCCACTCTGCGACGAACCACTCGGCCAGCAAAGGAATGAGCCCGGGATGCCTGGCGAGGGGTTCAATGGTGAGAGCGCGGACCATTCTGTTGGTGCTGCCTAACGTTCGAGCTAACCCCGACCGCGGAGGCGGGACGGCTTGCCCGCGCGGTGCAGCATAAACCAGCGCGCCGCGCGGGCAAGACGGCCCGCCGTAGTGGGTCGGGGGCTGAGCGAGGGGTTAGGCCGCACGCGCGACGATGAGTGCGGATGGCACGCATGTGCTCAAGTTTGCCCAGGCGACTGACAGGAACGAGTTTGTTTCGCAAACCAGCCAGGTGCAACCTCATAGACACGCCAGGGTTTGCCAGGTTCCTGTACTAGATAGATGTAGACGAACCCGCCACGTTCAGAGCCTCTGACGTAGAAGAATACTTCCGCGCATGACCTTGTGCTTAGGAACTGCCGTACGCCGACCAATAGACTCCGGTCTGGTGCTTGGCCAAGAAACGCGTGGACCTTCTCTGACGAGAATAGCACTGCAACGGCTGCCTTGTAGGCGAATGAACTCTTCGCGAACAGGAAGAGATAGACAGTGATTGCGCCGACAATCAATGCAGCCAAGATAGGGAGATGACGAAGTTTCAGCGGCAAGTTAAGGATGTGGCGGCTGGTTAAAAGTGTGAGCGGGACGAATTTTTTGATTGTGCGGCCTAACGTGTTTTCGACCTCATCCATATCCACCCATGGACATGAAGAGTCGTCGGTGCACTGCGAATCCTGACATTGTCTCAGCGTAATCCCTGGCACGCGTTGCAGCCAATAGCGTCGCGCATCATGCCCACCTCCGGCGGCAACTCATCCGCGCAGGTTCGCGCGTTTGATGTGCGCTGCACCTCCCCACACCGCGCCGCTGACGCGCCCACATCTCGGTTCACCCCCGGGTCTCCCAAGCTTCACGCAGTCCAAGCTGGCCGCTTTGGCTTGGCTTTGTGGGGCCGCCGGGTATGCACACGGTGCCGCAATCCCAATTCGCTGGCCACTCCCAGCGGCAGGCACCACAGTTGCATGTTCTCGTCCCAACTTGCGCCCAGCGCCACGGCGCGCTGTCGCAACGCCCGTTCATGTCGGGCGATCCAGACGTGAACCCAGGTAGCCGGATGTTCACGATGCACCAGCGGCGCCGTGGCCACCACCAGTTCGACCGTGGTGAGTCTGGTCTTCTCCTGGGCATCCACCCGGTAGCGCACGCAAACGAGTTGTTCGCCGTGCGCGCGCAGCCAACGCAGCGTGCCTGGCGCGCCGGGCATCAGTGTCTTGAGCACCCGCGTCATCGCCGGTACGCCTTGCGGTCAAGAGGGCCAACATCCGCGCATCGGGTGCCTGGGCAGGCCCCGCCTTGGGGCCCCAGGCGGACCGCGGGTAGGGCCCGGTTTGAAGCCAGGCAGCGCGCGGCCCGCCTGCCCGTGCGCAAAAGGCGTGGGTGGCGGAGGCGAAGCGTGAAGAGGTCTTGTGGGGGCACCGTTCACCCACTGAGGAGCAATGAGCTGTATAAATATACAGCTTTGAGACCCGGAGCTCCACCATGCCGCACCCCCGTCGCCCCATCGCCTCGTCTTCTTCGCGCAAGGCAGCAACGTCGCCGCCCGCCACGGTGTCAGCCGCGGTGCGGCAAGGGCCCGGGCCCCAGGCCCATGGCCATGGCCAGGCCCACGCCGCGGCGCCCGCAGCGCGACGCTCATCGCCGCCCTCCCTGGCCTGGCCGCCCGGCTTCCACGCCGAACAGCCCCCCCGCCTGCTCGACGCCGTGCGCGCCCAGGTCCGCTACCGCCACTACAGCCTGCGCACCGAAGAGGTCTACGTGCGCTGGGTGCGCTCTTTCGTGCGCTTCCATGAGATGCGCCATCCGCTGGAACTGGCCCAGCCCGAGATCGAGGCCTTCCTCGGCTGGCTCGCCACCGAGCGCAACGTTTCGCCGTCCACGCATCGGCAGGCGCTCTCGGCGCTGCTCTTCCTCTACCAGAAGGTGCTCAACACGCCCGTGCCGTGGATGGACGACATCGGCCGGCCGCAGCAGCAGCGCCGCCTGCCCGTGGTGCTGGCGCAGGACGAGGTGTTGCGCGTGCTGGCGGTGCTTGACGAGATGCAGCACGCCGCGCCGTCGGGTGGCCCTTCGTTCTACGCCGCACACGGGCTCTTCGGCCGGCTGCTCTACGGCACCGGCATGCGCCTGATGGAAGGCTTGCGGCTGCGCGTGAAGGACATCGATTTCCGCCAGCGCGCCATCATCGTGCGCGAAGGCAAGGGCGCGAACGACCGCCTCGTGATGCTGCCCGCGGCGCTGGAGGCCCCGCTGCGCGAGCAACTCGCCCGCGCGCACGCCCTGTGGCAGGCCGACCGCGCCGCCGGCGCCGCCCCCGTGCACCTGCCCCACGCGCTGGAGCGCAAGTACCCGCGCGCGGGCCAGTCTTGGGCCTGGTTCTGGGTCTTCCCTGGCGCGCAGCCGTCGACCGATCCGCGCGGTGCCGGCGAGCGCCGCCACCACGTGCACGACCAAAGCTTCCAGCGTGTCTTCCGCCGCGCGCTGGAACAAGCCGGCATCGACAAGCCGGCCTCGCCGCACACGCTGCGCCACTCTTTCGCCACCCACCTGCTGCAGGCCGGCTACGACATCCGCACCGTGCAGGAACTGCTGGGCCACGCCGACGTCAGCACGACCATGATCTACACGCACGTGCTGCGCCTGGGCGGCGGCGCGGTGCGCAGCCCGCTGGACAACCTGGCGCCCAGCGTCTTCAGCCCCGCGCCTGCAAAGCCGCAGCCCCAGCAGCAGCCGCAGCCGCAGCCGCAGCCGCAGCCGCAACAGCCGGCGCCGTTCGTTGATGCCAGCCGGCCGCCGCCCTTCGCACCACCTCGCCGCCCCGCGCCACCGCGGGCGCGTGAGCCCGACGCCCCCTACGCCCTGCCGTGTCTCCAAGCCCTGAGCCAGCCCCGCGCACGCCCCGCCGCAGCCCCCTGGCCGGCCTGAGCCTGCCCGGCTACGCCGAACTGCTGTGCCGCAGCAACTTCAGCTTCCTCGGCGGTGCCTCGCACCCCGAGGAGCTGGTCGCGCGCGCCCAGGCCCTTCGCTACGCCGCGCTGGCCATCACCGACGAGTGTTCGCTCGCCGGCGTCGTGCGCGCCCACCTGGAGGCCGAGCGCCTGGGCCAGCCGCTCGTCATCGGCAGCCAGTTCTGGCTGCAGCCCCAGGGCCGCCCGCCCGCCACACCGGCTGCGCCCGCGGCGTCGGCTGCCGCCAACGCCGAGGCGGCCGCCGATGACGACGATGAAGCGCTGCTCGCCCCCCCGCCCGAGCACCCGGCCGGCCCGCGCCTGGCGATGCTGGCGATGTCGCGCCGTGGTTACGCCAACCTCTCGCACTGGATCACGCTGTGCCGGCGCCGCGCCCCCAAGGGCCAGTACCGCGCCGAGATGGGCGATCTGGAAGGCCGCGCGCCGGCCGCGCCCATGCTGGCCGGGCTGCCGGGCTGCCTCGCACTGCTGGTCGTCACCGGCGCGCTGCCGCAGCCCGCCGCAGAAGGCGCCACGCCCGCGGCCGACCCCTTCCAGACCCTCTTCGCCCAGGCCCTGTGGCTCAAGACCTGGTTCGGCGACCGCGCCGCGCTGGCCGTGCCGCTGCTGCTGCACCCGCACGACGCGTTGCTGGTCGACATCACGCAGCGCGTGGCCGCGCTCACCGGTCTGCCCGTGGTGGCCGTGGGCGACGTGCGCATGCACGCCCGCTCGCGCAAGCCGCTGCTCGATGTGCTGCAGGCCACGCGGCTGCGCCGCACCGTGGCCCAGGCCGGCCTGGGGCTGGCGGCCAATGCCGAGGCCCACCTGCGCTCGCGCGCACGGCTGGCGCGGCTGTACCCGGCCGAGTGGCTGCACAACACGCTGGCGCTGGCCGGGCGCTGCGCTTTCTCGTTGGGTGAGCTGAAGTACGAGTACCCCCGCGAGATCGTGCCCGCCGGCCAAACGCCCGCCACCTGGCTGCGTGCGCTCACCGAACAAGGCGCGGCCGACCGCTACCCCCGCGGCGTGCCGCCGGCCGTGCGCGGCATGCTTGAGCACGAGCTCGCGCTCATCGGCCAGCTGCAGTACGAGGCCTACTTCCTCACCGTGGCCGACATCGTGCAGTGGGCGCGCGCCCAAGGCATCCTGTGCCAGGGCCGCGGCAGCGCCGCGAACTCGGCCGTCTGCTACTGCCTGGGCGTGACCGCGGTCGACCCCGAGGTGCACACGATGCTGCTCTTCGAGCGCTTCATCAGCGCCGAGCGAGGTGAGCCGCCCGACATCGACATCGATTTCGAGCACCAGCGCCGCGAAGAGGTCATTCAGTACATCTACAAGAAGTACGGCCGCGAGCGCGCCGCGCTGACGGGCGTGGTGATCAGCTACCGCCCGCGCAGCGCGCTGCGCGACGTGGGCCGCGCTTTGGGCATCGACCTCGAACGCATCGAGGCCGTCTCGAAAAGCCAGCACTGGTTCGACGGCCGCGGCATCGCGCCCGAGCGTCTGCGCGAAAACGGCTTCGACCCCGAAGCGCCGGTGTGCCGGCTGTGGATGGCGCTGACGCAGCAGCTCATCGGTTTTCCGCGCCACCTCTCGCAGCACCCGGGCGGCTTCGTCATCGCACGCGACACGCTCTCGGAGCTGGTGCCGGTCGAGAACGCCAGCATGCCCGGCCGCAGCGTCATCCAGTGGGACAAAGACGACCTCGATGCGCTGCGCCTGATCAAGGTCGACATCCTCGCTTTGGGCATGCTCAGCGCCATCCGCCGCGCGCTCGATCTCGTGGGCGCCAAGCAGGGCCGGCCGCTGGCGCTGCACCAGATCCCGAAGGAAGACAAGGCCACCTACGACATGCTCAGCCGCGGCGACAGCCTGGGCACCTTCCAGGTGGAAAGCCGCGCGCAGATGGCCATGCTGCCGCGGCTGCGGCCCCAAGCCTTCTACGACCTCGTCATCGAGGTCGCCATCGTGCGGCCCGGGCCCATCCAGGGCGGCATGGTCCACCCCTACCTGCGGCGGCGCAACGGCGAAGAGCCCGTCGACTATCCGAGTGCCGAGGTGGAGAGGGCGCTCTCACGCACCCTGGGCGTGCCCATCTTCCAAGAGCAGGTGATGCAGCTGGCCATCCTGGCGGCCGATTTCACGCCCGGTGAGGCCGATCAACTGCGCCGCGCCATGGCCGCGTGGAAGCGCAAGGGCGGCCTCGGGCCTTTTCATGAACGGCTGGTCGGCCGCATGGTCGAGAAGGGCTACGAGCTGGCCTACGCCGAGCGCATCTTCAAGCAGATCGAGGGCTTCGGCGAGTACGGCTTCCCCGAGAGCCATGCCGCGAGCTTCGCGCTGCTGGTCTACGCCAGCGCCTGGCTGAAGTGCCACCACCCCGATGCCTTTCTCGCCGCGCTGCTGAACAGCCAGCCCATGGGCTTCTACGCCCCGGCGCAGCTGGTGCGCGATGCGCGCGAGCACGGCGTGCGCGTGCTGCCGGTGGACGTGCGCCACAGCGCCTGGGCCAGCGGGCTGGAGCCCGAGGCCGCCGCGC
>VYLK01000563.1_pt1 | contig 14075 bp, 16 predicted proteins | sample 5114321 | NCBI WGS metagenome assembly VYLK01 (sample SAMN12291792, study PRJNA351875) | freshwater metagenome | isolation source: freshwater lake | place: USA: Michigan, MSU2 Lake | collected 2011-08-16
GAAAAAATGCACAGGGGTGGGCGGATCAGTAACGCCGGCGAGGCGAAGGTAGGTGTAAAAAAAGCTGGCCTACACACGAGCACCAATTGGTGTAGTATTCGCGCGATAACGGGGGCAGAAGGTTGTCACGTGATCACACCTCACCGGCAACAAGGTGTAATAGAAGAGGATCGCTTACACGCGAACGCCAACAGATTGAGCAGCCAAAGGATACTGCTACACCCGTGCAAATCGGTTACGGATAACTCATACGCAGGTCAGGATGGTTCAGGTTGGCGGCTCACTTCACATTCCGGACACAACGCACATAATTCTTTACATAGACCAAATCACCCTGAGGCCCGAACGCAATCGGATAATTGGTTTGTTGCATATATTTACTATCGCTTCGTACCGCCCCGGTACCGTGAGCGTCAACATACTGTCCGTTAAAAAAGGCTGATGCTTTTCCAAAACAAACATAGGCTGCCTGGTTACCGGGTTGAGGGCCATCCAGCAGCGTGGTGGATGACCAGAAATAGGGGAAGTTCAAAGAACCATCCGGATTGTTGCGGCTGCTGGTTTGAAACAACGGTGAAATACTTGCCCGCCTGGTTGCATCAACCTGATTTTCATAGACGACTAAACTTTGCAGTTCTTTTATAGTGGGAAGTCGCCAGTCCGACTGATTCGCCAGATTCAAGCCATCGGCATATGTAAGCGCTGATTTCCAATCAAGCGCCACTTTACTGTCTGCCTGTTGCCACATTAGTCCGGTCGCCTCATCTGTGATGGTGCCATTTTGATTGTCCGTGAATTTGTTGTAGCCGTATTGGCGATTTCCTCTGACAAACCGGAAATACAATTTGTTAGGAGTTCCGGAAAACGGCTCGGTAATCGGGTATGCTTTTATACGGCCATCAACAAAATTAACTCCATACCTCGACCTGTCTTTTCCCATAGTCAGCGACAGACATTCGGTTGATGACCACGTCTGCGCATCGATCTCGCGCTCGCCGCTTGCGGTATTGCCGAGCGGTTGATCGAAATAGGTGGTATTGATAAACAAACGGATCGATCGATCGCCAAAGACCCGGCCCGAGTAGTCGATTAGCGAATACAATTCCTTGATTCCGGGAATTCGCCAATCCTGGTACCTGCCCGCATTCAATTGACTCAGACTGACTCTGGCTTCTTCGAGTGTTTGCCTGGGTGTCAGGTTTTTGGTCCACATCAGGCCGGTCACCACATCCGTAATGGTGCCATCCCCATGGTCGATGAAATTGTCGGATGCGGAGTAGCTGTTGGCATCCTGAAGCGCGAATACAGATTGACTCCCGGGATTGCTGATGACCGAAGCGGTATCGTAATATGCGGATACGCCCGTGTGCCTGATTTTATAACCACCGGCAACTCCCGTGGTATCCTGCTGGATACTATTTGTTTCCTGGCAGCTGCCAAGGATCAGTACAAAAATAACCAATGTGTGTTCATGCATACGTATTCTACATTTTAACCGAACACTGTTCTATGAATTGGGCGCGGCATATCCCGAACCGGGTGTTCAACGCCTTTACTCATTTGCCATCTTACGGAAGACGATTTTTTTGGAAGATTAGTTTCATAAATCTCGTGTTTTTATCACGACCCGCGGAGCCTGTCATTTGAATTCCTGCTTTGGTGTTTTTCGCCAACGAGCGCGCTGCCTGTTGAGCACTGCCTATGCAGAAGCATTTTGTTAGTGGCTGGCCAAGTCAGTCACAAGTCTCATTTCAATGTTTATTTTGTCCCTTTTCTTTTTTGTTGGTCTATCTGGGCAATCTCTCGTTGTCGCATTGCTTCCATCATCTTCATTTCTGCAATTCTTCTTTGTTGTTCAGCTCGTTTCAGGTGATCTTCTGCTTTAATCATCATTTCTCTTGCGAGTCGTTCATTCTCATTGGCTCTTAATTCATTCTCATCTGCTCTGTTCTTTTGGTAGTAGCCATAGGCTATTGATAGAACTGTCACAAGGGTCAGTAGTCCGATAATAAAATTCTTTTTCATTTTTCAGTTGTCATTAAAATTTGAAATCCAATTATTAACTAAGTCTCCAATAGTACTCTGGTATTCTCTGATTCAGTGTCCATTTTGTCTACCTGGCTTACCGCTAACGGTTTGCCGTTACACGAAGTTGTCGATTTAACACAAGTGTTCATACGAAAAACGAATGTTTGAGTAACCACAAAACGGTCTACCGAAGCACTGATCCCTTGCTTGCGTCAAGCTGCTGTTAGCTGCTGGGCTTCTCGAATTCCTCATTTGGTTAGTTTTTCAATGAATTTTCTTACTATATCCGGCTTTTCCAATGGACTTACATGTCCACCGTCAATCACAATAGTTTCAATGTAGGGTGGTGTTGGCACATAGTCTTCCTTGCCTTTTAAAGCAATAGCTTTAACTTCTAATTCTTTAATTAACCCTGTTGCATCTGTAGCGTCCACTATAACAGCTTTGTCAATTTGCTTGATTTGTTTGTTTGATAAAATGTCCATTGGTCGTTGGAGTTCATTTATCAATGTCGGATTTTCTTTCAATGATGCTTTGCCAAATAAAGCCTTTGCCGTTTGTTTTGTGTAAAAATTTCTGAATACCAACATTGCATGTTGTAAACTGAAAATATTTTTCTGCTTTTTAGAAGCTGCATCGAGCGGCATATTGCATAGCCCAATTGCTGCAAAGCGTTCTGGATTTTTAATAGCAGCACGTAAGATGGTCATACTTCCCCAAGAGTGCCCCACGGCAATAACTTTTGGAATTTTCAAACTATCTAAAATTTCAAGCAACATATCTGCACAGTCATTCAATGTCCAGTCAGGTTTGATGTATGCTATGCTTTTGCCATGTAAGGGCATATCAATGCTCACCAAACACCTGTCACTTATTTCTCCGCAGAGTTTGCCGCCCCGGGGACTCTGCGGCAAATTTGTCTTTCGTCATATCTCAGCCCTTTCGATAGTAAAGTCTGAAATCCAATTAAGGCATGTACATGGTTCAGCATAAATACATACCCTACAGCAGAGTGTCTTGCTTTTCAAATCGTCAAACCATGTATAAACTCTATCATACGCGTTAGTCATTTTAATTAGATGGAGCCAGCGAGTTCAGGCAATAGTAACAAAGTACATCGCGTGTTTTTTATCTTTTTCTTCTAACGCACATTTTTTAGCATTCCGCTCATTCCTTCGGCTTATCCTCGTTGTTCCGCAGAGTCCCCGAGGCGGGAGACACTGCGGGGAAGTAAAAATTCAAGTATTTGTTCCTTCTCCCAAGAGTATGGTCTTTGGAACCGAGGAATATGATAATATCCGTCTCAAATACTTTTTTGATTTCTTTGTCTATGCAAGTTATTTTCATCTGTCAATATATTAATAGGAGCGTAATTTAGTGATACATCAAAAGCAATTTGTATCTTTGTGCCATGGCAGACAAACGAGGCACGAAAGATAGCCAAGAGACAAAAAGGAAATTGGTAGTGGCATATCTAAAAAAGCGAAGGGGCACACATAAGCAAGCGGCAGGATTGTTCGGCCTGTCAAAAAGTGCTGTTGATAAAATCTGGACGCGCTATAAAACAGGTGGCCTCAGGGGGCTGGCCTCAAGAAAGCGTGGTGTCACGGGCGGCCTGAAAATGAGTGGCAAACAAGCTGCACAAGTTCGTGGGTTGATAAAAGACAAGCTGCCAGACCAACTGAAATTGCCATTTGGCCTATGGACAAGGGAAGCCGTGCAGCAATTGATCTCAAGGCGCTTTAAAGTAGAACTGTCCCGCTGGCAGGTAGGCCGCTATTTGAAATATTGGGGGTATACCCCTCAAAAGCCTATCGGCAAGGCCTTTGAGCAGAAGCCAGAGAGGGTAAAGGCCTGGTTGGGGAAGGAATACCCCGACATTAAGAGAAGGGCTGCAAAAGAAGGCGCTGTCATCTATTTTGGGGATGAGACAGGGATGCGGAGCGATCACCAAGCGGGCCGGTGCTACGCCCCTTCCGGGGAAACACCTGTTGTCAAAAGGACAGGCCAACGTTTCTCCCTGAACATGATCTCAGCCATAAGCAACAAAGGCCACTTGCAGTTCATGATACTGGACGGGCGGTTCAACAGTGAAGTGTTTGGGGTCTTCCTAAAGCAAATGATAAAGCACGCCAGGCACAAAATATATTTTGTGACCGATGGCCACCCTGCACACAAGACAAAAAAACTAAATGAGTGGCTGTCAACGAATAAAAAAAAGATAGAGATTTTTTTCCTTCCCCCATACAGTCCAGAATTGAACCCCCAAGAATATGTCAACCAAGATGTGAAGACAAATGTGATCGGGAAGAAACGCCCTATCAATAAGGTTCAGATGAGAGCGAACGTGGAAGAATTTATGTACAACAGAAAAAATAACAAAAAGCAGGTGCAAAAATATTTTCATGTGAGCCACGTGAAATATGCAGCCTAACAATTTTTGTATCACTAAATAACCTAACTATTAATAAATTGTTAATTGTCGAGTAGTCTGTTTCTATGGTTGCTGGTAACGTTTTGCGTGTTGCCGCAGTTGGCGATTTCGGAGCACTTCACTGTCAACCTGCACAAAAGTTTGATAGTTGCACTCAGCTTCAACTTTGCACGTCACCGCCAATCGAGGCAACACGCTGTTCGGCACAGTTATTCTTTGGATTTTGTGAATTTAAACCCAAACTGAACTGAAAGCCAAGGATTGTACTTATAAACCCATTTATCAACCCCGTCAAATAAATCAACTCCAGACACAATACCGATTTGAAAATTTTCACCAACATCATTTATTAATGCAATACCTCCAGTAAATCCAATTTTATTGTCTGGCGTTGCAGCATTAACGTCATTTAATGCTATTGAAGTCAAGCCAGCATGTGTTGCAAAAAGCCAATCACTATGGCCGAGATACCACCCGTAAAATCCACCTAATTCACCACCGGGTGCTATGGTTGTCGGATTAAATCTTAATTTGAATGGCACAGCCAACATACCATAAGCTGTCCGTGAATTAGATGGTGCAGAGAAATCAAACTTACTATCATAATCTGATTTTGAAATACAATGTTGATAATTGACATCAGCATAATTATCGTTTGTCTCCACATTTGCCTTGTTTGATACGATTTCAATTAAATAGTTATTATCATCAATTTTTGAAATGAATTTAATCCTATAATTTCCACCACCTATGTCATAAGTCTTAGTACCACAAGAGCCATTGAAAAAGACTTTTACAACACCTGTGATATCAGCAAATCCTCTCGGATACTTAAATTCACCAGAGGTTTGAGCCATAGAATGACTACATAAAGAAATTGTAAGAGCTAATAAAGCTAACCTGAATAATTTTGAGTTTGTCATGTTTGTTTTATTTTGATTGTTAAATTATTGTTTATTTCTGTTAACGATAACTTCAATTTGATTGTGAAAATTGGATTCATTTAATAGATACTGCTCTGGAACAGTTGGTTGTTCATTTTGACTTGCAATTGGATTATTAGAATCTCCCTCGTACCAATAGCTGACCACTTTCATGTTGTTTTCTTTAATAGTAAATTCAAATATTAAGTATAAATACCTATACCTAAATAACCAGTGCCACCAATTCTTTTGATATCTTCTGTTTCCACGGAAGAAGTATTCGTCACTATTCTGCTGAACTATATCCAACTTTATTAAGTTCTGCGTCTTTAAGTCGTAATAGAATTTGCGATAAAAGTCAGAAGATGATATAAATATATTGTACTGATTAGATGTCATGTCGAACTACTCATTTGTCGCTGTTATAATTGTGCCTAACGACCTGTGTTTATGGCGGCTGCGGTTTCGAGGCGCGTTTTTGTCCCCGAGACCGGAACGAAGTTAAGAACCGAACGCGACATTGGCAACGGTCCCCTGCAGCAGGCATTAACACGCTGTTGTAGGCTGGCCGGCCGTCACTCGTTTATTTCTCCGCAGAGTCTCCCGCCTCGGGGACTCTGCGGCAAATTTGTTTTTCGTCATATCTCAGCCCTTTCAATAGTAAAGTCTGAAATCCAATTAAGGCATGTACATGGTTTAGCATAAATACATACCCCACAACAGAGTGTCTTGCTTTTCAAATCGTCAAACCATGTATAAACTCTTTCATACGCGTTAGCCATTTTAATTAGATGGAGCCAGCGAGTTCAGGCAAAAGTAACAAAGTACATCGCGTGTTTTTCATGTTTTTTTCTAACGCACATTTTTTAGCATTCCGCTCATGCATTCGGCTCATCCTCGTTGTTCCGCAGAGTCGAGGCGGGAGACTCTGCGGGGAATTAAAGGTCACCAAATTTTGATGAGGTAATTGCCACCAACGTTTGTGCTTCTGCAGTAGCGCGCTTCCGAAGCCGCGTCCTGTCCCCGAAACCAAACGTTGAACGAAGATATAAACTTTGGGCAACACGTCAATGCACCATAGCAGAAACATTGTGTTAGCAGCAGCCTTATTTTCTACCGTCACCATACCAATATTCTGCTGTCACACCACCGTCCATAAGAAAGTCACTTCCTGTTATAAATGCTCCGTCTTGTCCCATTAATAGATTTGCAACATTTCCAACTTCGTCTGGTGTCCCTGCACGACCAACTGCGCATGAGTTTATCATTTTTCTGTAGCCGTCTCCTCGAGGTCCACTTAGCTCATCTTTTGCGAGGGGTGTAATTATAATTCCAGGACTAATCGAATTAATTCTTGCACCTCGTTTGCCCCAACGAACTGCCTCCGCCATTACTCGTAGCGAATTTCCTCTTTTTGAAAGCTGATAAGCGTGAAGTGAGTCTTTCACATTATTTAATTGAAGCATTGGTAAAGCAAGTAGTTCTTCAGTCGGTGTTATCGCAAGAGCTCGATTTTCTTCTTTTGATAAAGGCTCCAAGCGATGTCCTGATTGAGAAGCAATAACAATTCCAGAACCGCCTTCCGAAATTATACTTCCAAATTCTTCAAGCACAATTGCAGTTCCATATAAATCTACTTTCAAAATTGTCTCGGGTGAAGCTTGTGATGGCGAGACTCCTGCGGTATGAATTAGTCCAAGAATGTCACCAAGTCCTTGTGCGACTTTAACCAAAGAGACAACAGATTGTCTTGAAGATACGTCCACTTTTGTCGTGCTAACTTCAAATCCTGCATCACACAATACTACAGAAGCCTTGTCCGCATTCGTTTGGTTTATGTCTGCGAGCAAAATGTGTTTGCCTGCTCCAATTCTTCTAACAATAGCTTGTCCGATTGAACCAGCTCCGATTACAACCATTATTTTTTTATTCATTTGTCGATCGATGCTCATGGGTCGTCAAAGGTTGCTGCTAACGTGTGTGTTTCTGCTGTGGTGCGCTTCCGAAGCCGCGTCCTGTCCCCGACACAAAACGTTGAACGAAGATAACACTTATAGCTTACACGTCAACGCGCTATTGCAGAAGCATTTTGTTATGCGTTCGTTTTTCTATTCCCACGTCTTTTTCTTCAAGTCGTTAGCCATTGTTGTTATGTCGTCAGGAACTGTCCCCAAAACTTTGTCAAGATTAAAATACCGTACTCTAAAAATGCCGCCAGGAGATGTTTTTTTAAAGTCTGTCGCTGAGAAGTCTTTGAGAAGGAAAAACCTATGATTTATTCCAACATTCCAGCCGCCAGCAATAGACTCTTTTATTGATTCTATTAGTCTGGTTTTCTGTTCTTCTGTTACAGGCACTTTCGAGTTTTTTATTTTAAGTCCGCTGGCTACGTCCCAGTCTGCTTCAATCATATTTTCAACTTTGCCAATGTGTCGAACTGATTTCCATTTGTAAATTCCTAAATAATTGAAGTCGCTGTAGCCTCTTGAAGCAAGGTCAAAATAGAATTTATGCTTGATGTTTAAGTCAAACGATTGTCCGCAAGCCATGGCACGTAGAACGTGATTGCTTTTTGGCATAAGTCCCATTCCTAAACAGTAATTTTCAAAATTTTCATTTAGTCGTTGTAAGTAATGCTCGTATTGGTAATTGTTTGCAAGTTCTTTCAATTGGTCAACCAAGTCTTGATATGTTAATGACAGAAAGTTGACTTTCCCAATTTCCTTTAGTTCATTCAGTTTGGTTTCGATTTTCTCAACTTCGCTGTCTGGATACCTTGTCGAGCTTAAATGAAAGAGCAATTTGTATTCGTTTGGGTCAAAACTTTTGGAATATTTTATCAGCTTGTCAGCCCACTCTAAGCCATGTAATTTAGTTTCAATAATAATTTTCGAAGATTTTATTTGAATATGTCCATCAATTATTCCGTCTCCGCGATTGCCAACTTGTTGTCTAAATGTTGGGATTACTTCATATTGGTCGGAGTCTTCCGTCAAACCTTTTATAAACTCTTCGTAATATTTCGGATTAATTTCATATAAATTTGAAAGCATTAAAAGCACATTGTTTGTAACCGTATTCTCGCCTTGAGAGTAATGTTGAAATTGGTTTAATACTGCCATTAATGTCGTTGGTTAGTTTGTCAAATGGTTTGCACTGTCGTGTCTTAAAAATGACGCATAACGTTTTCGGGCTTGGCGAAGGTGGCGATTTTCACCACAAATGTTGGTGCGTAGAACCAAACTTTGATTAACCACAAATGTGTCTGCGGAGCACTGAACCGCCACTTTTGCCAAACCTGTGTTAGCTGCTGCCCTTCTTTTCATTTAGTCCAATGTTAAACTAAAAATTCTTTGTTTGCAAGTCTTTGTCCTGCGTTTTCGTCATGCGTTGGCAAATAAACTGTCTTTCGTTTGGTTGCATAGTCAATTAAGTTTTTGTAGGTCTGCTTTGTTTTTTTGTAGTCAGCATTTACTCCTGCCAGTTCGCCAATTACAACTTGTCCTTGATTGTAAGAAGTGTCGCCCGCAAAAATTATATCAAAGTCGTCCGTTTTAAATACAATTGAGCTATGCCCAAGAGTATGCCCTGGTGTTGGAATATAAAGCAAGTCGCCTGATGATGTAATTGGATAAGCTTCATTGAAAACGTCAATTCTGTTTTGCTGATATTTTACTTTATTAGGTTTAAACCAAGTCGGGAAAGTGCTTGGCATATTGTTGTTAGGGTGATTAAATTCAAAGTCTCCAATAATAATTTCTTGCTTTGGAAAAAACTTTAATCCGTCTGTGTGGTCAAGGTGCATGTGTGTCAATGCAACTAATTTTACATCGTCTAATTTCAAGTTTACTTTTTTAAATTGATAGTTCAATTCGTCTTTGGGGTCAATGTTAAACTTGCAAGCGTGCTTAAATTGGTATCTTAAAAATCCACTTTCTTTTGCAAGATATTTGTCCAAGTCTTTTATTTCGGCATTTTCGCCTGTGTCAATAACCATTAATCCTTCGGGATGTTCTATCACCCAAACCCAAATGGGTAAAGGTTCCGTGTAGTGTTTATCTAAAAGTATGTTCAGCTTGGCTAATTCCCCAACTCCTTTTTTTGTTCTGAAATTTGTTTTTACTGCAACTGTCCCCGTGCATAAGGCGTGAATTTTTACATCTTTCTCTTTGAGTTTAACAGATGTAGTAACGTTTTGATAGTTTGAAAAACTGTCCATTGTCCCATAGTTTTTAAGAGTTAGTAATTTTTGATTTTCAAATGCCGAACTTGATGCAAGCAATTTGTTGTTTAGCAAACTACTGCCTACCAAAGTAAGTGCTGTAAATTTTGCTGTGTCTGTTAGAAATTTTCTACGTTCCATTTTTTTATTTTTTTGTTGTTAATAATGGAACAAAAGTAGAACTGACCCAATGGTCAAAACGATAACAAAAGATAAGAAGCAAAATCTATTTTTTTGTAATTCGTTTTCTAATACGGCTTAATGAAACTGGCGTTATACCTAAAAATGTAGCTATTTGGTGCTGAGGAATTCTTTGGATTATATCAGGTCTTTCTTTTAGAAGGTTTAAGTATCGTTCTTCTGGACTGTCAAGAATTTGAGACGTGAACAGTTCGTGCAATGAAACAAAACGCTCTTCCAAAACTTTTCGGACAAACTCATTCATTTTTGGAAATTCAATAAATAGTTCTTGTAATGCTTTGTATGAAATGGCAAGCACTTCACAGTCTTCCAAAGTTTCAATAGAATGTCTGCTTGGCTTTTGAGAGATAAAACTGTCGTAAGCACCTGCAAACATATTTTCGGTAAAAAAGTAGGCGGAAATGTCTTCTCCATCTTTCTTATAAAAAAGTCGAATACAACCATTAAGTATGAAATAAACTTCTTTTGCTGTCGTCCCAGCTTCTAAAATATTGGTCTTCTTTTTTATACTTTTTGTTTCGAAGTGTTTCAATACACTACTCAAGTCACTGTCGGTAAAGCCAGTCATTTGGTTAATTGAATTGATGATTTTTTCGTTTGTCATGATGTCGGATGTGTCGTTGGGTAGGGTTGCAGCTAATGTTTGTGCTTCTGCAGTAACGCGCTTCCGAAGCCGCGTCCTGTCCCCGAAACCAAACGTTGAACGAAGATAAAACATAAAACCAACTCGTCATGGCACCATTGCAGAATCATTTTGTTGTGCGTTCGTATTTACTTTATCTTAATTCGGTCGATAATACTCGTCCCCTTGATAAAGTCAAAGAAATTTGTCCTGCGTGATGAGAGTTTTGGAAAAGAATATGTGAAAAAAGTCGCATTCTGGAAACTGTTCCAAAAAATGGTGTGTCAGTTGTCAAAGACCAATCCTCGTCTTTTGAAGTGTCTATTAAATTTTCAAGCATTTTATATCCTATATCAATATATAATTTACTTGTTTCAATTTCATAGTCCTGCCCTCTGTCTTGTTGTCCCATTGTAGTATTTTGAATATTTGAGGGAACACCAAGAAAGTAGCCAAACAAATTCATAGTTTCTCCAATATGCCTATAAATAAATCCGATAGAGGCAGTTTCAGTAGTTAACTTATATTTTTTGTTCTCGTTAGTCACTCTGTCCAAAGCATATGAGTTAGTAAACATATTTTGAAATAACATTTCTCGAAGTAATTCCTTTTGACTATTCATAAAGATATTTATTTCTCCGCAGAGTTTCCCGCCCCGGGGACTCTGCGGCAAATTTGTCTTTCGTCATATCTCAGCCCTTTCGATAGTAAAGTCTGAAATCCAATTAAGGCATGTACATGGTTTAGCATAAATACATACCCTACAACAGAGTGTCTTGCTTTTCAAATCGTCAAACCATGTATAAACTCTATCATACGCGTTAGCCATTTTAATTAGATGGAGCCAGCGAGTTCAGGCAAAAGTAACAAAGTACATCGCGTGTTTTTTATCTATTTTTGTTTTAACGCACATTTTTTAGCATTCCGCTTATTCCTTCGGCTCATTCTCGTTGTTCCGCAGAGTCCCCGAGGCGGGAGACTCTGCGGGGAAGTAATATTTTGAATTTTCTCTTGCGTTGGGGCAGGCATTCTCTTTGGCAAGCTTTGGACTTTGCGTTGGTTTTGGCGGCTTTGGCCATGTGCTCGCAAATAGTGTTGGCATTTTGTCTTGTTATATTGGTGGAAGTCCCAATTCATTTAAAAATTTATTATGTGTCTCTCTTGCTTTAGTTATGTCCTTGTTAAGGTCAACGAGTTTTTTGTTTACTACTTTTAGGTCAATTATTTCTTCGTCCTGCGATGTGCTTACATAGTGAAATATTCAAGTTGAATTCGTTCTTAATGATTTCGTCCATTGATACTCTACGAGAATAACGGATTTCTTCTTTTCGGTCTCTGTAGGTTTCAACTATTTTTTCAATGTTTTCAGTCAATAAGTTGTTTTGTCGTTTGCCTTTTTCGAAGTGGTCAACGGCATTGATGAACAACACATCGTCAAACTTCTTGCACTTCTTTAAAACCAAAATACAAACTGGAATACCTGTCGAGAAAAACAGGTTTGCAGGAAGTCCGATTACTGTATCAATGTTGCCGTCTTCTAAGAGTTTTCTTCTGATTTTTTCTTCTGAACCACTTCGGAATAAAACACCGTGTGGCAAAATGATTGCCATTGTTCCCTCTTTGCTCAGGAAATGAAAACCATGTAAAAGAAAAGCAAAATCAGCAGCCGATTTTGGCGCAAGTCCGTAACTCTTGAAACGGAAATCTTGACCCATTTCTTCCGATGGTTCCCAACGATAGCTAAAAGGTGGATTGGCTACAATGGCATCAAATTCTAATTTCTTTGAAGGGTTTATTTCATTTAAAATCTCCCAATCATTCAATAATGTGTCTCCGTGATGAATTTCAAACTCCGTGTCTTTCACTCCATGCAAAAGCATGTTCATTCGTGCTAAGTTGTAGGTCGTGATATTTTTCTCTTGTCCGTAAATTTTACCGATTGTTCCATCTGCATCCGTCATTTTCTTACGAACGTTGAGTAACAACGAACCCGAACCACAGGCAAAGTCTAACACCCGTTCAATCTTTTTCTTTTCTCCCTTGCTTGGGTCCTGACTGTCAAGCGTTACAATTCCTGAAAGAATATCTGAAATCCGTTGTGGTGTGTAAAATTCTCCAGCTTTTTGTCCTGAACCTGCTGCAAATTTTCCAATCAAAAATTCGTAAGCATCGCCTAGGTAGTCAACACTTTGTCCTTTGTCAAATGCTTTTATACCCTCCGCAATTGTCTGAATGATGTTGCATAGTTTCTTGTTTCGTTCTTCGTAGTTCTTACCGAGTTTATCCGAATCTAAGTTGATTTCGGAAAACAATCCCTGAAAGGTGCTTTCAAAAGATTCGTTTTCTATGTATTTAAAACCTTCTTGCAAAGTGCGAAGCAATTCTTTGCTTTGGATTTTAGCCAATTCAGCAATGCTGTTCCATAAATGAGAAGGCTCAATTACATAGTGAACCTTTCTCCGCATTTGCTTTTCAAAATCCTGAACATCATCAGGATTGTTCTCATACCAAACGGACAAAGGTGTCCGCTTGTCGTTGTCCTTTAAAATGGGATAGTCTTTTCCTAATTCCTTTTTGGCTGCTACTTCGTAGTTGTCGCTTAGATAACGTAAAAACAAAAATGAAAGCATATAATCACGGAACTGGTCAGCGTTCATTGCTCCACGCAGTTCGTCTGCGATTTTCCAAAGTGTATTGCCTAATTGTGTTTGATTATTTTCTGTCATGCTGTTGCTGCTGGTGTTGCTGGTGTTGATTCATGAAATAATTCTGGTAAGTGAAACTTGTATTTTATCAGAAACTCATTTACTATTTTTCTGAATAATTCTTTATTGTCTTCAACCATCTCTCTTGGTTCATAAACCGAATATGCCCCATGACTATATATGTTTAATGTTCTTGCAAAAAGTTCTGCATCTATTATATCCTTAATACAATCCGAAAAGTCATTATGTCCAAAAAAGGATGATGTTTTCTCCAAAATTGTCCTTAGTATATTGAAATGATATGTTTTTATTTTACTAGAATCCTTTGAATTTGCGACTTCATTTAAATCACACAACAAAGCTATGTGATGAAAAAATGGTGTATCATCAGTTTTTTGCAACACATATCCTTTTGACTTGTTTTTATGTAAAAAATACGTTTTAGAATTAACTGCTTTTAGTTCATTGCACATAACATTAAAAAACAATGTATGATGTGATGTGATAAGGATTTTTATTTTATTTTCTTCTTGTCGCTTTTTTAGAATTTGAGCCAAATCACTAGCAACGGTAATGACATTGTTTTCATCAAGAGAAGAAATTGGGTCATCGATATAAATATATTTCACCCATTTGTAGGATTCTGCTTTCTCAATTGCTAATTCGGATATTGCAAGGAATACGCACCAGATAAATATGTTCTCTTCGCCTCGAGATATCTTAATATTGAATTCCGTTTCTAATTTTTCAATCAGCTCCCCCTTTTCATTTCTATCCTTCTTCAAAATTTCTCTTTTAAATGTTACTGTAGACTTCTCATAATTTATCACTATTGTCCGACTAAAATTTTAAAAGAGCGACTTGTTTAGGGTCGCTCTTTTTGGTTATGTTTAGTTACCACACTTAAACGTAGCCATGGATAAAAGTAAAAAATTTACCG
>VYLK01000456.1_pt1 | contig 14033 bp, 17 predicted proteins | sample 5114321 | NCBI WGS metagenome assembly VYLK01 (sample SAMN12291792, study PRJNA351875) | freshwater metagenome | isolation source: freshwater lake | place: USA: Michigan, MSU2 Lake | collected 2011-08-16
CTGCCCGCCGCGGATCGCGCGGCGATACCCCCGCGCGCAGGCCGGCGGCGAAGGGCCGCGGCGCTGTGAGGCGCATGTGGGGGTTGGCGGGAGACGGGGAATGCATGGGCTGCAGCTTTGCGCACCGGGCGCGGGTGGCAGCCACTCTTGCGAGGCCGGCTGCCACCGGGGTTGTTCACGGGTGCCGGGTCACTGCTGGACCCAGCGGGTTCTTCTTCGTTCTTCTGCCGCCGGCTGCCGTGTACCGCCGGGCGCCTCCTGGGGCCCCGGCCCGCACACCAGTTGCTGGCGTTGCATCACCTACTTTTGCGGGCGGCCTGAACCATCATCCGCCTCACTGACCACGTTAACACCGGCAAGGCCCGGGTAAACTCCGATAAATCAAGCACTTACAGCGCAAACGTGGAGCCGCGGATTATAGGGGCCAAAGCCCGGCCCTCGGCCGACCATGAAGCACCCGCGGTGCGCCACCTCACCGTGGACGCCGAGTCGGCCGGCCAGCGGCTGGACAACTTCCTGATGCGCGTGCTCAAGGGCGTGCCCAAGACGCACGTCTACCGCGTCATCCGCTCGGGCGAGGTGCGCGTGAACAAGGGCCGCGCCAGCGCCGACACCCGCGTGGCCGAAGGCGACGAGGTGCGCGTGCCGCCCGTGCGCCTGCCGGAACCCAGCACCGCCCCGCCGGCCCCGGCGCGTGAGTTTCCGGTGCTGCTGGAGGACGAACACCTGCTGGCCATCGCCAAACCCGCTGGCGTGGCGGTGCACGGCGGCAGCGGCGTGAGCTCGGGCGTGATCGAGCAACTGCGCTCTTCACGACCCACCGCGCGCTTCCTGGAACTGGTACACCGGCTGGACAAGGAAACCTCGGGTGTGCTGCTGCTGGCCAAGAAACGCAGCGCGCTCACCGCCTTGCAAGACCAGTTCCGCAACCGCGACACGGGCAAGACCTACGCCGCGCTGGTGTTCGGTGCCTGGCCCGACAAGCTGAAAGTCATCGACCAGGCGCTGCACAAGGGCCTGGACGCCCAGGGCGAGCGCCATGTGCGCGTGGTGGCCGCCGACCACGCCGACGGCCGGCGCAGCATCACGCTGGTGAAGGTGGCGCAGCGCCTGCAGGCCGGCGGCGAGACGCTCAGCCTGCTGGACGTGACCTTGAAGACCGGCCGCACGCACCAGATCCGCGTGCACCTGGCCAGCAACGGCTGCGCCATCGTCGGCGACCCCAAGTACGGCGATTTCGCCCGCAACAAGGCCTTCGCGCGGGCCACGCGCTTCGAGCGCATGTTCCTGCACGCGCGCCAGCTCGCCTTCGATCACCCCGCAACGGCTGAGCGCATCACCTTGGTGGCGCCGCTGCCGGCCGACTGCGAGACACTTTTGCACCCATGAACACAGCCCCCCGCCGCCGCCGCTTCGACCTGATCGCTTTCGATTGGGACGGCACGCTCTACGACAGCACCATGCTCATCGTGCGCTGCATCCAGAACGCCTGCCGCGACCTGAACGTGACCGTGCCCACCGACGAGGCCGCGGCCTACGTCATCGGCCTGGGCCTGCACGACGCGCTGCAGCACGCCGTGCCCGGCCTGCCGGCCGAGCGTTACCCCGAGCTGGGCCTGCGCTACCGCCACCATTACTGGGCCGAGAAGGACAGCCTGGTGCTCTTCCCGGGCACGCTGGAGATGCTGCACGCGCTGAAGGCGCGCCAGCACTTCCTGGCCGTGGCCACCGGCAAGAACCGCCGCGGGCTGGACGACGCGCTGCAGTTCGCGCAGTTGCACGGCCTGTTCGACGCCACGCGCACGGCTGACGAGACCGCCAGCAAGCCGCACCCGCTGATGCTGCAGGAGCTGATGGCCGAGCTGGATGTGCCGCCCGAGCGCACGCTGATGATCGGCGACACCACGCACGACCTGCAGCTGGCCGCCAACGCCGGCACGGCGCGTGTGGCGGTGAGTTTCGGCGCGCACGAGCCGGCCGCCTTCGAAGGGCACGGCCCGCTCTTCATCGCGCACAGCACGCAGGAGCTGCACGCCTGGCTGCTGGACAACGCCTGAGCCTGCGCGATGGACGCTGTTTTGCCCGATGCCGTTGCGCCTGACGCCGGCCTGCCGCTGTGCGCCTCGCACACGCTGGAGGAGAAGGGCCGCGCCTTCCTCTGGGACGTGCGGCAGTACGGCCGCAAGGAGGTGGCCTTCGTGATGCGCTTCGAGGGCCAGCTGCGCGCCTACCTCAACCGCTGCGTGCACGTGCCCACGCAGATGGACTGGCAGCCCGGCGAGTTTCTCGACATCGAGAAGCGCTACATCCTGTGCAGCCTGCACGGCGCGGCCTATGAGCCGCACGGCGGTCGCTGCATCGGCGGGCCCTGCGGCCGCGGCCGCCTCACCCCCGTGGCCGTGGCCGAGCGCGACGGGCAGGTGTATTGGTATCCTTCCCGCGACATCGTGCCCGCGCCCTTGGCCGGGCCCCCCGCTTCCGGCCCCGACGGCGCCACCGCCGACCCTGCAGCCCCTGCGGCCCCAGAAAGCCCCCCATGAGCAGCCCTGACACCACCCCGCCTGGCGGCCCGGTGGAGCCCCCCTTCGAACCCCCGCCCGCCGCAACGCCGGCACCGGCCGTGGCCGCCGCGCCATCGCCAGCGCCTGCAGCCGCCAAGCCGGCGCTGGAAAGCAGCCTGGAGCGCGTGGCCCTGGAGATGCTGCGCCAGCAGCGCAGCGAGCGCCGCTGGCGCGTCTTCTTCCGCCTGGCCTGGCTGGGCCTGGTGGCGGTGGTGCTGTGGCTCAGCTTCTTCCAGCGCGGCAGCGCGCCGGCCCACAGCACGCCGCACACGGCGTTGGTGGAAGTGCGCGGCGAGATCGCCGTCGACAGCGAAGCCAGCGCCGAGCGCCTGTTGTCCGCCATCAAGAGTGCTTTTGAAGACCCGGGCGCGCAGGCCGTGGTGCTGCGCATCAACTCGCCAGGCGGCAGCCCGGTGCAGAGCGGCATCGTCAACGACGAGATCCGCCGCCTGAAGGCCAAGCACAACAAGAAGGTCTACGCGGTGGTGGAAGAGGTGTGCGCCTCAGGGGCGTACTACATCGCCGCGGCGGCGGACGAGATCTACGTCGACAAGGCCAGCATCGTGGGCAGCATCGGCGTGCTGATGGACGGCTTCGGCTTCACCGGCGCGATGGAGAAGCTGGGCGTCGAGCGGCGCCTGCTCACCGCCGGCAGCAACAAGGCCATGCTCGACCCCTTCAGCCCCGCCAACCCGCAGCAGACGGCGATGGCGCAGGCCATGCTCGACCAGATCCACCAGCAGTTCATCACCGTGGTGAAGCAGGGCCGCGGCGAACGCCTGAAAGAATCTCCCGACACCTTCTCGGGCCTGTTCTGGAACGGCGAAGAGGCCGTGAAGCTGGGCCTGGCCGACGGCCTGGGCAACCTCGATTTCGTCGCGCGTGAGATCGTCAAGGCCGAAGAGGTGATCGACTACACCCCGCAGGAGAACGTGGCCGAGCGGCTGGCCAAACGTTTCGGCGCCAGCATCGGCGCCGGCGCGGTGAAGGCGCTGCGTGAACTGCCGGTGGTGAAATGAGCGCACTCGTGCCCACCCCCGGCGCGGCCGAGGCCGAGCGCCCGCTGAGTGAACGCCTCGCTGTGGCCGCGCAGCACCTGCTGCCCAAGCAACTGCTCACGCAGTTCGCGGGCGCCGTGGCGCGGCGTGAAGACGGCGCGCTCACCACGGCCATCATCCGCCGCTTCATCCGCCGCTACGGCGTGAACATGGCCGAGGCCGCCAACCCCGACCCGGCCAGCTACGCCAGCTTCAACGAGTTCTTCACGCGCCCGCTGAAACCCGGCGCGCGCCCGCTGGCGGCGGCTGAGCTGGTGTGTCCGGTGGACGGCGCCATCAGCCAGTTCGGCGCCATCGACGGCGAGCAGATCTTCCAGGCCAAGGGCCACCGCTACAGCGCCACGGCGCTGCTGGGCGGCGACAGCGCGCTGGCCGCGCATTTCCACGGCGGCCACTTCGCCACCATCTACCTCAGCCCCAAGGATTACCACCGCATCCACATGCCCTGCGCCGGGCGGCTGCTGCGCATGATCTACGTGCCGGGTGAGCTGTTCAGCGTGAACCCGGCCACCGCGCGCGGTGTGCACGGGCTGTTTGCGCGGAACGAACGTGTGGTGTGCGTGTTCGACGGCCCGCAGGGTCTGTGGGTCAACGTGCTGGTGGGCGCCACCATCGTCGGCAGCATGGCCACGGTATGGCACGGCGTGGTGAACCCACCGCGGCCCGGCACCGTGCGCGACTGGCGTTATGCCGACCAGCGCATCGAGCTGGCACAAGGTGCCGAGATGGGCCGCTTCCTGCTGGGCAGCACGGTGGTGCTGCTGTTCCCGAAATCGCCCGGCCTGCGCTTCAACCCGGCCTGGGCGCCGGGCGCGCCGGTGCGTCTGGGCCAGGTGATGGCCACGCACGTCACGGCGCTCTGATGCCGGCAGCCCCCAGCCGCCGCGCGCGGCTGTTGCTGTGGACGGTGCCGGCGCTGTGGAGCAGCAACTACATCATCGCCCGCGCCGCCGATGGCGTGATCGCGCCGCACGCGCTGGCCGCCGGGCGCTGGTTCCTCGCGGCGCTGGTGCTGCTGCCCTTCGTGGCCGCCGTGCTGTGGCAGCAACGCGCGGCGCTGCGGCGCGAGGCGGGTCAACTGCTGGTGCTGGGTTTCTTCGGCATGTACATCTGCGGCGCGTGGGTCTACCAGGCCGGGCGCAGCACCAGCAGCACCAACATCGCGTTGATCTACGCCATCACGCCGATGGCCATTGCCGCGGCCAGCGCCTGGACGCTGGGCGAGCGCATGCGGCCCGCGCAGTGGCTGGGCGTGGGGCTGGCGCTGGCAGGGCTGCTGTTCGTGATTGCGCGTGGCGAGCCCGAACGGCTGCTGGCGGTGCAGTTCGTCGCTGGGGATGCGTGGATCACCGCCTGCGCCATCAGCTGGACGGCCTATTCGGTGCTGCTCAAGCGCTGGCCCTCGGCGCTGCCGCCGTTGGCGCGCTTGGTGGCCGTCATCGCCGGTGGCCTGGTGGTGCTGCTGCCGGCGGCGCTGATGGAAGCGCTGGTGGCCCCGGGCCCGGCCTGGACCTGGGGCGCCACGGGCCTGGTGGTGCTGGGCGCCTTGCTGCCGGGGGTGTTGTCCTACGGCGCCTATTCGCTGCTGCAGCGGGAGCTGGGCGCTTCACGCACGGCGATGATGCTGTACCTCTCGCCGCTCTATGCCGCGGTGCTGGCCTGGTGGCTGCTGGGCGAGGTGCCCGGCTGGTACCACGCGGTGGGCGCGGCGCTCATCCTGCCCAGCATCTGGCTGGCGACGCGGGGCGCGCCATCGGGCACTGCGGGCCTTCAGCCGAAGAGCCCGGGCGCGGCCACCTCGTCGTCGTCTTCGGCGTAGAAGCAGGTGGGGCAAACCGCGCGGTAGCGCTCGTTGCCGCCGATGACGACCTGCTCGCCTTCCTTCACGCGCCGGCCTTCACCGTCCACGCGCAGGTTCATGCTGGCCTTGCGGGCGCAGGCGCAGATGGTCTTCATCTCTTCCAGGTCGTCGGCCAGCGTCAGCAGCGCGGCCGAGCCCGGGAAGGCCACGCCGCGGAAATCGCTGCGCAGGCCGTAGCAAAGGATGGGCGGCCCGCCGCGGTGGGCCAGGCGGTGCAGCTGCTGCACCTGCTCGTGCGTGAGGAACTGCGCTTCGTCGATCAGCACGCAGGCGATGCCGGCGCCCAGGCCTTCCAGATCGAAGATGGTCTCGGGCCCGAAGGTCTCCACCTGGCGCTGCAGGCCCAGGCGCGAGCCGATCACGCCGACGCCAGTGCGGTTGTCAAGCGCTGCGGTGAACAGGCGCACGCGCATGCCGCGCTCTTCGTAGTTGTAGGCGGCTTGCAGCAGGTTGGTGCTCTTGCCGGCGTTCATGGCCGCGTAGCGGAAGTAAAGCTTGCTCACGGCCGGCACTCTACCCGGCGGCAGCTCGTTCTCACGTCACCAGCAAGCCGCGTTTCTCGATGAAGGACACGACCTCGGCCAAACCTTGCTGTGTGCGCAGATTGGTCATCACGTAGGGGCGGCGGCCGGCGTGGTCGGGCCGCATGCGCTTCGTGTCGGCTTCCATCACGTCGAGGTCGGCGCCGACATAGGGCGCTAGGTCGGTCTTGTTGATCACGAAGAGGTCGCTCTTGGTGATGCCGGGGCCGCCCTTGCGCGGGATCTTCTCGCCGGCGGCGACGTCGATGACGTAGATCGTCAGGTCGCTCAGCTCGGGGCTGAAGGTGGCCGCGAGGTTGTCGCCGCCGCTTTCGATGAAGACGATGTCGGCGTCAGGAAACTGTTCCAGCAGCCGGTCCACCGCCTCCAGGTTGATGGAGGCGTCTTCGCGGATGGCGGTGTGCGGGCAGCCGCCGGTTTCGACGCCGACGATGCGCTCCGGCGCCAGCGCGCCGGCCACGGTGAGCAGGCGCTGGTCTTCCTTGGTGTAGATGTCGTTGGTGACGACGACGAGGTCCCAACGCTCGCGCATGGTCTTGCACAGCATCTCGACCAGCGTCGTCTTGCCCGAGCCCACCGGCCCGCCCACACCCACGCGCAGCGGGGGCAGCTTCTTGGTGCGGCCGGGGATGTGGTGCAGCTTGGTGTGGTTCATGCGGGGCATGATGCACGAAGCGTGCAAGGCCCCGGCTCGGTCACTTCATCGCGTGAACGCCGGGGCGGTCACTTCATCGTGTATCCGCGGCCGTCCATGCAGGCCTCGACCGCGCGGTGGAACACGCTCGCATCGGCCATCGCCGCCGGCTGCGTGGTGGCCCAGCGGTTGCACGCCTGGCGGTCGGCTTCGGTCTGTTCGGGGCTCTGGCCCTTGCGCGGGTAGATCACGGGGTCGGGCTTGCTGGCTGGCACAGGCAGTGTTTCAGCGGCTGGCACGGGCGCAGGGCGCGGTGCTTCCACCACCAGCGGCGCGGCCAGCACCACGGGCGGGGCCACCAGCATCCAGCTGCTGCCCCAGGGCTGGTAGTAGTGGCCGCCATGGCGCCAGTAGCGCCCGCCGCCGATGACGACGCTGACCGCGCCGCGCGGCAGGTGCCCGTACACGCGCCCGTAGCCCGGCCCCCAGCCGCGGTGCCCGTGGCCATGGCCGACGATGGGGATGTTCAGGCCGATGGAAACATCGACACCGGCCCGGGCCGGTGCCGGGCCGAGGACCAGCAGCGCGCCCACCGCCAGGGTGGCGACAGCGGGGAGAGAAAAGCTCGTGGCCATGGTCGTGTCCTTTCGGTGTGCGAGGCAGGGCAGGGGGCTGATCATGCAACGGCGGGCAGGGCCGCGGGGGCCCGAGCCGGCAAAGATCTGTGAACGCATGGCGCTCAGCTGCGGAACAGCCGCGAGTACTGCGCCTCGTGCTGCGCGCTCAGGATGGCCAGCATCGGGCTGTAGGCCTGGCGCGCGGCCGGCGGCAAGGCCACGGCCTGATCCACGGCATCCGGCAACTCGGCCGCCAGGCGCTGCAGCAGCCGCTGCGCTGCGGCCTGGCCCAGCGGCACGGCCTTCATTGCGGCCTGGGCTATGTTCTCGGCCCAGCCCCAGCCGAAGGCCAGCAGGCTGTCGCGTGCCGGCGCCTGCGCCAGCACGGCGGCCAGCGCGAAAGCCGTGGGCCACAGCGGCGCGGGCGGCAGCGCAGCCAGTTGCAGCAGGCGGGGGTCGGTGGCGTGGGGGCTGTTCTTCAGCCAGTCGAGCAGGCTGCGGCCCATCTGCTCGGCCTGGGCGCGGAACTCGGCGCTTTCGCGCGTGGAACGCAGCCAGTCGTTGACGGCCTGGGCTTGCACGGCGTCGTGCGCGGACCAGGCGGCGTGGGCCTGCGCCAGCGCGGGCAGGTCGCTGCGCGCCAGCGTCAGCTGCAGCTGGGCCGAGAGCCAGTCGGCGGCCTGCGCTTCGTTGCTGACGTGACCGGCTTCGACGGCGGCTTCCATGCCTTCGGAATAGCTGAAACCACCCACCGGCAAAGCCGGCGAGGCCAGCCACATCAGCTGCAGCAGCGTGGCGGCGGGGGCGGCCACGGGCGGTGTGTCAGTGCTTGTGGTCGTGGTCATGGCCGTGACCGTGGTCGTGGCCGCAGCCCGGGCCGTGCACGTGCGGTGCCGGAGCGGCGCTGACGGCGACGGCGATGGGCTTGCCGCGGGCCGGGGCTGGCGCGTGGGCGTGGGCATGGCCGTGATCGTGGCTGTGCGCAGCGCCGTGATCGTGGGCCTCACCGTGCGCGTGGCTGTGCCCCCCCGCCTGGTAAGCCCCGCCCTCGGGCTCGAAGCCGGCCTGCTCGTCCGTCACCGTCAGGTGCATGCGGCGCAGCATCTCGGCCAGCACGGGGTCGGGCTCGAACTGCAGGCGGTCGGCGCGCAGGTCCACCGGCACGTGGCGGTTACCCAGGTGGTAAGCGGCGCGCAGCAGGTCGAAAGGCTGGCCATGTTCGGCGCAAGGCCGCACCACCATCACCGGCTGCGGCGCGGCCTGTACCGCCACCAGTGAGCCGTCCTCGGCCACCAGCACGTCACCGCCGCGCACCACGCTGCCGCGCGGCAGGAAGACGGCCAGGTGCCGGCCCTGGCTGTCTTCCGCATCGAAGCGGCTCTTCTGCCGCGTGTCCCAGTCCAGCGCCAGCGTGGCGGCGCGTTTCACGAGCACGGGGGCCAGGCCGCGGCCCTGGGCGATGAGCTTGTTGACGGTGATCATGGGGATCCTGAGCGGGGCGTATTGCGGGGGCAGGGTGGGGCGGTTAGTATAACGTTCGTTATAACGGAGTTGAGACCATGACCGCACTGAAGCTCACCCAGATCGGCAACTCGGTCGGCGTCATCCTGCCCAAGGAAGTGCTGGCGCGCTTGAAGCTGGAGAAGGGGGACACGGTGTTTGTCACCGATGCGGCCGACGGCATCAAGCTCACGCCCTACAACCCCGCTTTCGAAGAGCAGATGTCGCTGGCGCGCGGCGTCATGAAGAAACGGCGTGACGTGCTGCGCGAGCTGGCCAAGTGAATGCCGACACCTGGGTCTGGATCGACCCGCGTGTGCTGCTGGCAGTGCACGAAGAGCAGCTGGCCGAGCACGGCGGCGCGCCCGGCACGCGTGATCTGGGGCTTTTCGAATCGGCACTCGCCCGCCCGCGCAACCTGGCGCTCTACGGCGAGCCTGATGCCGCCGCGCTGGCCGCCGCCTATGGCTGCGGCATCGCGCGCAACCACCCCTTCGTCGACGGCAACAAGCGCACGGCCTTCGTCGCGGTGGAGCTCTTCCTGGCGCTGAACGGGCTGGAACTGACGGCCGACGACGGCGCGTGCGTGCTCACCATGCTCGCCGTCGCCGCCGGCTCCATGGACGAAGCCGCCTTCGCCGCCTGGCTGCGCACGCACAGCGCGCCTCGAAGCTGAGCCGCCAGCCCCGCGCTCAGAACAAGAAGTACTTCTGCGCCAGCGGCAGCTTGGTCGCCGGGTCGCAAGTCAGCAGTTCACCATCGGCCCGCACGCGGTAGGTCTGCGCGTCGATCTCCATCTTCGGCAGCAAGGCGTTGTGCACCATGTCGGTCTTCTTCACGCTGCGGCAGCCTTTCACCGCTGAGAGCGGGCGCTGCAGCCCCAGGCGGCGGCCGATGTCGGCCTCCAGCGCGGTGTGGCTCACGAAGGTGAGCGAGGTCGCCTGCAGCGTGCGCCCGTAGCTGCCGAACATCGGCCGGTAGTGCACCGGCTGCGGCGTCGGGATGCTCGCGTTGGCGTCTCCCATCAGCGCCGCCGCGATGAAGCCGCCCTTGAGGATGAGCCTGGGCTTCACGCCGAAGAAGGCCGGGCGCCACAGCACCAGGTCGGCCCACTTGCCCACCTCGATGCTGCCCACCTCGTGCGCGATGCCGTTGGCCAGCGCCGGGTTGATGGTGTACTTGGCGATGTAGCGCTTGACGCGGAAGTTGTCGTGCCGCGCCGTGTCGGGGCCCAGGCTGCCGCGCTGGCCCTTCATCTTGTGCGCCGTCTGCCAGGTGCGGATGATCACTTCGCCCACGCGGCCCATGGCCTGGCTGTCGCTGCTCATCATGCTGATGGCGCCCAGGTCGTGCAGCACGTCTTCGGCAGCGATGGTCTCGCGGCGGATGCGGCTCTCGGCGAAGGCCAGGTCTTCGGCGATGCTGGCATCGAGGTGGTGGCAGACCATCAGCATGTCCAGGTGCTCGTCCACCGTGTTCACGGTGTAGGGCATGGTGGGGTTGGTGCTGCTGGGCAGGAAATTGGGCTCGCCCACCACCCTCAGGATGTCGGGCGCATGCCCGCCACCGGCGCCTTCGGTGTGGAAGGCGCAGAGGCTTCTGCCGCGCGTGGCGGCGATGGTGTCCTCGACGAAGCCGCTTTCGTTGAGCGTGTCGCTGTGCAGGCTGACTTGGGTGTCCGTCACTTCGGCCACATCCAGGCAGTTGCTGATGGCCGCGGGCGTGCTGCCCCAGTCTTCGTGCAGCTTCATGCCGATGGCGCCGGCGGCGATCTGCTGGCTCAGCGCCTCGGGCCGTGCGGCGTTGCCCTTGCCCAGGAAACCCAGGTTCATCGGGAAAGCCTCGGCCGACATCAGCATGCGGTGCAGGTTCTCGGGGCCGGGCGTGCAAGTGGTGGCGAAGGTGCCGGTGGCCGGCCCGGTGCCGCCGCCCAGCATGGTGGTGACGCCGCTCATCAGCGCCTCTTCGATCTGCTGCGGGCAGATGAAGTGGATGTGGCTGTCGATGCCGCCGGCGGTGACGATCATCCCCTCGCCGGCAATGATCTCGGTGCCCGGGCCGATGACGATGTCCACGCCCGGCTGCACGTCGGGGTTGCCGGCCTTGCCGATGGCGGCGATGCGGCAGCCCTTGATGCCGATGTCGGCCTTGACGATGCCCCAGTGGTCGATGATCAGCGCGTTGGTGATCACGCAGTCGTGCGCTTCGTGCACGCCGGGGCCGTTGACGTTCTGGCTCTGGCCCATGCCGTCGCGGATGGTCTTGCCGCCGCCGAACTTGACCTCTTCACCGTAGCCACCGGCTCTCAGCGTGAAGTCTTGTTCGACCTCGATGACGAGGCCCGTGTCGGCCAGGCGCAGGCGGTCGCCCACGGTGGGGCCGTACATCTCGGCGTAGGCGCGCCGGCCGATGGTGCGGCTCATCAGAGGCCTCCGTTCGTCAAGCCGCGGAAGCCCCACACCTGGCGCCGGCCGCCAAAGGCCACCAGCGTGACGGTGCGTTCCTGCCCGGGTTCGAAGCGCACCGCGGTGCCGCTGGCGATGTTCAGCCGGAAGCCCTTGGCGGCCTGCCGGTCGAAGTGCAGCGCCGCGTTGGTTTCGGCGAAGTGGTAATGGCTGCCCACCTGGATGGGCCGGTCGCCGGTGTTGGCCACCAGCAGGGTGAGCTTGTCGCGGCCGGGGTTGAGCTCGTGCTCGCCCTCGTCGATCAGCAGTTCGCCGGGTGTCATGGCGTCTGTTCCTGCGTCACTTGCGGCGGAAGTACCAGGCCAGGCCCACCACCGCAGCCGCCAGGCCCAGCAGCATCAGCACGTCTTGCGTGTGCCAGTGATGGGCGCCCGGCATGCCGTGGCCCTCATGGGCCTGGGCGGCAGTGGCCAGCAAGGCCGCGGCCAGCAGCGGGAGGGTGCGTTGCAGTTTCATCATGGGGCGCGCTCGTTGCGTCATGCAATGGGTTGGTGCACGGTCACCAACTTGGTGCCGTCGGGGAAAGTGGCCTCGACCTGGATCTCGGTGACGATCTCGGGCACGCCCTCCATTACGTCGTCGCGCGTGATCACGGTCTTGCCTTCGCTCATCAGCTGCGCCACGGTCTTGCCGTCGCGTGCGCCTTCCATGATGGCGGCGGTGATCAGCGCGATGGCTTCCGGAACGTTCAGCTTCAAACCGCGCGCCTTGCGGCGCTCGGCCAGCAGCGCGGCGGTGAAGATCAGCAGCTTGTCTTTCTCTCTTGGCGTCAGGTCCATGGGCAACTCGTCAGCACATTGGGTGCCAATGTAAGCCGGCGCGGGCGCTTGGCCCGCAACGTGCAAACCCGCAGCCCCCATGTCGACGCCACCCACGACCCCCAGCACCGCAGCCCCCCAGCAGCGTGTGATCAAGGTGCGCCGCGACTACAACGCCTGGGTCGCCAGCGAGACGCTGGAAGACTACGCGCTGCGGTTCACGCCGCGTTCTTTCCGCAAGTGGAGCCCCTGGCGCGTGGCGCACACCGCGGTGGGCGGCGCGGCCAGCTTCCTGGTGCTGGAGGCGCTGGGCGCCACGCTGCTGCTGCAGTTCGGCTTCGTCAACGCGGCGCTGGCCATCCTGGCCACGGCGGCCATCATCTTCGCCGCCGGGCTGCCCATCAGCGTGTACGCCGCCCGCCACGGGCTGGACATGGACCTGCTCACCCGCGGCGCCGGCTTCGGCTACATCGGCAGCACCATCACCAGCCTCATCTACGCCAGCTTCACCTTCATCTTCTTCGCGCTGGAGGCGGCCATCATGGCCTACGCGCTGGAGCTGGCCTTCGGCCTGCCGCCGGCCTGGGGCTACCTGGTGTGTTCGCTGGTGGTGATACCGCTGGTCACGCACGGCGTCACGCGGGTCAGCCAGCTGCAGATGTGGACGCTGCCGGTGTGGCTGGTGCTGCTGGTGCTGCCCTACGTCTACGTCTTCCAGGCCCACCCCACGCTGGCCAGCGACCTGCGCGCCTACGCCGGGCTCAACGGCCAGGGCGGCGCCTTCAACCCGTTGCTCTTCGGCAGCGCGCTCACCGTGGGCGTGGCCCTCATCACGCAGATGGGCGAGCAGGTCGACTACCTGCGCTTCATGCCCGAGAAGACGCGCGCCAACCGCTGGCGCTGGTGGGGCGCGGTGCTGCTGGGCGGCCCCGGCTGGGTGCTGCCGGGCGTGCTGAAGATGTTCGGCGGCGCGCTGCTGGCGCTGCTGGCACTGAAGCTGGCGGTGCCGGCCGACCGCGCGGTCGACCCCAACCAGATGTACCTGGCCGCCTACGAGATCGTCTTCAACCACTACGGCTGGGCGGTGGCGGCCACGGCGCTGTTCGTGGTGGTGAGCCAGCTCAAGATCAACGTCACCAACGCCTACGCCGGCAGCCTGGCTTGGAGCAACTTCTTCGCGCGCGTCACGCACAGCCACCCCGGGCGCGTGGTGTGGATGGTGTTCAACACGCTGATCGCGCTGATGCTGATGGAGCTGGAGGTCTTCCAGGCCATCGGCGGCGTGCTGGGCCTGTACAGCAACATCGCCATCAGCTGGCTCATGGCGGTGGTGGCCGACCTGGTGGTCAACAAGCCGCTGGGCCTGAGCCCCAAGGGCATCGAATTCAAGCGCGCCCACCTCTACGACATCAACCCCGTGGGCGTGGGCGCGATGGGGCTGGCCTCCGTGCTCTCCATCACCGCGCACCTGGGCGCCTTCGGGCCTATGGCCGAAGCTTTCTCGGCGGTGATTGCGATGGCGGTGGCCTTCGTCGCGGCGCCCTTGATCGCCTGGGCCACGAAGGGCCGCTACTACCTGGCGCGCGGGCCGCAGGCCGGGCGCGCCGCCGACGGCCGTTACCTCGCCCAGCGCGCCGGCCTGCAGGCGCTGCGCCAGTGCGTCATCTGCGAACGCGAGTACGAAGGCGAAGACATGGCCGGCTGCCCGGCCTACGGCGGCCCCATCTGCAGCCTGTGCTGCAGCCTGGACGCGCGCTGCCACGACCTGTGCAAGCCCGAGGCCGCACGCGCCGGCGCGCAGCTCACGGCCGCGCTGCGCCGCCTGACACCGCAGCGCTGGTGGCCGCAGCTGGAAACCGGCCTGGGCCGCTACCTGCTGGTGATGGCCGTGGTGGCGCCCTCCCTGGCCGCGCTGCTCTACCTGCTGCACGAGGCCGAAGTGCGCGCGCTCGCCGCCGCGGGCACCGAAGCCGCCGCAGGTAGAGCAGCGCGGCCAGGGAGGGCGCCACCACGGCCATCACCAGCAGGTAGCGGCCC
>VYLK01000613.1_pt1 | contig 13988 bp, 17 predicted proteins | sample 5114321 | NCBI WGS metagenome assembly VYLK01 (sample SAMN12291792, study PRJNA351875) | freshwater metagenome | isolation source: freshwater lake | place: USA: Michigan, MSU2 Lake | collected 2011-08-16
CCCGACCGCGGAGGCAGGTGGCGTAAGCCCGGTGACCGATGATGCTACGAACGGCGGGCGCCGGGCTTACGACGCCTGCCGTAGCGGGTCGGGGGCTGAGCGAGGGGTTAGGCCCCACCGCGTAGAACCCACTGGGTGACGAGTTCGTCGTCTTCGTCTCGGCGCTCGCCGACCAGCACAAAGCCTGTCTTCTGAACCACGCGGAGCGACGCTATGTTGTCTGGGGCTACTTCTGCGAGTACTTCAGTTGAGCCGGAACTGAACGCGACTTCAGCCAGTAGCTTGAGTGCTGTTGTCGCGGCGCCTTGGCCTTGGGCTGAGGGTGCGACACCATAACCCACCTCGACACGACGTTCTCCGAGGCCTGTCTTGAAGCCGCAGGCACCGACGAACCTTGAATCTTCGAGTCTGACGATGAGATACGAGGTTGGAACGGGCGGAGCTTCAGCGGCGGCCTCTAGTTGCAGTGCTCGTGAGGCAACGAAAGCGGGGGGCATAGAGTCAGGTACGGCGCGACCGCTGAAGCCTTCCGGGAACTGTGACGCCTCGAGTGCCTTGAGCTCGGAAGTAGAAAGCGGGTGCAGTGAGAAACGCATTCCTGTGGGGCCTAACGTTCGAGCTAACCCCGACCGCGGAGGCAGGACGGCTTGCCCGCGTGGTGCAGCATAAACCAGCGCGCCGCGCGGGCAAGACGGCCTGCCGTAGTGGGTCGGGGGCTGAGCGAGGGGTTAGGCCGCGCGCGTACTTGCAGCAACAAAGTGATCTCTTTCGAGGGCCGGTTCATAGCGTAGTAGAGAGAAGCCGCACTTCTGAAGCACTCGCGCTGAGGCAGCGTTCTGTGGCTTGGCAAAGGCATGGACTTCGGTGGCGCCGATGTTGCCGAACGCAAAGCCGAGCGATGCTTGAACGAGTTCGGTGGCATACCCAAGGCCCCACGCACGAGGTGCAAAGGCGTAGATGACCTCCAAACCCCACTCTGGCTCCAGTGGGTCGATGCTGAGACCGCCCCAGCCGACGACTTGACCGTCTCGCGCCGCGCGGATTACCCATGGGGCGAAGCCGAGAGTGTTGCGCGTGGCTTCGTACGTATGCAGACGCGCAAGGCAGTGCTCGTAGGACGGCGCGACATAGGTGTGCTGCATAGCTGTGGCGTCAGCCATGAAGCCATAGAGATGGGCAGCGTCCGCAGGCTTAAACGGCTCCAGCGCCAAGCGCTCGGTCTTCATTGAAGCGGCGACGGCTGACATGCTTGTTTGCGCGGCCTAACGTTCGAGCTAACCCCGACCGCGGAGGCAGGTGGCGTAATCCCGGTGACCGATGATGCTACGAATGTCGGGCGCCGGGCTTACGACGCCTGCCGTAGCGGGTCGGGGGCTGAGCGAGGGGTTAGGCCGCACCGCGTGGCACCGACGCAAGGAGCTCAAAAACAGAGCAAACCACTGGCATGTCGTTCTGCGGCACTCGTCCGATTCGGGCGCACTCCCTCGAAAAGAAGTCCCAGTGACCCTCGCGCCAGAACTCGAGTGAGCCATCTCCTTCTCCCTCGATGGCAGCGTACTCTGCCGTGACCTGGTCAAACGGAACAACTTCTACTCTTGTCACCCTCGTCACGAGGGTCGGCTCGAACGCGTGGTCCAAGACAATCTCGATGTCTCCGACCTGAGGCAGTTCCTCCGCCTCAGCTTCATGCGCCCAAAGGAGACTGGTACCGGCACGCTTCGGTCCAGTACGAATCAGCTCGATCAACTCTCGCGAGAGCTCAGGTGAGTCTCCGTACTGATCGGTCCGGAGGCGACCAGGCGGAAGTGAGATTCCGACTGCCTGTAGCTTGGTGATCAGTGCGGCGAGTGGAGGCATGAGTCGTTTGTGCGGCCTAACGTTCGAGCTAACCCCGACCGCGGAGGTGGGACGGCTTGCCCGCGTGGTGCAGCATCAACCAGCGCGCCGCGCGGGCAAGCTGGCCCGCCGTAGTGGGTCGGGGGCTGAGCGAGGGGTTAGGCCCCACTCGCGGCGCTGTGTGCCAGGAGAAGGTACTCAGCAAGCTTCTTGCTGCGGATGTCAGCTTCGGACTTGAGCTTCAAGTGACGGCGACCTTTGCCAGAGCCTTCCAGATAACCGAGTTCGTCTTTGATCTTGGCGCCGCTCCCGAACTCGACAGATACATGCTCCTTGTACGCGAAGACGCCACAGAACTGCACCCCTGAGGAGAACAGGATTCCTCCGTACTTGACTTCTTCGGAGGTTGGCTTGAACTTCTTGCTCACCAGAGCACGGACGGCTTCGACAATTGCGTAGTTGGTTTCGCTGACAAGTCGTATGTCTTCGACGAGCGATTGAACTGACTTTGTGGCCATTTCGAGTCCAGAAGTAGGAAGGCTAGCCTCTGCGGCGGAGTGTGTCTTCGTGGGGCCTAACGTTCGAGTTCACCCGGACCGCGGAGGCAGGTGTTGTAAGCCCGGCGGGTGACGATGCTACCGCTGGCACACGCCGGGCTTACAACGCCTGCCGTAGTGGGTCCGGGGTGCAACGAGGGGTTAGGCCTCACCTGGTGGCATGGGTTACTCGACTGATTCGGTATTCTGCTTAATGAATCGGCAGCATGCATGGAGTTCTGCTGTCCCATACTCGGGGAGCATGTTGTATATGCGGGTTGCCGGAATCAGCCCTAGCTGGTTTGCACCCGGTTGAGGGACTAGTCGCCCTGATAGTTTCAAGTAATAGACCTGGCCTGGTTCGAAGAGCTCTGTGAACGCCGCGTCAGGCCAGACGACGGGTCCAGGTAACTTCGGCCACGCTGCATAAACTAGGTGTATGCCTGTCTTCACATGAAGCCATGTGTAGCCCTGGTTGGGTGCAGAAACCACTAACTTTCCCGCAATACTTACAGTGATGTCGGCGGTGTAAGGCGCTTCGCTAATCCGGTAGATATAGACTGTTGCGTAGCCCTCGGGGGCCGGAGGTGCCGGAGTAAATTTTGGTGCTGACTGTGGGGCAGTGGCGCAACCAGTAAGCGCGGCCATCACGAGGGTGGCGAGTAGGAGTCTTGCTTTGAGAGTGAAAGTGCGCATTTGGGTCTTCTGTGAGGCCTAACGTTCGAGTTCACCCGGCCCGCGGAGGCGGGCGGTGTAAGCCCGGTGTGTGACGATGCTGCCGCTGGCACACACCGGGCTTACACCGCCTGCCGTAGCGGGTCCGGGGTGCAACGAGGGGTTAGGCCTCACCGCCGCGACAAGCGTATTAGCGTCTGAATGGCGACGCTGACCATCTCACGTCAATCTTCTCAAAGCCCAGGCCAACCATCATATGGGTGACAGCAGCGCTGGCCCGGGACGAATCGCTTCCTGGGCCAATCCAGACCTCGCAGACCGCGTCCTTCGCCCGGCTGCCGTCTTCGGCTAATGCGATCTCCGCGTATGGCCTGACGTACTCGCCGCTTGGGCGCCATCTGGTGCGTGAGTCGCTCGCAGATATGGACCCGTGAACTCGCCATTCACTTTCCTCAGCAAAGCTTGAATGTTTGATGACTGAGCGTATCGGCTCAGAAGCTGTGGTAATGCGATTGATACGCTGCTGCAACTCGGCTTCGTCAATATCCCATTGTTGATAGGAATTGATAACAGGCGATAGCACTGATGACAGAGCATCAAGCTGCTCCCGTTCGTGATAGAGACACGGCGATAGCTGGAGTCCATTTCGAGTAGCAACCGCTCTGAGAACGTCAACCCGAAAGCCGATGGCATAGCCGCCATTGGGCGTGTATCCGCGCCACTGGCTCAAAAGATCTGGGTTCTCGCTCAGGCAGAAGGCGCATCGGAAGCTTCCTCCCTCAGCAGTGCGAAGTCGGTGCCCGATCTCTACAAGATGGGCTTGCTTGCTACCAGTCTCGAGCCGAGCCAGTTCGTATACCTGCTTTGCAGCCATGAAGTAGCCGTGCGCATCCTCCTTGTGATCATTCATGTGCTGAAGCTGAGTAGCCCACAGCTTCCCGCCGGTCAGAACGCCGATGAGTCCGGCGGCGTCGGTGTAGTGATAGAGGGTTACCGGCTGCATAGCGATGTGGTGTTGTGTGAGGCCTAACGTTCGAGCTAACCCCGACCGCGGAGGGAGGTGGTGTAAGCCCGGTGACCGATGATGCTACGAACGGCGGGCGCCGGGCTTACGCCACCTGCCGTAGCGGGTCGGGGGCTGAGCGAGGGGTTAGGCGTCACTGTGTTCTGGTGGAGGGACTTGGACGACTTGGGGGGAAGCAGCGCCATGAGGCAAGGACAGCCAAACCGAAGACCGAGTACGCGATGGTGAAGGCCCACGTTGGCGCGTTGTAGAAGAGCATGGTACTGACCCAGTGCTCAATGAATCCGCTGGAGTAACCAGTACTCCCGGCTTGGCCTCGCAGCCAGTTTTCCAGCGTTGTGAGTGGGCAGGTCTGGCCGAGCCAGGCCTGTACTACAACGAAACCGATGGCAGCAGCGTGGACACCCCTAAAGACTCTTGACTTGCTCCACGTCCAGTTCTTCAGGCCGCCGAGGACGATTGTGAAGAGACCACCAACAACGAAGACGACTACTGCGAGGTGCAGCAGAAGCACTATGTCCGCGAGAGCCCGGTACATGTGGTGGTTTGTAGAAGATTGGCCTGTGACGCCTAACGTTCGAGCTAACCGGACCGCTTCGGCGGGATGGCTTGGCCCGGGTTGGGAGAATGTACCGTGTACCCCAAGCCGGGCCAAGACAGCCCGCCGTAGCGGGTCCGGTGGTTCAGCGAGGGGTTAGGCCTCACCTTACTATCGTATCCTAGCGCCGTGGGGTCAAAGACTCCGGGCAATCGCAGTCATGGAGGGCGGGATGCTGAAGGGTTTTGGAGTTACGGGGTACAGGAGCTTTGGGCCAGTTCCTCAGTTCATGCACCCGCTTGAGAAGATAAATCTCATTGTCGGAAGAAATAACGCAGGAAAGTCAAACGTCCTGCGATTGGTGCAACTGCTTGAGCAGTTCAGCCAGAAGCCACAGCAGTTCGTAGTCCCAACTGGATTGGATGCACATATCGGTGCGCAAAGTGCATCCTTCTCATGGCGCTTTCCTCTTCAGGCTGACGCTGCCGGTGCCGCTCAATTGGCAGATAAGTTGTTTCAGAATCAGGAACAGCGAAGCCGGTGGCTTGCCCTCATAGGCGCGATTCTCGCGGAGCTTCCGGACAGAGAGAACGACACTGCCTGGATTACTGTAGAGCAATCCAACGATTGGAAACCGAAGGGACCAAAGCCGCAGGCTATCTTGGCTGGTATTGAAAAGGCTGGAAAGCTTCGCGATCCGACAGGGGTGTGGTACAGCTTGTGGGCTGCAATGACCCATTCAAGTGGAGGTTCATTTGAACAACACCACGGACCCGTGGTGCTGGAGAGGTTGCTTGCGCATATAAGGCCTGAGGTGCCGAAAGTAAACTTGTTAAGCGCTCATCGGCAGATTGGAGTACCTGGTACTGCGTATCAGGGCCTGAGCGGGCAAGGGCTTATCGCTCGGCTGCTTGAACTTCAGAATCCAGAGCTTGCAGAGCGAAATGTAAATCTCGAAAAGTTCGAGCGCATAAACAACTTTGTCAGCCAAGTGCTTGAAGTCGCTGACGCTCGCCTAGAAGTTCCGCATTCAGGCAAGGAGCTAAACGTCTCAATCAGAGATCGGGTGCTTCCGATTGATTCGCTCGGGACCGGTGTTCATGAGGTCATCATCTTCGCTGCAGCCGCCACATCGGTGGATAACGAGATTCTTTGTATAGAAGAACCCGAAATACATCTGCATCCGAGACTACAAAGACAACTGTTGCGATATCTTCAAGAGCAGACCAACAACCAGTACTTCATCACAACTCACTCGGCGTCTCTACTTGACGCCCCCCGAACTGCTTTGTTTCACATCACCCTGAATGGCAATGACCAAAGCGAGATTAGGCGTCTTGACGTACCGGGGCATCGCGCGACCGTAGGGTTTGATTTGGGTTATCGCGCCTCTGATCTAGTGCAAGCGAACTGCATTGTTTGGGTGGAAGGGCCCTCGGATCGAATCTATCTCAATGGTTGGATTCGGAGCGTAGCTCCCGACCTTGCCGAAGGACTTCATTATTCGATCATGTTCTATGGTGGCCGACTTCTATCCCATCTAACCGTAGACGATGCGAGCGTGGCTGACTTCATTGGCCTGCAGCGCATGAACAGGCATGTGGCGATCGTTATGGATAGCGACAAGCGGAAGGCGAAGGATTCGTTGAACGCTACGAAAATGCGCGTCCTGGACGAGATCGAAAAGGCGCGTGGCTTCGGCTGGGTGACGGCGGGTCGCGAAATTGAGAACTACGTTGAGTCCGCAACTATGCGAGGCCTTATGGCTGAGATACACCCGCGTACAACCGTCAAGCAAGCGAAGACTCAATGGGACTGCAGCTACGAAGGTGAAGGGGCTAAGGGCTTTACCGCCGACAAGGTTGCGATTGCTAGGGGTGCGATCAGGTCTGTAAACCTTGACGTGTTGGACTTGCGCGCGAAAGTTGGTGCTTTGGTCGACTTCATTAGGGCGGCGAACCAGTGACTGCGCTTCGCTGTGAGGCCTAACGTTCGAGCTAACCCCGACCGCGGAGGCAGGTGTTGTAAGCCCGGTGCGTGACGATGCTACCGCTGGCACGGACCGGGCTTACAACGCCTGCCGTAGTGGGTCGGGGGCTGAGCGAGGGGTTAGGCCGCAGTGCAGGCGGGACCGCGTGGCCTATGCACTGGCCGGACTGGCAAACGCGGTGCGCAGCGCTGTGCGGTAGCCTAGCGGGATGAATGTTCATGCTTGGACCCTGATACTGGTGCTGATCCTGGCCTCATACGCCAGCGGCCTGACGTTGTACTGGGCGGCCCAGAGCCATTGGAAGACTAACAGGGCCCAGTTCTGGCTGACTACTGCGGCTGCGTTGGCTCTTCATGCGGCGCTTTTCTACCTTACGGGAGGCGTGGCAGGACTACACCTTCTTGTTGTTCTGCCAGGGATAGCTGTACTCATTTCGGCTTGGTTCAAGCGACGTGGGTAGCCTCCGTTGGATTGGGCTATTGACGGCAAACGCTTGGTTGCCTATGCGTTGCAGGGCGCGACTTGTGCAATGGAGTTTTCTGCGGCCTAACGTTCGAGCTAACCCCGACCGCGGAGGCAGGGGGCGTAAGCCCGGTGACCGATGATGCTACGAACGGCGGGCGCCGGGCTTACGACGCCTGCCGTAGCGGGTCGGGGGCTGAGCGAGGGGTTAGGCCTCACTGCGACTGTGCTACTGCCGCTCTCGGCGATCAAAGCCGGAGTGCGACGATGATTTCGCCGTCAATGTTGACTTCCCCAGTCGGGCTGAACCCAACACGTTTATAGAACGGCCCAGGATTGTTTGGCCCCAGAGCGTAGCTTGTGAAAAGTGTCTCAGCGCCCTCAGCACGCACTATCTCGATTACTTTTTCAATGATTGCCCGACCGTACCCGCGGCCTTGGAAACGTCGGTCGACGATCAGTTTCCACAGGTACCATGGCCCGATGATCTCTGGTGGATTGGGTGGTACGTTCCAGCTGAGCATCACGAAGCCAACCGCGCGGTCGCCGTCAAAGACGGCGCGAAACCAGGGTCTTCCTTCGGGTACTTCGCGAGCCTCCTCAAGAGCCTCCGCAACGCTACCCACGTAGGGTTCTTGCTCTGGAGCAAGCGTGACGGCGAGAACAGCTTCGAGGGTTTTCTCATCTACTTCTCTAAAGTCGACACTGCGAAGCACTGGCAGTTCCCCTTATGTGATGTCGGCTCCGTAGGGCCATTCTTAGCGAAAAGCTAGGAAATCCTTTGTGAGGCCTAACGTTCGAGCTAACCCCGACCGCGGAGGCAGGCGGCGTAAGCCCGGTGACCGATGATGCTACGAACGGCGGGCGCCGGGCTTACGACGCCTGCCGTAGCGGGTCGGGGGCTGAGCGAGGGGTTAGGCCGCACGCTGAGCCAGGTCGGGTGAGTTACATCTGGCACGGTACCGGGTGGGCTACTTGAGGCTTGGGGTCTCACGGCTGGCAACTACTGAGCCAGATGCCGAAGGCTGCAGTGTTGGTTGAACAGCTGCAACTGCCTGCTGAACCAAGTGGAGGTGTCTTCCTTGCTCACGTGTCTTGAAGTAGACCTCAACGTAGCTGCGGCCTTCGCTCGTCGTAGAACGCACTTCTTCTACGCCTTCTAGCTTGGTCATTGCGCTCTCCAGTGGTCCGACAACTGACGCTTCAATGGTGTCTGCCGAAGCGCCAGGGACTCTTGTCTCAATGCTGACGATGGTGCCTGGCATGTTGGATGAGGTGTTGAAAACGCAACCAACGAGGGAGGCGCAGAGAATGGCGGTCAGCAGACGTGTCTTCATGTGCGGCCTAACGTTCGAGCTAAGCTGCCCGCGGAGGCAGGCTGTGTAAGCCCGGCCTGTGATGATGCACCATGTGCCACAGGCCGGGCTTACACAGCCTGCCGTAGCGGGTCAGCTTGAGCGAGGGGTTAGGCGTCACTCTGCGGCACTACTACAACTAGTTGATGTTCAGCGCTTTCCACAGTCCCTTGTGTAGCACTATGGTTCTCGCTGGATTAAACGTTGAGTTGGGGTTCCTGAACTTGAACTCAAACCGATTCTGTCTTGTGTTTCGATCCCGCCACGTGAGCCCAATAGCGCTGGCTGAGAAGAGTGCGTGCATCAGCACATCTAGTTTGGCTTGAGACAAGCCTAGATTGAGCGTGACCTTTGCAAGGCGCTCCATGGTGAATGCACGCTCATGAATCTCGCCGACACTGTTTAGAAAGATTTCGAACTCTTTAGGAGTAGCGTAGCCCACGAGTTCGTCTCTGATTTCCGGCAGAAAGTACTTCTCGGAATAGAGCTTTACCCCATCTAGAATTTCCGGTTTCGTGAGCACTGAGTTTCGAGCTGTCTTCTGGATATTCGAAAGCAGAGAGATGAAGTCCCTCGGGGTGTGTCTGGTAAGGTCGGTTAGGTACTTTTTCGTCGGTACGCCATGATCCATAGTCCGGGGGAAGTACTCGGAGAAGATGTCGGTCTGCCTGCCGAGCGTGAGGCTTGCACGCAGGTTTGCGAGCGACAAGAGTTTTGATTGTTCAACTTCTCCTGATGGAGGATACCAATCGATCTCAATGCACGAGTCCTGACGAATCTTGTTCTTGTTCGCGCCGGGCAAGACTTCGTAGATATCTGTCCGGCACAGTACGATTATCCAAATCGGAATCTTCTCACTGCGAAAGTGTGCATTGAGGCGTGCGGTCTCAAAGATCAACGCAGACAGTGTTTCGTATTGAATGGCTGACTTAGTCAGAACATCGTCTAGCCCGTCGATGATCAGATACTGCTTTCCATGAAAGTGGTACTTGGCGATCAATTGCTTCAAACTCGCCACTAGGTTGAGGAAGGCAAGATCAGGAGGCATCCCGCCAGCTGAAGACTCTCCAAAGAACTCAAGAAGGGCTGGTATCTGCGCCTTGAATCCTGCCTTTGACGACCGCACAACCAACTGCTGAATGTCCGCGGTGGGGAGTAGACCAAAGACCTTGAGTTGAGCTATTGCGCCATTGGCGTCGAAGTTCAATGATCTCGTCGATCCTGGATGTCTGCTCAGAGAGTCAAGAATCTGAAGACAGAGCAGCCAGGACCAAGAAGCCGGGTATCGCGACGCGGCCTCAATGGAGGACGGCATAAGTTGCGAGAATGTCTTGTAGGGGAAGTCAGCTAAGTGGGTCAGAGTGACCGCGGACGCGGTTTGCGCGTTGGTAGCAACTTGCTTGACTTTCTCTCCAAGAATCGACTTGCCCGCTCCCTTTCGGGCAAGAAGCAGCCACTTCTTGTGGCTAAGGAACGGTTCAAGCAAGCCATCGTCAACATAGCCGTCCGCAACGAGATGCGGCACCTCTGCAGCCTCTGCTTCACCGGAGGTTCGTCCAAACTCAATAGACTTGAAGGTCAACGCGTTCTCCCTTACGCAATGCACTACTGCGTTCGACCGCAGCAAAATGACTGTGACGCCTAACGTTCGAGCTAACCCCGACCGCGGAGGTGGGACGGCTTGCCCGCGTGGTGCAGCATAAGCCAGCGCGCCACGCGGGCAAGACGGCCTGCCGTAGTGGGTCGGGGGCTGAGCGAGGGGTTAGGCGCCGCTGTGTCTGTTGGAGAGTAGAAGTGCTTGTTCCTCATGGTGCGACCTTTGCTGCGGCAGCAAATGCGAAGATGGCCAAGACTGCCAAAGCAGCAGGGGCTGCCCACAGATGGAAGAAGTTTCCTATGAATGCCAGGTCTGGGTTGGTCCGAAGGTAGACGACCTTGACTTTGGTTCCGATGAGTGGCCGAGGATGGCTCCAACCAGTGTTGGAAACAAAGAAGCGCGTCTTCTGCTCGTGATCGTTGAAGCACACGCCAGGATGGAACCCGACTGATTCATCGTGGTCTCGGCGCTCGTGCTCTGTCACGGTGCCTTCAGCGCGCCCGCCCGAAACCAGGACTACTACCCGGCGAACACCGAGCCAGGTAGCCAAGGTAGACAGCGCGATACCTAGGAGTAAAAGGTAGAAGTGAATTTGCGGCGCCTAACGTTCGAGCTAACCCCGACCGCGGAGGCAGGTGGCGTAAGCCCGGTGACCGATGATGCTACGAACGGCGGGCGCCGGGCTTACGACGCCTGCCGTAGTGGGTCGGGGGGATGGCCTGAGGCTGGGTTCCCCAAGCTACGAAGCCGACGGATTGGTATAGGCGAATGGCGGGCTCGTTGCCTTCGGTCACGGTGAGCCGAACGCTGTGAATCTCTGGGTGTGCTACCGCTGATGCGATTGCAGCGCCCAGTAAGGCCCTTGCCGCGCCTGCGCCGCGCCAAGCGGTTCGGATGTACATGCCGATAAGCAGAGCAGAGTGTCTTGTCTTGGGCTTCGCGGAGTACTCAAGCGCGACTGTCCCAACCAAGGAGCTTTCCGCGAAAGTGCCGAAGCACTCAGTCAGTCCGTCGGGGCTGGCGATTCGCTTCTGCCACCAGGCAAGGGGCTCGCGCGACCGCTCCTCTGCTGTTGACGTGAACGCATCAGCGGCTTGCTCGTACGCCTCAAGCATGAGTGCGCGGTACTCGGGTGCGTCCGAAGCGCTGAGACGGGCGACATGCATGTATTTCTGCGGCCTAACGTTCGAGCTAACCCCGACCGCGGAGGCAGGCGTTGTAAGCCCGGTGCGTGACGATGCTACCGCTGGCACGGACCGGGCTTACAACGCCTGCCGTAGCGGGTCGCTTTGCCTCCCCGTCTCGGCTGAGGCGGTACCAGGGGCGGTACTCCGCCGCTGCGGGGAACGCCGCGGGTAGAGCGTCTCGCGCAGCGAGTCGCGGTGCACGACCCAGGTGCTCACCATGTCTGAGCCGCTGCGGTGCCTTGGTGGTAGCGAAGCTGCCAGCTTTGGCCTGCCTTGAGCCAGATGGACGACCGAAGGGTGTGGTTGACCAGGCGCGCGTCTTGTTCAACGTGCGCGGAACGATAAGTGAGCAAAGCCACCCCAGGAGCGAGAAGCGCGAGTGAAAACTCTTCCGAGCGGATGACCGGTTGCGCCTCTTGCGACGCCAAGAAGTTGACGATGGTCCCCCGGGTGTACGCGCGACCGGAGCGGCCGACTTCGTGAAACTCCGGATGCAGCAATTGTTCGAGGCGCTCACGGCTGCAGCGAACCCCTGGGTGATGGAGTTCGACTTCCAAGGCTTGAAGTTCTTGAAGCAGGGGAGACACGGAAACTGTATTTGGTGCGGCCTAACGTTCGAGCTAACCCCGACCGCGGAGGCGGGACGGCTTGCCCGCGCGGTGCAGCATAAACCAGCGCGCCGCGCGGGCAAGATGGCCTGCCGTAGCGGGTCGGGGGCTGAGCGAGGGGTTAGGCCTCACCGAGCGCAAGCTGCTGAACCCACACATTTGGCTTTCCTGCGTAGTGATCGGAGAGCCGTGATTCAACATGTACCGGCTCCCAAACGCTCGCCCGCTCTAGGCCTAGGCACTCGTTCCTTGAGGCAGGCCTAACGTTTCCGTTCAAGTAGATGCTGTACTGGTCTGTCTTCAGAGCGTCTCTCATGAACCTTGGAACGGGCTGCAGGAGGTCTTCAGGCACTTCGAGTACACCGACTCTTGGCCAGCGACCCTTGTTCCAAGCTGACTTATGAACCGATACCCGGAACAGTTGCGGTAGTTTGAGTAGGTCTCTTGGCGATTCTGGCGTAGACGATCGGTGGTCGAAGAAGACGAAGTCAGCTTCGGGAAGCGCGATGCAGAAGACGTAGGAACTCCCAATATTCACCGCGTGGACTGCCCCTACGAGACGTCGATGAGTGGGCATGTGAGGCCTAACGTTCGAGCTAACCCCGACCGCGGAGGCAGGTGTTGTAAGCCCGGTGCGTGACGATGCTACCGCTGGCACGGACCGGGCTTACAACGCCTGCCGTAGCGGGTCGGGGGAGGTGGGTTGGTGACTCTTCGGGGGAAGAGTTGCTTGCCCCGCCCAAGCGTAACCGAGCCGAGTTGAATGATTGCTTCATCCAGAAGCCCTGCGTCATAGAACTGTGCGGCGAGATCGCCGCCACCTACTACCCATACGTTCTTACCGCTTGCGGCCTTCACCATCTCGGCGTGTACTGCTTGAACTCCGCCCTGGACGAAGTGAAGGTCTGCCCCTCCTACAGCCGGAAGTTCTCGATGCGTGAAGACCCAAGTGGGTTGTGAGTAGGGCCACTTGGATCCGTCTTGGTCCTTCACCTCGAGCGCGTGGCGAAGCATCCACTCGTATGTCGCCGCCCCCATGGCCAGGGCGCCAACGTCAGCTATGAACTGCGGGTAGCTGGTGTCGCTGACGTTGCCAAGTGGGAACAACCATTCCAAGGAGTCATCTTCGGTTGCGATGAAGCCGTCTAAGCTCGTAGCGGTGTAGTAGATGGTCTTCATCGCGGCGAGTACGGAAGAGGGTGGTTTGTGCTGCCTAACGTTCGAGCTAACCCCGACCGCGGAGGCAGGACGGCTTGCCCGTGCGGTGCAGCATAAACCAGCGCACCGCGCGGGCAAGACGGCCTGCCGTAGCGGGTCGGGGGCTGAGCGAGGGGTTAGGCATCACTGCTTGGTGCCTTGGCCAGAGTCATAGGCAAGATTCGTGTATCCGAGATTCGCGGCGGACTCCAACCGTTTGGCGAGCACTTGATCTGTGTCGGCGCTCTCTATGAAGTCAGCTACCGCGATTCGCACGGCAGAGAGGAAGTCATCGCAGTGCATCGCAACGTGATCTCGGGGAACTGCTCCTGACGCAATCGCGTACTCGAGGACTCGAACATCGGCCTTGCCCCATGAGTACAGAAAGCGTCTTGCCTTCTTTGCCTTGTACAGATCAGAGACTCCCGTCCCTGTGTGAAGCAGCGCGCACCTCGCTGCGTATAGATCTGTGACCGTGATCGTGGGGGTCGTCTGGCTCATCTTCGGGAGAAGCCACTTTGCCGCCCATGCCTCGAAGCGATCCCGCAGATTTGGCGACTGCGGCTGCGCAACCCAGGACATGCTGTCAATGAGCGAGTACGTGAGGACCAGTGTGGGGATGATCTTTCCATCCTGCAGACTCGACTCTGCTACTGAGAGCATGTCGAGGATGTTCTGACCGTGGGCAGGATGAATCGACACGGGTGCTAGTGTGATGCCTAACGTTCGAGTTAACCGGCCCGGTGCGGCGGGATGGCTTGGCCCGGGCTGGGAAAATGTACCGCGTACCCCAGGCCGGGCCAAGACAGCCCGCCGTAGCGGGTCCGGTGGTTCAACGAGGGGTTAGGCCTGCGCTGCGGGGCTGGGACGTGGCACCTCTGCTACGTGCCGAATAGTACGAACAGTTTTTTGCCGCAGGTCTTCCCAGTACTCACGCACGCTCGGCTCCATGTTGTCCCAGGTCTCGGGTCGGAGGCCAAGAA
>VYLK01000460.1_pt1 | contig 13921 bp, 9 predicted proteins | sample 5114321 | NCBI WGS metagenome assembly VYLK01 (sample SAMN12291792, study PRJNA351875) | freshwater metagenome | isolation source: freshwater lake | place: USA: Michigan, MSU2 Lake | collected 2011-08-16
TGCTCCTTGATCATCCCAATGATCTGCTGCTCGGTAAATCTGCTCTTGCGCATCTGTCATCCTCTCGTTCGAGGACTCTACAAACTTATGGCCGGATTTTAAGGGGCTGGGTCACTATGGCTCAATTTAGGCCGCAATATCGCAGCTTCTATCGACCAACCAAGGCACCTCCAAGACCAGTGGCGTTTTGGAAAAGGTGGCCGATTGCAGAAGGTCTGGTTTAGACGGCCAAATCTAAAAGGCAGCCGTTTGGCTGTTTTGCATGCCAAAGGCCACGTTCAATTCAACAAATGAATGAGGCAAGCTTGGTTGGTTGTCAAAGAACTTAATTGTATTTCAACCGCCAATTAATTGAGAATGGACGGTCGATAATTCTTGGTCCTGACTCGCACCGTATAAGTGAGGTCATAGCACCCGTATCGGACCTATATTGTGGCTCGTTGTTGATATTCTCAGCATTACAGGTGTCGAGCCCTTCTACTTTGAAATGTGTCGCTACACCTTGGCCTAAAGTTATGGCAGTTCCGTCTTGGGCAACGATCTGAGAGAATCCTGCGAACTCAAGCTCAATCTTCTTGATAATCAGTGGTGCTTTTGGGGTGTAAACATCGGTGCGCGACACTTCGCCATCGCGAAACTCAAAGCGCGTCGTCACACTCAGTCTATCGTCCTTGATAGGCGCAGGTTTGCCCATTTTATTGAGCTCATCTTGACGTGCACTTACACTGGTCACAGCACCGCGCGTTGCGACTTGAGCATTTTTAAAGAAAGCTAAAGGCATCAGCACGTCATCATTTGCTAGAGTGAAGCGAGGCACTAATTGGGGTGTTTTGCCGTCGGCCATGCCTTCAATGATTCCGCGTGCAAACGGAACCGGGAAGTATGGGTTATTCATATGCTGGGAGGTCCCACCATTAATCAAGGGGAGCCCAAACAGATGCGATCTGTCGCGGCGAGTGAACAATAAACGATCATAATCACCGCGCGAAAACCATGTTGTTACCTGCGTAGGGCGTTGTGCTAACCGCGCTTCAAAATCGACTTTCGGTGCGCGATTAGTATAGCCAAGGCTGTTCCATACGTCATTGGTGTATGAGAATTGATGCGCCAAGGAAAGATTCTCGCCAAAGATACGAAACTTTCCACGATAGGCGTCCGTGCGGCGTCCACGATCCCAAAGATTGACCGAGCCTGTCGTGGGGTCCTGCCAAAAATTGATGTATCGGTTGGCAACGAGGGTTGAATATGCGTAGGCCATATCCATTTCCTGCGACGTCAAAACGCCCGAGGCTGCTGCTGCTGTGAGAGTTTCTACAATGGCGGTCTCGCCATATGGTCCAAGGCTTCGACCATATTCCCAGCCTTCGCCTTTGGTATTGAGCCTCATTAGCATGACATCGGCGGACTTACGTAACCACACTTTCACTTGGTCAGGCGGTGGCGTACCGGTTTGCAAAAAGTGATTAGCAATTTCGCCTGCGAGAAGGACACTGTAACGGTCAAAACGACCATCGCCGTCGGTCTCGTCTGCAAAACCAAAGACACCAGAGTAGGTGTCATAATGTTGAGAAAGTGTCTTGAAAATCTCGTCAGCGGCGCCTTTGCTTTCCCAGCCAAGCTCTGCGCGTATGCGTGCAATGGCGAAAGCAACGCATTTGTAATTATTGGGGTGATCAATAAGTTCGTAGGTATCGCGATCCATGAAGCTACGCCAGTCTAGCCTGACCCGTAACTTTGCCATGGTGAGGCGATCTACTGCCTGACTAAGATAGCCCGCTTTCTTAAGTTTCTTGAGAGCGACAAGATAATAATAAATGCCCCATGTGTCATTTGGGTCGTCGACCGTCATTTTAGCAATCTTGCCAAAATTAGCCAAATGGCGCGGCAGCTCTGGATCATTCGCAGGCAATGTTTCGATATACTCGGCGTAACCGATCGCAATTTTGCCGGTTAGAAACTTATCGCTGCCGTTGAAGATATCAATTCCATCGAGTTTTGCTGTGCGGCCACCATCTGCAAGCAGCTCGAGCAATCGGCCTGTTTGGGGGCGAATCCGTGTTGCCACGACTTCGTTGAAACTCAAAAGAGGTGCAAGGCCGGTTTGCGAGGGCGCAGGCAGACTCGAGGGGACACTTGTCTGTAAAGTTGCTGCTTGGCCCGCCAAGGGGAGTGAGATTGCGGCTAAATGAAAGGCAATGACACCAAGGGAAGCCAAGCTCTTAAACTTCATACTACTGTCTCCAATTTTAGGGCCTTTATTTCTTGGACCATCAGCGCTGCTACAAATTTCAGTGTCATGACAGTTTACTCCAAAAGTCCGACAGCACCGCGAAATCTAGCATTTTACCTCGCTAGAACGATGCAATTAATCTGCCTGGACTCATGAGCCCCAGCCCAAGGACTGGGAAGGAGCCTGAATCATTGCATTGCTCGCACAGTCAAAAATGAAGCGCGCTTGAGCTCTCACAACTTGGTCAGTTTATTGCAAAACCCAAAAACCAAGATATAGACACCGTTGTCATAATGATAATTATGCGTCAATCCAAAAAAGGGAATCGGGACTATGAAGATCCAGTCCGCGCGCGTGATCGTTACATGCCCTGGGCGGAACTTTGTCACCTTGAAGATTGAGACAGACCAAGGCGTGTACGGCATTGGTGACGCAACACTCAATGGTCGTGAACTTTCGGTCGTTGCTTATCTTGAGGACCATGTGATCCCCTGCCTAATAGGGATGGACCCACGGCGGATCGAGGATATCTGGCAGTATTTGTATCGTGGTGCCTATTGGCGCCGTGGGCCCGTTACAATGCGGGCCGTTAGCGCTGTTGATACAGCCCTTTGGGACATCAAGGCGAAAATGGCAGGCATGCCAATGTATGATTTGCTGGGTGGTCGCAGCCGCAGTGGTGTAATGGTCTATGGCCATGCAAATGGCTCAAATATTGAAGAGACCGTCGAGGCTGTGGGCCAGTATATCAGTCTGGGCTACAAAGCGATCCGCGCGCAGACCGGCGTGCCCGGCATCAAGGATGTTTATGGCGTTGGTCGCGGCAAACTTTATTATGAACCGGCAGACGCGGCCCTTCCTAGCGAAACAGGTTGGGACACCCACAAAGCGCTTAATCATATTCCCAAAATGTTTGAGAAAATCCGCGCCACTTACGGCTTTGATCATCATTTGCTTCATGACGGCCATCACCGATACACACCAATAGAAGCTGCCAATCTTGGCAAAGCGCTTGAGCCTTACCAGTTGTTTTGGCTTGAAGATTGCACGCCGGCAGAGAACCAAGAAGCCTTTAAGCTCGTGCGCCAACAAACAAGCACACCGTTGGCGGTCGGCGAGATATTCAATACGATTTGGGATGCCAAAGATCTGATACAGAACCAATTGATCGACTATATTCGCTGCACCGTAGTCGGTGCTGGAGGTATTACTCATTTGCGGCGCATTGCTGATTTTGCAGCCCTTTATCAGATCAGAACTGGTTGCCACGGCGCAACGGATTTGTCGCCAGTTACGATGGGGGCCGCCCTTCATTTTGACACATGGGTCCCCAATTTTGGAATCCAGGAGTATATGCGCCATTCGCCTGAGACTGACGCCGTATTCCCCCACGACTACTATTTTGAGAATGGCGAGCTCTTTGTCGGTGAAACTCCCGGTCATGGTGTAGACATAGACGAAGTTCTAGCAGCGAAATATCCTTATAAGCCCGCTTATTTGCCCGTGGCACGCTTGGCAGATGGTACATTATGGAACTGGTAAAGCCCCATCAGATCTTGAAAGCATTGGCAATCTGTTTGCTGGTTTGGCCGCTGGAAAGTTTGGCAGCATCGGCACGGGTTGAACCTTTTGGTATCACCTCAAGAGGTGAAAACGTATCGCGGATCATCCTGAGCAATGATCGCGACATGCGCGTTGGACTGATAAATTATGGCGCGACGCTCACAGGCATCGACGTTGCAGATCGCTCAGGCAAGTTTCAAAATATTGTCCTCAGTCTACCTGATATAGCCTCTTATGAGCGTACCCAAAGGCGATGGGGTGGCATTATCGGACGTTATGCAGGGCGAATTGGGCACGCTAAATTTGATCTAGATGGTGTTACACACCGCCTTGAACCTGGCCGCAATGGCGTGACATTGCATGGCGGCACCAATGGATATGATAAGCGGGTCTGGGCCTTCCACACGCGCTCAACCCCCCGCTCTATCATGGCGATTTTTACCTTGCTAAGCTTGGATGGAGACCAAGGGTTTCCCGGTAGGTTATCCTTGGAGGTCACCTATCGATTGATGCGCAAGAGCAATGAACTTCGCATCGAATATCGGGCGACCACCTCGGCACCGACTGTGGTCAATTTCACCAATCATGCTTTCTTCAACTTGGCGGGCGCTGGCAATGGAACGATAGTCGACCACGACCTCGCGATTTTTGCCGAATACTACGCGCCTACAGACGAAATCAAGATTCCGACAGGAGGCTTATCGCCAGTTGCCCAGACACCTTTAGATTTTCGAAAGCCGCTGCGGATCGGCCAATCTCTAGATGTCAGCAACCCATTATTAAGCCCTTCTAAGGGCTTCGATCATAGCTATAGTTTCGCTAAGGCAAGATATCTGCGCACACGTCCTATCGCTGTCCTGTTCGACAGCTCGAGCGGACGGCGACTGTCGATTGCAACCACTGAACCGGGCCTCCAATTCAATACAGGAAATGGCTTTGACGGCACCGAAACAGGTAGCGAAGGTGTGGCCTATCCGATCTACTCAGGCGTTGCGCTTGAAACCCAGCACTTGCCAGATAGCCCAAACCAGCCCGCTTTCCCAACTACGCGCCTGGATCCAGGTAAGCGATTTTTTTCAAGAACCACTTATCGCTTTTCAGTCGACTAGATCGAAGCCCGTTCTAGCTTTGGTGACAATAGGTGCACTAGCCCCAGCGCGATAAAATAGACGATCGTGCAAGTCGCAAAGATAACTGCATATTGGCCGCCAGTCGCCTGCAAAATCAATCCTGTTGACTTTGCTATGATCATACCGCCGACGCGGCCCAAGAACCCGCCCATTCCGATCACCGACCCGACAGCGCGCTTTGGGAACAAATCACCCGGTAGAGACAACAAATTCGCGGAAAATGCCTGATGTCCAGCTGCCGCTAGGCCAATGATTAGAACGCTGGTCCAAAGATTGTCGATTGAGCTTGGGGCCAACATTGGCAGAACACAGCAACCGGCGATCAGCATGGTCAGTTTGCGAGCAAAACTGGGGCTTCTTCCGATCGAGATCAATTTGGAAGATAGCCAACCACCTGCAATGCTGCCTGTATCTGATATCAAATAGATCACAATCATGGGCAACAAAAACGTCTTGATATCCAGGTCGTAAGTGGAGCTAAAATATTTGGGCAGCCAAAACAGAAGGAAGAACCAGACAGGGTCAGTAAGGAACTTTGCCGAAGAATAGGCCCAAGCCTCTTTTGTTCCCGCCAATTTCAACCAAGGTGTAGGCTCAAGTTTTTCGGGCGGGTCATGTTCAATCCACGCCAACTCATCTGCGGTGAGTTTGGTTTGGTCGCGGGGATTACGGTACATCACCCATCAAAGTGCGAGTAGTGCAACGCCAAATAGCCCGGTCCATCAAAAAGTCTCGCGCCAACCCAGCGCTAAAAAATTGATAAAGAACCAAACAACTGGGGTCGTCAGAATCACACCAATTGTGGTGCCAGAGTTGATCCAACTAATAGCATAGGATCGTTCTTTCTGCGGGAACCATTCGCTGCAAGCGCGCACGGCAGAGGGAAAGTGTCCAGCCTCTCCCAGCCCCAAGACAACGCGCGACATCATGAAATGAGAAACAGTGCTCGCCATTCCGTGCGCTGTATGCCCGATGGTCCAAATGACAATGGCGATTGAGTAGCCAATTCTGGGTCCAAACATATCAATGATGCGACCAAAAATAAGGAAGCCGATGGCATAGGCAGCTTGGAAGGCGGTGACGATGTTGCCATAGTCATTCTCGCCCCAATTCAGCTCCTGGCCTAACGTGGGTGCCAAAATGCCCAGCATCGTGCGGTCAATGTAATTGACTGTGGTGGCAAAAAATAAAAGAGCGACAATGGTCCAACGCGCACTGCCTGTTTTCTGAACGTTTACGCGAAGTAAGTAGCCATGCGGCTTTCCCATTTTAATTTCCCCCTATCGTTGCCGTCGTTAGGTCGAGTTACAGAATCTGTGACGCAATGCGGTTAAAAGTATATTCTAAAGCTCTTAGAAAGCCGTCATTTTCCGCCTGTTTTCTTGGTCGAAACTAGAAAGTCTACCGGTGTCAAAATCGTCTTGACACCGGTAACAATCTCGCGGACTGTTATACATCAAGATTGGGGTCGCCGGTTAAGTACCGATGAAGACTGTCCAAAAAACGGGGGCGAAATAGACATGAAGCGCAAGTCACTTGGTTGGATTCTATCTGGCAGCACTGCCGTTCTTATTGTTTCACTTTTGGTGCCATCGGCTAGTTTTGCCCAAACCGTTCCGGCGACCACATCTGACAAAGAACCAGAAGTTGTTGTGGTTACAGGTATTCGTCGCGCGCTCGAGCAAGCTGCTGCACTCAAACGCAATGCCGACCAAGTTTCAGACGTGATTACAGCCGAAGACGTCGGAAAGCTCCCTGATGCGAACGTAGCAGAAGCCTTACAGCGCGTGACGGGCGTTCAAATCACGCGTGTATTTGGTGAAGGGCAGTCTGTGTCCATCCGTGGCCTTCAACAAGTTCGTGTTGAAGTTGATGGTCGCACGTTGCTGGGCTTTTCCGCCCGCGTTTCGCCCCCAGAGAATGACAACCTCGGGCGTTCGTCAGGCTTGGATTCGGTTCCATCAAGCCTGTTTGGCAAGTTGACAGTCAACAAATCGCCCCTCGCAAGCCAAGTTGAGGGTGGGCTGGGCGGCACAGTCAATCTGAATACGCCAAAGCCCTTTAGTTTTCGAAAGCCGACCGTTTCAGTTCGGGCTCAAGGTACGTACTCTGATGCCGCCGACAAAACAGAGCCAGGCGTAACAGCACTTTTCAGCACGACTTTTGCTGATCGCCGGATTGGCGTTTTAGTGTCGGCCGAATATCAAAAGCGTTCGTCAAACTTGCAGCTATTCGAGCGCAACAATTTCTTCAATAGCCTGAACGGCGGCACCAGTCCTGTATTTGTGCCGCGACTCTTGCAATATGAGAACACCGACATTGACCGTTCACGCTTTGGTGTAAACGCGACTCTTCAATATCAAGTGTCGCCTAACTTCCTCATCACCGCCGATGCATTGTATTCTGAGCAGCGCGCAGACCGAACGAACCAGTTCTTGGCGTTCAACATGTCAACGAGTGCGACGGCAGTTGTCGTTACCAATCCAGTTGTGGACAGCAACGGATTTGTCGTTGCGGGTTCAGCATTAGGTAATGTTCGCACCGGTTCGCAAAACCGCGAAGATCCAACCACAAGCACATTGTACGGATTGAATGGTAAATATGACAACGGCAAGTGGTCGTTTGAGGGCGACATCTATTTTAGCCAAGGTACCTTGCGTCAAAAGATCGAGGTGATCACCCTGCAAACGCCGAACAACGCTGTGCGGGGTACGTTTGACTATCGCGGTGGCGTCGATGTCCCAAGCCTAACGTTAGCGACACCGACTGGTGCCGTCTTTGACCCAACCCTGATTGCCAATTTCCCGGTTTCTTCCCGAACCGACCTGTTGACCTATCGCGCCAATTTGTTGCCTGCAACCATGGAAGAAACAACAGGTCGTTTTGACCTTGGCTATGTTGTTCGCGAGGGCATTAAAGTCAGCGCGGGCATTCGTTATGTTAACCTAACAGCGGTTTCAGAGGCCTTCCGCAGCCGGTCTAATGGTACTGAAGCGCAATTGGCACCATATTACACCACGGGCAGTTCGGCCTTTCTGAACCGCATTAACGGTAATTTCCCGCGCCTTTTCCTAACTGCAACGCCAGATGCTGCATTCGTTATTGAACGTTCATTGATCAGCGAGCCAAGCCTTGAAGCTGGGGCGGCACCTGGTACCTATCGCCGCAACGCAGCACGCGATTATGATCTGACTGAGAAGACAGTCTCGGGCTATTTCATGTTCTCGGCAGAGACTGAAATGTTTAATCGGCCGGCAAAGTTGAACGCGGGTGTGCGCGTGTCGAGCACAGACTTTGAAGTTAAGACGTTCTCCCAAGCCGGTGCCACCGCGCCTTTAGTCGCTCAGACAGACGTTAATAGCTACACCAACGTCTTGCCTTCGGCTAATTTGGTGGTGAATGTCAGCGATGATTTCTTGGTGCGCTTATCACTTTCACAAACCATGCAACGCGCTGGCCTTGCGGAATTGGCCCCGTCTACTTTCGTCGACGTCACAAACTTGACCTCTACGGGCGGCAATGCCCAACTTAAGCCACCGACTTCCAATAATGCCGATATCTCCTTTGAGTATTACACGGGAAAATCGTCGCTGATCGCCGGTGCCATTTTTGTAAAAGACGTTCAGGACTTTATTTCGACAACAACAACCGAACAGGTTATCCCCGGTTTTGGCAACGGAGCCAATATTCGGGTAACAAGACCATCGAATGTCGACTCTGCAAAAGTTAAGGGTTTTGAAGTTGGCGTGCAGCAGTTCTTTGACACATTGCCAGCACCATTTGACGGCTTGGGCGTTATTGCGAACTATACCTACTCTGACAGTAGCGCCAGCAATGGCTTCCCGTTGGTGGCGGTGTCAAAGCACAGCTACAACCTAGTCGGACTTTACGAGAAAGGTCGGTTCTCAGCACGGGTAGCTTATAACTGGCGCGATGATGCGGTGTTTGAGTTCACACAAGGTCGCCCCGATGTGATCGCAGCGCGCAGCCAATTGGATGCTCAGTTTAGTTTTGATTTGACCAGCAAGATCGCTTTGTCTTTCCAAGCACAAAATCTAATGCCAGAAGATGCGGCAACGGTTGAAGTTAGCAATTTCAACGAGCAGGCCATCAATAGTTACGCTTTGTCTGAAACCCGTTACACATTTGGCGTTCGCGCCAAGTTTTAAGCGGGAGGCCTAGCAAGAGCCTGTTCTGTTTCGCGGAGCAGGCTCTTACCTATCCAATTTGAAATCAAGAAGGCGCACCGCCGATGTCAAGCAGCCAACCCAATCGGCGACTTGTTCTGGCTCTTTCTTCAGGACTGTCGGGACTCTTTTTTGAGCAAGCCGGAGCACTTGGTGCCCCCCCAAATCGAGACATTGACTATGCTCGAGCATTGCGCAACGGGCGCGCATACTTAAAGGCGCTTCCTCAAACGATTACCAACTTCCAAAGTCCGAACAGTCCAGGCGGTCTTCATGACTATTATTCCCAAGGCGACTATTGGTGGCCAGACCCTGCCAATCCGTCGGGCCCTTACATCAGGCGCGACGGCATTACCAACCCAAATCGGTTTGATGACCACCGCCAAGCGCTGATACGTCTTTCTCTGATCGTGCCAGCCTTGGTTGCCGCTTTTAGTGTTAACCGCGACCCCCAGTTTGCATTAGCGGCACAGCGTCATCTGGATGCCTGGTTTGTGACGCCTGCTACACGTATGGCACCCCACCTCAATCATGCCCAAGCAATTACAAATTTGAACTTAGGCCGGGGTGTAGGTTTGATTGATACTTTGCATCTTGTTGAAGTTGCCAGGGCCATTAAATATTTGGATCTAAATTCTTCGCTGCAAAACCGTAGCACGATTATTGAGTGGTTTAATCAATTCACATTTTGGATGAAGACTTCACCAAATGGAATCGAAGAACGAGATAGCGTCAATAATCATGCCAGTTGCTACGTCTTGCAATTGGCGGCTTTCTCCGAACTCAATAATGACCTTGAGACCCGCGCATGGTGTGTTGATCGGTTCAAGACAGCCCTTGTCCCAAAACAAATCGCAACAGATGGAAAGCAGCCACTGGAACTCGCACGAACCAAACCATATGGGTATTGTCTATTCAACTTAGAGGTTTTGGCAGCGTTGGCGCACACACTTTCGACGCCAAACGATAATCTTTGGACCTATAAGACACCGGAAAGCGGTTCTGTTGCTGATGCTTTTGCCTTCATGTTGCCCTACATGTTGGACAAAGAAACTTGGCCATTCCCGCGCGATGTCGAATACTGGAATGACTGGCCAGTGCGGCAATCGAGCCTCCTGTTTGCCGGGAAAGCTTTAGCTACGCCAAAGGCTATTGCGTTGTGGCATAGCCTGAATGCCGATCCTGTTGTTCCCGAAATCATCCGAAATTTTCCCATCCGCCAGCCAAGACTTTGGCTATGAGCCAATCCGCGGACCTCGCACTTCCTGCGGGGTCGAGCAGAACCGATGTCGTGTGGTTAAAAATGAGCAATATAACTCTGGTTTCAGTCTCACTCTTTGGAAGTGTCGTCTTCCCAAGCATTGCCCTAAGTCAAACCTTGCCCCGAGCGTTTGTCAGTAGCGCTGGCCAGGCACAATGTGTGGGCAGCGAGGGATATAGCCTGTCATTTGAAGGTCGGCGTACCTTCATCTGGCGGCCCGAATGGCTCAATCAAATCAAACAGGACAAGAGTACGGGCGTGCAGCAGAGCAGGCGCGCGCTTTTAGTACGAGCCAATCGCGCTTTATCTCAAGCCCCTATGAGCGTGACCAGCAAAACGAAGACACCCCAAAGCGGCGACAAGCACGACTATTATTCAATGGGGCCATATTGGTGGCCTGACGCATCAAAGCCAAATGGCGAACCCTACATCCGTCGCGATGGCGCGGTTAATCCAGAGCGCAATGGCGATGGCTTTGACTCTAATCGAATGAGTAAATTCTCAGATAGTATTTCGGATCTGGCGTTAGCGCATTTTTACACGGGCGACATCCGCTACGCAAAAAAAGCGGCTCAGTTCCTTCGGGTATGGTTCCTAGACGCGGACACGAAAATGAACCCCAGTCTGACTTATGCGCAAGCCATACCGGGCGTGTCAGCTGGGCGGGGTGAGGGGATTATTGATGCGCATCGGTTTATCCCGATCGTTGAAAGCATTGGCTTGTTGGCCCCGACTGGCGTTTTCAGCGCAGCTGAAATGCGAGATCTTGAAATTTGGTTCGGTGATTTAGCAATTTGGATGGCGACAAGTCCGAATGGACGCACAGAACGGGCTAAGCCTAACAATCATGGTGTCTTCTTTGACCTTCTGATCACACACTTCTCGCTTTTTGCGCGTAATCCAAGCACAGCAACTGAAGTTGTTAGCGCTTTTCCAGATGTCCGAATGACAACTCAATTTAGCGTAGACGGCGGTTTACCTGAAGAACTAACGCGAACACGCTCTTGGCACTACAGCCACTGGACCCTTGGTGCCATAGGAAAACTTGCGGGGCTGGGTGAATGCGTAGGCCTTGATCTATGGCGCACCACCTTACCGGACGGGCGAGGCCTCGCTAAATCTCTGTCGTTTATGGCCAATTACGTAGCAAGAGAGAACCAATGGAATTTCCCAGAATCCGCCTTTCTACCTGGCGGGGATGTCACCAGGGCTCGTGAAGTCGCTATGGAGACCTTTTGGATCGCAAGCTGGGGTTTCCATGATCCAAGCTACTCGGCGCTCGGTAGCTATTATGGTAACCTAGTTCCAAATTCTGACTCGAAGGTTTGGTTGTCGCCAGACAAGAGTAAATTGAACTAGCAATCAATTTCCTTAGCCTTTGACTTCGTTGACAAAGACAGCGATTGCCTAGACAAATGTACCCGGCGGTCTCAATCCAGACGACATGGTATGAGACTGTGAATCCTAGGAAGCTGCTCAAGCTATTGTTCGTGACTAAAAGGGATGTCTTGTGGCAGACGTATTGGATGAAGAATTCATTCCTGAAAGTAAGGATGTAACCCAAGGGACAGGCCGAACATCAGGCAAAGTCACGATCAGCGATATTGCACAGTTAGCCAAGGTTTCTAAGAAAACAGTGTCGCGTGTCATTAACCAGTCGCCTTATGTAAAGCATAAGACCCGCGACCGTGTGCAATCGATAATCAAAGATTTGAGGTTCGTTCCAAACCCTCAGGCGCGTGCGTTGGCCCTTGGTAAGTCATTCCTGGTTGGTTTGGTTTATGACAATCCCAATCCTCAATATGTTGTTAGCCTGCAACGCGGTATCTTGGATGCCTTTGAGGGAACCGATTTTCAACTCGTTCTGCGACCCTGTGATCGCAATGAGCCCAGTTATCTTGCGCGCATAGAGACCTTCATCAAACAACATAAGCCCTTTGGCCTTATTCTACCGCCTTCTGTTTCGGAAGATACGGCAATAACTGCGGTGATGCGCGACCAGAATGTTGACTATGTGCGCATAGCCTCTGTCGAATTAGACAACCCGGCCCATTCCATTCGGACAGCCGATTTTGAAGGCGGAGCCCAGGCCGCACGACATCTGACCGCACTGGGCCATCGGCTTGTCGCCCATATTCATGGACCCCAAACATTTCGGTCAACCCATGAAAGGCGTCGTGGCTTCGAATATGGTTTGGCTGAAGCAGGGCTAAGGTTGTCGCCAGAAATGACTGTAGAGGGTGCCTACACATTCGATTCAGGGGTTATTGCAGCGGCTGCTTTGCTGGGTGCCGCGACACGTCCGACCGCTATTTTTGCTGGCAATGATGAGATGGCGACAGGGGCTTATGTTGCGCTGCGCAAGGCTGGCCTGAGTTTACCGGAAGACATTTCGGTCATCGGCTTTGATGACACGCCAATAGCTGGCCGTTTATGGCCGGCCTTGACCACTGTGCGGCTACCTATTCGTGAAATGGGCAAGGCAGCAGCACAGCTTCTAATCGATGTGTCACATGGAAGGATGGTCACCGAAACGGCAGTTTTTGTGCCCGAACTTGTCGTTCGAGATTCCACCCGGCAAATCTAATTCCCAATATACGGGCGGGTCTAATTGGCACTTTATAGGGTACCGGTTGCGATTGTGAGCAAGCCGCGCGCGGGGAGGCCAAATCTATTTTTGAGAGAACCTATCACGCTACCCATCCTGATATGATGGAGCGTGCGGAAAATGAGACCCTTTGGTCGCACTATGTCCGCTTCCAAGCTAACTGAATCCGCGAACTCACGACGTGGCTTGGCGCAAAGCAGACCGAAGGCCAAAATTCGAAATTGACGGTAGCAGAGTCTTGGAGGGCAGCGCTTTTACTTTGACGCCTTCAACTGGCTTGATCCCCAAGAGTCATTATAGGTGCCGTGATCTTGCACTGCTCGCGTGACCTTTCCGCTTTGGCGGTCGGACTTGGATGCCAAACGAAGTCATTTTCCGTGCCACGCCGGACTATCTTCTCTTGCAATAACGCTCCAAACTTAATGCTAACAGTGATCCATTGCTGATCTATGATCTCCTGAAGCTCATTAGAATCGGATCATCCTTGGCTAACCCTGTAAGCCTATGCAGCAGAGCCGAGTCTCAGAGTCCATGCGAACATTTTGGCTGACAATCCTGCCAATCAGTCGGGAGTAACTTAACCTCTCCTTTCACAAAATTCGCAAAAATTTTGCAATCTGTGGGAAGTCAAAATGCGTCGGTTTGGGCAAAATTGGTGTGACCAAACTCGCGTGACCGTCGCGATAAGGACAATTGATTTTCATTGATTTTGGGCCAAAAATGACAAGTCGTCATTTATATAATTAAATTAAATCAATTATTTATACTATTAGTCAAAGACGCTGGTCAGCCCGCTGAGCAATGGCATTCAAGAGGTTTCTTCTAGAGGAAGGTCAGTCACCAAAAACTTCTGCCCGCCACATATTCCTGCTGAGCATAAGCCAATTGCAACAGTGTCATTCTCGGTATCGAAATCAAAAATCGGTCACCCCGACACATTGT
>VYLK01000461.1_pt1 | contig 13841 bp, 7 predicted proteins | sample 5114321 | NCBI WGS metagenome assembly VYLK01 (sample SAMN12291792, study PRJNA351875) | freshwater metagenome | isolation source: freshwater lake | place: USA: Michigan, MSU2 Lake | collected 2011-08-16
GCGGCATCGGCCGCCACCGCACTGGCCGCGGCCGATGCTGCGGTCAAGCCGCCCGCCAGCACCTGGCCGGCCGGCGCGATGTCGCGCCCCGTGCCCGAACAGCCGGCCGTGCTGCTGCTGCGCAACGCCACGGTGTGGACGGTGGGCGCCGCCGGCACCTTGCCGCGTGCCGACGTGCTGGTGCGTGCCGGCAAGATCGCGGCCGTCGGCCCCAACCTGGCGGCGCCGGCCGGCGCGGTGGTCATCGACGCCACCGGCAAGCACCTCACGCCCGGCCTGATCGACGCGCACTCGCACGTGGCCATCTCGCGTGGCATCAACGAGTTCAGCCACTCCGTCACCGCCGAGGTGCGCGTGGCCGACATCCTCGATGCCACCGACATGACGATCTACCGCCAGCTGGCCGGCGGCACCACGGCAGCCAACGTGCTGCACGGTTCGGCCAACACCATCGGCGGGCAGAACGAGGTGATCAAGATGCGCTGGGGCGGCGATGCCTCTGCGCTGGTCTTCCAGGGCGCGCAGCCCGGCATCAAGTTCGCGTTGGGTGAGAACGTCAAACGCTCGAACTTCGGCCCCGGCTCGCGCCACCCGGCCACGCGCATGGGCGTGGAGCAGGTGCTGCGCGACAGCTTCGCTGCGGCCGAGGAGTACGCGGCCGCATGGAAGGCCTACCGCGCGGCCAGGCCCGGCACGCTGCCCGAGCCCCGGCGCGATCTGCAGCTGGACACGCTGGTGGAGCTGCTCGAGCGCAAGCGCGCCATCCACGTGCACTCGTACCGCGCCGACGAGATCCTGATGTTCGCCCGCTTCGCCAAGGAGAAGAACCTGGAGGTCGCGGCCTTCCAGCACGTGCTGGAGGGCTACAAGGTGGCCGACGAGATGGCCGCCATCGGCGCCGGCGGCTCGACCTTCAGCGACTGGTGGGCCTACAAGATGGAGGTGGTCGACGCGATCCCGCACAACGCCGCGCTGATGACGCGTGCCGGCGTCGTCACCACGCTCAACAGCGACAACAACGAACTCGGCCGGCGCCTGAACACCGAGGCCGCCAAGGCCATCAAGCACGGCGGCCTGGATCCGCAGCAGGCGCTGGCCCTGGTGACGCTGAACGCCGCCAGGCAGCTGGGCGTGGCCGCGCGCACCGGCTCGCTGGAGGTGGGCAAGGACGCCGATCTCGTGCTGTGGAACGGGCCGCCCATGGCCACCACCAGCCGCGTGGAGCAGACCTGGATCGATGGCCGCCGCTACTTCGACGTGGAGACCGACCGCCGCCAGCGCGAGGCCGACGCCACCGAGCGCGCGCGCCTGGTGGCGCTGGCGCTGCGTGCCCCGCGCCCCGCAGTGGGTGACAGGGCGGGTGAACGGGCAGGGGAGGGCGGCAGCACCAGCCCACCGCGCCCGAACTTCACCGACGGGCTGAACTGGTTCCACCTCTTCGACAAGATGCGCGCCCACCGCCACAGCTATGCCGACCTGGGCGCCTGGCACGAATGCACCGAGGACGCGCGATGAAAGCCGTGACGCAACAACAGCCCGTGCGGCGCTGGCTGGCCCTGCTGCTGGGGGTGGCGTTCACCGCCTCCACGCACGCCGCCGACCATGTACCACCGCCGCTGCAGCGCGTGCCGCTGCTCATCACCAACGCGGTGCTGCACACGATCAGCGGCCCCGTCATCACCGGCGGGCGCATGCTGGTGGAGCGCGGGCGCATCGTCGCCATCGCCGGCCCCGGCGAGGCCCTGCCCACGCCCAGCGCACCGCCGCAGGTGGTGGACCTGGGCGGGCGCCACGTCTACCCCGGCTTCATCTCGGCCAACACCTCGCTGGGGCTGGTCGAAGTGAACGCGGTGCCGGCCACGGTGGACCTGCAGGAGGTGGGCCCCATCAACCCCAACGCGCGCGCGCTGGTGGCCATCAACCCCGACAGCGAGCTGCTGCCGGTGACACGCAGCAACGGCGTGCTGGCCGCGCTGGCGGTGCCGCAGGGCCCTTCGGGCGGCGGTTTCGCCGGCACCTCGGCCGTGGTGCAGATGGACGGCTGGACCTGGGAAGACATGGCCCTGCGGCGCGAGGCCGCCGTGCACCTGGCGCTGCCTTCGATGCGCCTGAGCGCCGAGCAGATGCGCGGCGCGATGGAGCCCTTTGCCGAAGAACTGCGCCGCGCCACCGCGCAGCGCCTGCGTGTCATCGACGAAGCCTTCGAGGCCGCAGCCGCCTACGGCCGCGCACGCGCCGCCGATGCCAGCCACCCGCGCGATGCGCGCTGGGAAGCGCTGCTGCCCGTGCTGCGCGGCGAGCGCCCGCTCTTCGTGCAGGCCGACGAGCTGCCGCAGATGCGCCACGCGCTGGCGCTGGCCGAGAAACACGGCTTCAAGCTGGTGATCGTGGGCGGTGCCGATGCCGCGCGCATCGCCAGCGTGCTGCGCGAGCGCCAGGTGCCGGTGGTCATCGCCGGCGTGCACCGCCTGCCCTTGCGCCGCGACGAGGCGCACGACGGCCCCTTCCGCCTGGCGGCGCAGCTGGCCGAAGCCGGTGTCACCTACGCCATCGGCCGCACTGGCGGCGCTTTCGCTGCGGCCAACGAACGCAACCTGCCCTACGAGGCCGGCACCGCGGTGGCACACGGCTTGTCGCGAGAAGAGGCGCTGAAGGCCATCACGCTGTACCCGGCCCGCATCCTCGGCGTGGCCGATCAGCTCGGCGCGCTGGCGCCCGGCCTGCTGGCCAGCTTCATCGTCACCGACGGCGACCCGCTGCAGACCGAGACCCAGGTGCTGCGCGTCTTCATCCAGGGGCGTGAGGTCGAGATCGGCAACCGGCAGACGCGGTTGGCGGAGAAGTACCGGCAGAAGTACGAGCAATTGAAGGCGCGCTGAGGGCGCAGCGCTCCGCGCTTCATGGCGGCGGCGTCACAAGGGCAGTCTGCTGACCATGCGATAGTTCTTGGATGCCCCGATTTGCGAGGCACTCATGCCTTTAGGAGGAAGGTCGAAGATGGACATGTCAGCTTTTCAGCAATTCATGAGCACCACGGTCAGCGAGCTGGCCATCAAGGTGCTTGCAGCGATCGCTTTCTGGATCGTGGGCCGCTGGTTGATCGGCCGCGTCATTGCGGTGATGCAAGCGGCCATGAACCGCAACAACGTCGACCCGACCCTGACCAAGTACCTCGGGTCGATCATCGCCGTCACGTTGAACATCGCCCTGGTGCTGGGCATCCTGGGCTACTTCGGCATCCAGACGACGAGCTTCGCGGCCATGCTGGCCGGTGCAGGCGTGGCCATCGGCGCGGCCTGGAGCGGCATGCTCGGCAACTTCGCCGCGGGCGCCTTCATGCTGGTGCTGCGGCCCTTCAAGGTGGGCGACTTCGTCCAGATCGGCGGCATCACCGGCACCGTGCACGAGCTGGGGCTGTTCGGCACCACGGTCATCACGCCCGACAACGTCATGACGCTGGTGGGTAACGGCAAGGTCTTCGGCGACACGGTGTCGAACTACAGCGCACTGCCCTTCCGCCGCGTTGACCGCACGGCGCAACTGGCCGGCGGTGTGGATGTCGCTGAAGCCATTGCCAAGCTCAAGGCTGCGGTGGCGGCCATTCCCAACGTCAAGGACAGCCCGGCGCCCGACGTGGCGTTGCTGGACATGAACCTCGTGGGCCCGGTGATCGCGGTGCGGCCCTACGCGCACACCGACCACTACTGGCAGGTCTACTTCGACACCAACGAGGCCATCGTGCGTGTGGCGAAAGAGGCCGGCTGGCCGGCGCCGACGCCCACGCAGATCATGAAGACCGTGGCGGGCTGAACGAGAGATGTGCGGCCGGCGCGCCGGCCGTACCCGGGGCTAGCCGCCCCACGCCGCCAGCGTTACCAGGCCATGCGCGGGGGCCGATGCCGCCGCCCAGCGCCCGTCCAGGCAGAGCGTGAAGGCTTGTTCCGCATCGCTGCGGTTGAGCACCACCACCGCCACGCGGCCATCGTGGTTGCGCGCGGCCGTGACCTCCAGCACCTGCTTCGTGGCCGCGCAGAGCACACGCTGCGCCCCCGGCTGCAGGAAGCGCGCGAAGTGGCCCAGGGCCGCATAGCTGCTCTGGAAGTGCAGTTCGGCGCGGCCGGCATCGGCCAGGATGGGCGCGCTGCAGAAGTTGCTCACGTGGTTCGGGCCGCCGTGTTCGTCCAGCAGCAGGTTCCAGTCGATCCAGCCCACCGTCCAGTGGTTGAGGTCTTGGATGAGGGAGCGCGCGTAGCGCTCGGCCAGCGCCCAGCTGCCGTGGTGCGGGCCGCCTTCCTGGCAGCCTTCGGTGAAGAGCAGCTGCTTCTCGGGCCAGGCGTCGTGCAGCTGCTGCACCTGCTCGAAGTGGTCTTCCACGTACCAGTGGAAGCCGGCGCCCCAGACGTACTTCGCGGCCTCGGGGTCGGCGTAGACGGTGCCAGCGCGCTGCACCAGCTCGTCGCGGTTGTGGTCGTGCACGACGATCTTCACGTGCTGCAGGCCCGCGGCGTGCAGGGCGGGGCCGAGGTGGTCGCGTACGAAGTCGCGTTCTTCCTCGGCGCTGTAGATGCACGAATCCCAGCGCTGCGTGGCCTGCGGCTCGTTCTGCACGCTCACGCCCCAGATCGGCACGCCCTCGGCGGCGTAGGCCTGGATGAACTTCACGTAGCACTGTGCCCAGGCGGCGCGGCACTCGGGGCGCAGCTGGCCGCCGCCGTTCATGCGGCCGGTGGTCTTCATCCAGGCCGGTGGGCTCCAGGGTGAGGCCAGCAGGCGGATGGGCCGACCGGCCACACGCCGAGCGGCGTGGATCAGCGGCAGGAGGGCCCGTCGGTCGCGCTCGATGTTGAAGTGTTCGAGCGCGAAGTCGCCATCGACATCGGCATGCGCGTAGTTGCCCAGCCCGAAATCGCTGCTGCCCATGGGCACGCGGCACAGCGTGTAACCGTGGCCCTCGGTGGGCGAGAAGCAGGCGCGCAAGAACGCATCGGCCTGGGCCGGCGCCAGCTGCTGCCACACCGTGGCCGTGGCCTCGGTGAAGGCGCCGCCGAAGCCCAGCAGCGTCTGCAGGCGGCGTGTGCTGTCCACGAACACCTGCGGCCCACCGGGTGGCGGGCCGCTGTGCCAGGGCAGCGGCGGCTGTTCGGCCAGGCGCTCGCCGCTGTCGCGGCTGCTGCGCCAGTGGCGCAGCGCCTCCTGCGGGCTGACTGCGCCCGGCACTTCGCCCGTCACTTCGACCAGTGGATGCCGTCGACCTGGATCTTCGGCAGCCCCGTCGTGTTCAGCGGCTTGCCGGTGAACGAGAAGCGGTCGGCGATGATGAAGCGGAAGCTCACCAGGCGCAGATCGAGCTTCGGGTTCGCGGCCATGAAGGCCGAGATGGGGATGCTCACCTGGCACCAGTTGTTGGTGTTGCAGTAGCCGTAGTCGCCGGGGCCGATGGGCAGGAAGGCTTCCTGCACGTCGCGGTCTTCGGTGTCGGTGCTGATGCCGATCTCGATCTTGCCCGGGTAGCTGTCGCTCTTCACCGCGAAGTTCAGGCGTCCGTTCGCATAGCCCGAGAGGTTGGCCGTGACGCCGCTGCCCGAGTACAGGAACAGGCCCCAGCCGAAGTTCACCGGGTTGGGCGTGATCTCGAAGCTGTTGCTGCCGTCGCCCGGCGCGCCGCCGGCCACGGTGGCGTAGCCGGTCAGTGCAAACGGGTCCCAGCGCAGGCCGGTGGCCACCTGTTCGCCCGCCACCACGGCTTCGCTGAAGAGCGTGTAGCGGTTGGCCGCCACGGCGGTGCCGATGGTGGGCGCCACCCACTTCACGGCGTCGGCCGTCGTGTAGGTGCCGGGCTCGCAAGCCCAGGTCACGCCGCAGGTGCCCAGGCTCTGCACCGCGTAGCGCGCCTGGCGGTCCTTGTTGAAGAGGCCCCAGCCGTCGTCACCCTGCTTCCAGGGTTCGTCGAAGGCCTGGAAGAAGAAGACCGCCTTCGGCCCGTTGCCGCGCCGGCCTTCGGCCGCCCACTCCTGCAGGGCGTCGAAGTAGAGCTTCTGGTTCACCGGGTGCGCGCGGAAGGCCAGGTTGGGGCCGCCGGCGGTGTCCACGGCCGTCCAGCCGGTCTCGCCGATGATCATCGGCATGCTGCTCAGGCCCAGTTGGTCGAGCGCGGCGCGCGCCTTGCCGAACTGCTCTTTGGCTTCGGTGATGCTGGCCGCGATCATGGCCTGCGCACGTTGTGCCTCGGGCACGCTCTTCAGGCGCCAGTCCCACTCGCTGGGGTTGTAGAAGGTGTCCAGCACCGGGTAGGTGTGCACGGCCGCGAAGTCGATCACGTCGGTGACGACCTTGGGCACGCGCGACCAGAAGAGCCAGTTGTCGTCGGTGGTCACGGGCTGCTTGATGGCATCGCGCACGCTCTTGATGTAGCGCGCCATGATCACCGGGTCGACCTTGTGCGTGGACCACTCCACCATGGTCTCGTTGCCCACGCTCACGGCGGCCACGATGGACTCGAAGCGCTTGGCCAGCTCGATGCACTTGGCCAGTTCCGCCAGGTTGGCGGCTTCGTCGGCCAGGTTGTTCACCGGGTTGGGGTAGGCACCCAGCATCACCTTCAGGTCGAGGTTGTTGTCGCGGATGACGGTGAGCACCGTCTCGGCGAAAGCCTTGCTGCTGAAGAGGCGGATGGTGCCGATGCCGGTGGCGCGGATCAGCCGCAGGTCCTGCAGCACGTTGGCTGCGGTGATGACCTCGTTGCCGAGTTCGGATTCGTTGCGCGAGGTGCGGTAGGGCGAGTAGTTCACCGCGGCGCGCGTGGTGAATTCGGCCGGCAGGGCGCGGCGCTCGGTCACCGAGACGGGTGATTCGGTGTAGCCACCGCCGCCACAGGCGGTGAAGGTGGCGGCCATCGTCACCGCCATGGCGGCGACCAGCGCGGCGCGTGCGCCGGGCAGCGTGTTCAACCAGTTGGACTTCATGGAAGCAGCCTCGGTCTCAGAAGGTGTAGTTCGCTTCGAGCGACACCCAGTTGCCGCGGTTGGCAATGCGGGAGTCGACGTTCGAGAAGGCATCGTGCGCCGGCATGCTCAGCGGCGCCTGGCCCTTGCGGCCGTAGGCCACGGCGTTCACCGAGCCCGAGACGCTGAGCCCGCCGCCCACGGCGTAGCGCGCGCCCAGGCTCACGAAGAGCGCGGTGTTGTTTTGGCCGCGGTCGCTCGGGTTCTTGGTGCTGGCCTTGCCCAGGTAGGTCAGGCCCGTGTAGCCCACGAGCTTCGGGTTGATGTACTTGCGCAGGCCCAGCATCAGGTCGACGGAGCGCGCCGAGTAGCCGGGGTTGGGCACGCCGTTGGCATCGAAGCCGCCCCAGTTCACGTTGAAGGGGTTGTTCCACTGCGCCTGCGCGCCGGTGGTCAGCGGCACGGCGTAGCTGCCGCTCCAGCGGTTGAAGCGCAGGCCGCCCGAGACCTCGTACGCGGTGCCGATCTGGTATTTGCTCAGCAGCATGAACATGCCCTGGCTGCTGCCGTTGAGTTGCACGTCGTCGCGCTCGGGGAAGGGCGTCAGGCCCGTGAAGGGGGCCTTGGCGAAAGCAGCCGGCGGGCCGTTCTTGGCCGATTGCGCGATGGCTTCCACCACCAGCGGGCCGCGCGCCCACAGCGCCCAGAACTCGAAGAGCTGCGGCTTGTTGCGCTTGAAGTTGGTGTCGCCCTGGTCGTAGGTGGCTTCCAGCACCAGGTTGCCGTCGGCGACGAAGAGCTCGCGCGAGGTGTAGCGCAGCGCCTTGGTGAGGATGCCGTAGGCCGCACCCGAATCGCTGAAGGCCGTCTGGCCCAGGTCGCTGGCATAGGGGAAATCGGGGCGGTTCCAGCCGCGGGCGAGGAAGTTGCCGATCTGCACGGTGCCGTAGTACTCGTGCTGCAGCGTCAGGCTGCGTTCGTACACCACGCCGGGCAGGTCGGGCTTGCCGTCGCGCAGGCGCTGCGAGTAGGCGCCGCTGATCTTGAAGCCTTGAGGCAGATCGAACTTCACGCCCAGCACAGGCTGGATCTGCACGCTGTCGGTGTTCAGGCCGCCGTACTCCTTGCCGTAGACGATGTCGTCGGCCCAGATGAAGTGGCGGCCGGCCTGCGGGTCGCGCTGGCAGCCTTCGCAGCCGTTGCTGACGCGGCCCACGCTCACCTTGGCAAAGCCGGTGAGGCTGAAGGGGCCGTACTCGAAGGCCTGGGCGGCGGGCGCGGTGCTCAGGCCCAGCAGGCACAGCGCCGCCGACAGCACGCTGCGTTGCAGCCAGGCTGGCTGGCCGGCCGGGGGAAGCGGGTTGCCCCGAGGGCGGGTGATTTCTTGCTGCATAGGTCAGGCCACCTTGGGCTGGATGGGTTGCGTTGAAAGCGCTTTCACAGAATACGGTTGACGGTGCCGCGGCGTCAACGCGAACGCGGTGCGTGTTTACCCTCGCGCCTGCATTCGCCAGGGCCTGGCGGGTGTAGCGGCTCCGGGAAAACGCGGAATCTTTCTGAAAGCGCTTTCACAAACAATGCCTGCGCAGGCAGTGCTTGCATGAAAGGGAATGGCATGAGCGCGACGAACGCAGGTGGGCCCAGGGGGCACATGGGGGGCACGCGGCACAGCCTGCGGCTGCGCGGGCTGCCCGGCATGGGGGCCGCTTGGTTGGCCGTGCTGTTGTCTGCCGGCGCCATGCTCGCCCCTGCGACGGCGCAGACCGTCAAGCTCGGCGCCGGGGCCTACCACCTCACGCCCAAGGCCGGCGACAAGGCCGTGCCGCCAGCGCCCTTCCGCACCGAAGCCATGCTGCAGCGCGCGGCGCCCACGAACCAGTGGTACTCGACGCTGATCTTCGACCCCAAGCCCGAAGCCCTGTTCGTGCAGCCGATCACCGTGAAAGCCACGCCGGCCGGCCTGGAATTCGCGCTGCCTTCGAAGGAAGCCGTCACCAGCGTGCGCCAGGACGTCGAGATCCGCTACCCGCACCGCGACCCCCTGCTGATTGCCCCGGTGGCTTTCGAGCCGGGCAAGGCCAAGCTGGCGGCCGCGGATGACTGGTCGATCGGCATCTCTTTCGCCAACGGGGCCGACGACATGCGCACCACGGTGGTCCGCGGCCACCCCTATGTCTCGGTGCAGCTCACGCGCGGCGACCTGCGCTTGCGCTTGCCGGCAGCCGGCCAGCGCCTGCACGAGCAGGCCGATGCCCGTGTGCTGGCGCTCAAGGTGGGTGGCAAGACCTACGCACTGTTCGGCCCGTCGGGGGTGAAATGGGAAGCGGTGTCGCCCACCGAATGGATCGCGCGCATGCCGGCCGGTGCCGGCTACGCCTCGGTGGCCGCGCTGCCCGATGACCAAGCTGCCACGCTGGCGCTCTTCACGCGGCACGCCTACGCCTTCATCCAGCAGACGCGCGTGGAATGGCGCTACGACGAAGCCGCCAGCAAGGTGGAGACCACCTTCAAGGCCACCACCCGCGTGATGGAAGGCCCCAACAACGGCCCGCTGCTGGGCCTGTACCCCCACCAGTGGTTCAGAAATGCCTCGGTCGAAGGCAGGCTCGGGCCCACCTTCGACACGGTGCGCGGGCCGCTGCGCCTGCTGGCCGCCTCGGAGTTCAAGACCACCACCACCTACAACGGTTTCGTGCCTTACTGGCCCGCCGTCACCGCCTCGCCGCGGCTGGACGAGCTGAAGGACGCGATGCGCAAGGACATGGCCACCGCTGGCCGTGAACTGCAGCGCGAGGGCCGCAGCGCCTACTGGGCAGGCAAGGGTTTGCAGCGCACGCTGAAGCTGGCCGAGGTGTTCGAGCAGCAGGGCGACCTGGCCGGCCGCGACCGCCTGCTCGACCTGCTGAAGAAGCGCGCCGAGGAATGGCTGGGCGGCGACAGCGGCCGAGGTTATGTGCAGCGCGACAAGTCGCTGGGTGTGGTCTCCATCTACCCCGAGGAATTCTTCGCCGTCACCGAGATCAACGACCACCACTTCTGGTACGGCTACTGGATCCGCGTGGCCGCCGAAGTGGCGCTGCGCGACCCGTCGTGGATCGAGAAAGACCGCTGGGGCGGCATGATCGAGCTGTTGATCGCCGACATCGCCACCACCGAGCGTGGCCGCGCCGACTTCCCCTTCCTGCGCAACTGGGACGCCTACGAATCGCACACCTGGGCCAACGGCGTGGGCAAGGGCGAGTTCGGCAACAACAACGAGTCTTCGTCGGAGTCCATCAACGCCTGGGTCGGCCTCATTCTGTGGGGCGAGGTCACCGGCAACCAGGCGCTGCGTGATCTGGGCATCTACCTCTACACGAACGAGATCGAGGCCATCAACCACTACTGGTTCGACATCCACGGCCTGGTGTTCGCGCCCGAGTACAAGAACGCCGAGGTCAGCCTGGTCTTCGGCGGCATGTACCGACACGACACCTGGTGGATCGACGATCCGCGGCAGATCAAGGGCATCAACCTGCTCCCCGTGACCACGGCCCACACCTACCTGGGCCGCGACCCGGCCTTCGTCAAGAAGAGCCTGGCCACGCTGCCGGCCGAAACGGCGCTGTGGAACCGCATCGCCAAGAAGCCCAGCCCGCCGCCGCCCAAGGACATCTGGCAGGACATCTTCGCCATGTACCTGGCGCTGGCCGACCCCGCTGAGGCGCTGAAGACCTGGGAACGCTGGGGCTCGGTGGAGCTGGGTTCCTCGCGCAGCTACACCCTGAACTTCATGCTCGGCTTGGAGGCCAAGGGCTTGCCCGACTTCACCGTCACCGCCAACACGCCGCTGCATGCGGTGTTCAAGCGCGCCGACGGCAGCCGCACCTACCTGGCCTACAACGCGCGCAGCACGCCGCTGGAAGTGCGCTTCAGCGACGGCAAGCGCATGACCGTGGCGCCCAAGGCCTTGGGCCGCCTGAGCGCCGCCAACTGACGGCTGCAACCCGAGGCCTGAGCACCGAAACCAGCGCGCCTACGGGTAAGCCAGGGGGCGCGCGCCCTTGCCAAGCCAGAAACCGCCTGCGCATACTGCTGAAAGCGCTTTCACAGATTTTGTCGAACGACGTCACCCCGACAGGAAACACCGCCATGAACACCGCCCAACGCCCCCGTTCGCTGTCTGCCGGGCAGCCTGCCCGCCAGCCCCGGCACCTGATGTCTGCCACGGCGCTGGCCGTGGCCCTGCTGCTGGCCGCTTGCGGCGGTGGTGACGGCGAAGCGCCGCCGCAGCTGGCCACCGGCACGGCCGACACCGCCGGCCCCGTGATCACCATTACCGACAGCGTGGCCGAGACCAACGCCACCGGCGACGTCACCTTCACCTTCAACTTCAACGAAGACGTCGGCACCAGCTTCACGGTGGACGACGTCACCGTGGCCGGCGGCACCAAGGGCGCCTTCGTGCGTGTCAGCGGCACGCGCGCCACGCTGGTGGTGGTGCCCACGCCTGACGCCACGGGCACCATCAACCTCAGCATCGCCGCCGGCCGGGTGAGCGACGCCGTGGGCAACACCAACGCGGTGGTGAGTTCGCTGCAGGCCTACAACACCGTGATCCCCATTGTGGAGACGCGCATCGTCGGCTTCAGCGAAGCCACGCCGCCGGTGCTGACGGGCTTTGGCGGCGCCGAAGACGCCACCATCACCGCCGACCCCACCGACGCCAGCAACCGCGTGGCCAAGGTCGTGAAGAGCCCCACCGCCGAGCTCTGGGCCGGCACCACCGTGAGCATCTGCCCCAGCAGCGCCATCGTGCGCCTGCCCTTCACCAGCACGCTGACCACCGTCACCGCCCGCGTGTGGGCACCGGCCGCTGGCATCCCGGTGCGCCTGAAGGTGGAAGACGCGGCCGACGGCACCAAGAGCGCCGAGACCGAAGCCCTCACCACGGTGGCCGCGGGCTGGCAGACGCTGCTGTTCAACTTCGCCAACCCGGCGGCGGGCACGGCCGCGCTGAACCTGGCCAACACCTACAACAAGGCGTCGATCTTCTTCAACTTCGGCAAGACCGGCGCGGCCAGTGGCGGCGGCACCTTCTACTTCGACGACCTCGCCTTCCGCGGCAGCAACTTCACGGTGGCCTGCCCGAGCGCCGGCGGTGGCGGCACCGCCGCCAGCACCACCATCAGCATGGACGAGGCCACCGCGCCCACGCTCACGGGCTTCGGCGGTGCGGAAGACAGCGCCATCGTGGCCGACCCCACCAACGCCGCCAACAAGGTGGCGCGCGTGATCAAGAGCGCCACGGCCGAACTGTGGGCCGGCACCACCATCTCGAACCTGGCCAACCAGGCCATCGCGCCCATCGGCTTCACGGCCACCAACCGCACGATCACGGCCCGCGTGTGGTCGCCCACCGCCGGCACGCCGGTGCGCCTGAAGGTGGAAAACGCCAGCGACCCGACCAAGAGCGTGGAGACCGAAGCCACCACCACCGTGGCCGGTGGCTGGCAGACCCTGAGCTTCAACTTCGCCAACCCGGCCGCTGGCACCGCGGCGCTGGACCTGGCCGCCACCTACAACAAGCTCTCGATCTTCTTCAACTTCGGCACCACGGGTGCGGCCGCCGGTGGTGCGCGCACCTACTACGTGGACGACATCGTCTACCCCGCGCCTGCTGCGGCCGGCGGCGGCGGTGGCAGCACCGGCCCCGTCACCTTCAGCAGCGGCTTCGGCGCCACGGCGACGGTGCAGGGCGGTGCCTACGGCGGCTACAGCGGCAGCAGCGTCGACGGCTTCAACTGCGGTGCGCCCGCGCAGTGCGGCAGCGGCGGCAGCTTCACGCCCGCGGTGGCGGCGGCCGACACCGGCTTCTTCTACTTCTACCAGACGCCCACGGCCGTGACCTCGCTCTATGCGGGCATCTTCGTGCAGGCCCCGGGCCTGACCACGGGCCTGAGCGGCACGGGCGACACGCCGGGGGTCTCGATCGCCGGCAAGACCTCGATGTCCTTCACCTTCGGCCAGAACCCCGAGTGGTTCAACGGCCCGGCGAAGAACTTCGGCGTCATCCTGACGCTGGGCAAGTACTACAACGTGGGCACCGCATCGGCGCCCGCGGCCTGCAACATCAAGTTGCTGGCGGTGGTGACGCCCACCGCGCAGGCGGCCACCCGCTACACGCTGCAGCTGGCCGACTTCACGTTGATCCAGACCTGCAACGTGGCCGGCCTCACGCCCGCCAGCGCGCTGGCCCTGGGCCCGCTGTCGCAGGTCGACTTCCAGGCCGTGGGCTCGGGCAACCCGCTGCCGCCGAACAACGGCAAGCTGGTCGGCGCGAACATGAGCGTGTCCACCGGCAGCCCGGCGGTCTTCCCGACGACGCTGGTGGTCAACGGCGCCATCACCTTCCAGTGATGAACCCCGGCCGGGCGCCTGCCCGGCCTCAGGACACGGGCCGCTCTGCGGCCCGTGTCCTTTTCAGCCGCGGCCGAGGTGCGCGCGCACCGTGTCGAGCAGCGAGTCCAGCGCCAGCGGCTTGGTGAGGTAGGCCGCAAAGCCCGCCTCGTGCGCGGCAGCGATGTCTTCCTGCAGCGCATTCGCACTCACCGCCAGCACCGGGGTGTGCACCAGCGCGGGCATCTGGTGCAGGTGCCGCAGCACGGCAAAGCCGTCCATCTCGGGCAGGTGGATGTCCAGCAGCACCAGGGCCGGCCGGTGCAGGGCGGCCAGGCGCAGGCCTTCGCTGGGCGTTTCGGCGCACACCAGTTGCACGCCCGGCAGCCGCGCCAGCATGGCTTGCATCAACGCCACGTTGACGGGGTTGTCCTCGATGTAGAGCACGGTCTGCGCGGGCAGGGCCGGCGCCGCCGCCGGCGCCGCTTCAGGCTGCGCGCCGCCATGCGGCAGGCGCTGGGC
>VYLK01000464.1_pt1 | contig 13776 bp, 12 predicted proteins | sample 5114321 | NCBI WGS metagenome assembly VYLK01 (sample SAMN12291792, study PRJNA351875) | freshwater metagenome | isolation source: freshwater lake | place: USA: Michigan, MSU2 Lake | collected 2011-08-16
GCCGTGTGCTGGCCATGGTCGCCGTGCGCCTGGGCGAGGGCGGGCGCGCCGGTAGCGAGGGCGACGGCCCCGGCGAGGGCGGCGATGGCGGTCAAGGTCTTCATGGTCTGTCCCTCGGCGGTCGGGCGATACGCCCGCTTCTCTCCACGGGTCGTCACACAGGGCGCGATTGGATGCGGCCGGTCAAGACTTCACCGTCGCGTCCCGCTAAAGTGTTCGCATGAGCCCAGCCGACAGCGCCCCCCTCTCCACCATTTCCCCCGAAGCCAAGGCCCCGCCGGCCGCCTTCGGCACCGGGTTTGTGCTGGACGCCTGGTATTTCGTCGCCCTGTCGCGCGACGTCGCCCCCGCCTCGCTCAAACGCCACGAACTGCTGGGAGAACCGGTGCTGATCGGCCGGACCCGGGCGGGTCAGGTCTATGCGATGCGCGATATCTGCCCGCACCGCGCGGCGCCCCTGTCCGCCGGACGACTGGTCGAAAAGCCCGGCGAGGGCGAGACCATCGAGTGCTGCTACCACGGCTGGCGGTTCCGCCCCGACGGCGTCTGTGCCGCCATCCCCTCCCTGGTCGAGGACCAGGCCTATGAGGCCGACCGGATCCGGGTGCGGTCGTATCCGGTGCGCGAGAGCCAGGGCATGGTGTTCGTCTGGATGGCCTCCGACCCGCGTAACGCGCCCGATCCGGACCACGAGCCGCCCCTGTTTCCCGGCGTCGTCGGGGGTGAAGCGAAGATGGTCGAGTCGATGGATTTCGACGCCCATGTCGACCACGCCGTCGTCGGCCTGATGGACCCGGCCCACGGCCCCTATGTGCATCAGCAGTGGTGGTGGCGGTCGGCAAAGTCGATGCACGAGAAGGCCAAGGCCTTCGAGCCGCGCGAGCATGGTTTCGCCATGGTGCGCCACGCGCCCTCATCCAACAGCCGGGCCTACCGACTGCTCGGCGGTGCCCCCGCGACCGAGATCACCTTCCGCCTGCCCGGCTATCGCTGGGAACACATTCAGGTCGGACCCAGACAGGTGCTGGCCCTGACCTGCCTGACCCCCCGGACCGACACGAAGACGACGATCACCCAGATCTTCTGGTCCGACCACTGGGTGTTCAGCATCGCCAGGCCCTTCCTGCGCATGGGCGTCGTCGCCTTCCTGAAGCAGGACGGCGGCATGGTGAACCTGCAGAACGAAGGCCTGCGTTACGACCCGGCCCTGATCTGGATCGACGACGCCGACAAACAGGCCAAATGGTACCAGCAGCTGAAACGCGAATGGACCCGGTCCCGCGCCGAAGGCCGGCCGTTCGCCAATCCGGTCAAGGCGGCTGTGCTGAGGTGGAAGAGCTGAGGCAGAAGGCCGCGACGCAAGCCGCAGCCTTGCTGGCAGTCCGTCTCCGGTCGGGGCTACTGCCGGCTGATCTGGCCCGCCAGGATCACATCCATCTGCTTGCCGATCCGGGTGATCATTTCCTCGATGGTCCAGCCGTCATAGGCCGCACCGCGATAGTTCGACAGCCAGGCCCCATAGATCAGCTCGGTGAGCAGGCGCACATCGGCGTCCGGGCGCAGTTCGCCTGCCTGCACCCCGGCCTGCAAGGTGTCGGACACGACCCTGACCAGCGGCTTGATCGCGCTGCGGGTGTGCGTCTCGGCGGCGACGGGCTGGAACCAGGAGCGCGCGACGACCGCCTGGACGAGGGGCAACTGGTCCATGGAGCCGTGATAGCCGGCGGTCAGGGCGGCCAGAAGCCGCGCGCGCACAGAGGTCTCGGCGTCCGCAGCGGTGCGCAGGGTTTCGGCCAGTTTCAGCAGATCCTCGGTCAGGACAGCCTCGAACAGCTCGGCCTTGTCCTGGAAATTGGCAAAAACCGCGCCCGTGGACATGCCTGCGCCCTTGGCGATGTCGCGGATGGTCGCCGGCTCATAGCCCCGCTCGGCAAACAGGGTGCGGGCCGCTTCCAGGACCTTCTGACGGGTGCGGACCTTGGCCGCCTGGCGGCGGTTCAGCCGTGGGGTCTCACTATCGCGATCACCGGCTTGAGCAAGAGGAAAGGGGGTATCTGGCATGAAACGGGTACTCACTGGTCGACGGATTTCCACCGTCGTTGGAACTTTAGCCAAAGCGGAGAAAAATCCGCAGGAGACGCAAAGGCAGTCACACAAATCGCCTGTCAAGCGAGAACGCGGCAGGCAGCACTCAACGACCACCAGAATGGGGTCGCCGGGTTAACGGCTGCATTCGTCATGCGGTTAACGCCTGAGCGGCTGGATGGCTGCCGTGCGGCTCAGCGACGCAGGGTCGAGTGCAGGGCGCGCGGAAGGCGCGCATGCTCGTTCCCCGGCATGGCCTCCTGGAAGATCCGCCGGAAGGCGTCCCGACGCTCATGGATCGAGGCCAGCACCAGTCCCATGGGCACGCCCAGGTCGACCAGGGTGTTTTCGGCCAGTTGCAGGCTGGCCTCGGTGGTTTCCGGCACAGCGTCGGTGACACCCAGGGCGTAGAGGCGGGCGGCGTGTTTGTGATCGCGGGCCCGGGCGATCAGGATCAGGTCCGGTCGCAGCGATCGCGTCGCCATCACGACCTCGTCCACCTTGGTCGGTGCGTCCATGGTCACGACCACAGCCCGCGCGGTATCGATCCCGCATCGAACCAGCATTTCGGCCCGCCCCGCGTCACCATAGAAGACATTTGCCCCCTCGGCCCGGCCCTTGGCCACGGTCGCGGGGTTGGCGTCGATCGCCAGAAAGGCCTGGCCATGCTCGGTCAGCATTTCCCCGACCAGCCGCCCGACCCGGCCGAAACCGACGATCAGCACCTGACCCGAGGTCGCAGACGGCACCTCAAGGGCCTCAGGCGGCAGCTCGGGCATGGCGGGCGCCACGCGTTGCAGCAGCCGATCGGCGAGCATGGCCATCAGCGGGATGGTGAAGATGCTGATGGTCGCGGCGATCAGAACCGTCTGGGTGAAGGCCGGCGACGCAATACCCTCGACCAGACCGGCCCCGAGGATGACAAAGGCGAACTCGCCTGCGGGTCCCAGCACCAGCGCCGTCTCGATGGCGGTACGGTTGTTCAGGCCCCACAGCCGGGCCATGCCGAAGATCAGCCCGGCCTTCAGCAGGGTCAGCAGGGCGGCAAGGCCGAAGACCCCGACGGGATCGGCGGCGACAGCGTCGAGATCGAGACTGATCCCGACCCCGACAAAAAACACACCCAGCAGCAGCCCCTTGAACGGCTCGATCGAAATCTCGACCTCCCGGCGGAACTCGGTCTCGGCCAGCAGGAGGCCGGCGATCAGGGCTCCCAGGCTCATCGACAGGCCGGCGGCCTGGGCCGCCACCCCCGCGCCGACGACCACCAGCAGGCTGGCGGCGATGAACATCTCCTGCCCCTGCCCCTTGGCCTTGGCTCGCGCGACCGATCGGAACATCGGTCGCAGGACCAGCCGGCCCAGCACGACCAGCAGCGCCAGGCCGATGGCGGCCGGGACCAGTGTGAACAAGGCCGGCAGCAGCGCCGCCGGATCAAAATCACCACCGCCGGCACCGTTCTGGGCCAGTGCCGCCAGAACCGTGACGGTGATCAGGATCGGCGCCACAGCCAGATCCTGGGCCAGAAGGATGGAGAAGGTGGCGCGTCCGGCCGTCGTCTTGACCCGGCCCCGCTCGGCCATCACCGGCATGACAACGGCGGTCGACGACAGGGCCAGGCCCATCCCCAGAACAGCCGCCGAGACCAGCGGCTGCCCCATGAACACAAACACCGCCGCCAGCGCCACGGTACAGGCCGCGACCTGGGTCAGGCCGAGGCCGAACACCAGCTTCCGCATGGCCCTGAGCCGCTCCCACGACAGTTCCAGCCCGATCATGAACAGCAGGAAGGCGACGCCGAGCTCGGACAGGGACCGGATCTGGGCGGCATCCGAAATGGTCAGCCAGGACAGCCAGGGGGCTGTGTCCGCAAGGCGCGCCAGACCGTCCGGGCCCAGCAGCACGCCCGCCGCGAGGAAGCCGAGGACCGGGCTGATCTTCAGGCGATTGAACAGCGGCACGACCACGCCGGCCGCGGCCAGAAAGACCACCAGATCCTTGTATTCGCCGCCGTCGCCGTGAATCGCCATTCGTCCTCCGTCGGGGTCAGCCTACAGGCTGAAACGTCATCCCGCCGGGCTTTCCATCCCGGATGACAAAAAATTCAGGCGACAGGGCTGACCCGGGGCGTAGGGTCTGCGATGACGCGGTCCGAAAAAGACGCGAAGTCGAGGAAATTCCCATGAAAAAACTGCTCATCGGCGCGGCGCTCGGCGCCCTGCTGCTTCCCGCGTCCGTGGCCTCTGCCCAGGTCGGCGGCGCGGATCACGGCCACGCCTGCATCGACGAGAGCTGCACCGTCTTCGAACTGTTCCAGACCCCGGCCGACGGTGCTGCGGTCCAGGGATACCAGGGCACGGTGGCGCCGCGGTACGGAACCTGGGGCTTTGATCTGAACGGCCGCGACACCTCGGTCCGCCCGGGCGACAGCTTCATGCGTTATGCCAACGGGGCCGCGCTGGACCGGATGCAGATTCCGTCCGACCGCACCTCCTACGGATCCTTCGCCCTTCTGCGCGAACTGTCGGACAACCGGGTCAAGGTGATGATCGACGCCCTGGTGGCGCGCACCGACCTGGTTCCCGGCTCCGACGAACAGAAGATCGCCGACGCCTATCGTTCCTATATGGATGAGGCACGGCTTGAGGCGCTCGACGCCCAGCCGCTCCAGCCCTACCTCGCCGCCATCCGCGCCGCGAACACCCATGACGCCATGGCCGTCTACATGGGACAGACCCAGGGCCGCGTGGGCTCATCCCTCTTCGGCACCGGTATTTCGACCGATCAGAAGGCGCCGAACCGTTACGTCGTCTCGACCGGGCAGTCCGGCCTCGGCCTGCCCAACAGGGACTACTATCTGGACGCCCGCTGGGCGGAGAAGAAGGTCCTGTACCAGGCCTATGTGGCCCGGATGCTGGAGATGATCGGCTGGGACAATCCGGTCGAGAACGCCGCCGCCATCCTGGCGTTCGAGACCCGCATTGCCGAGGCGCACTGGACCCCGATCCAGAACCGCAATCGCGACGAGACCTATAACGAATACACCATCGCCCAACTGGCGTCGGAGGCCCCCGGCTTCGCATGGCAGGCGTATTACACCGCCGTCGGCGTGGGCGAAGTCCCCCGGCTGATCGTCCGTCAGGACACCGCCATGCCCCGGATGGCGGCTATCTACGCCGAAACCCCGATGGATGTGATCCAGGCATGGCAGGCCTTCCACTCGGTCGACGACGCCGCCCCACGCCTGTCACGCCGCTTCTCCGACGCCCAGTGGGAGTTCCGTTCGCGCGACCTTCAGGGCCAGCCCATGCAGCGCAGCCGCGACAAGCGCGGCATCAGCTTCGCCGAAGGCATGCTGGGCGAGGCGATCGGCCGGCAATATGTCGCCGAGTATTTCCCGCCCGAATACCGGGCCCAGATGGAGGAACTGGTCGCCAACCTGCGTATCGCGCTGGGCAACCGCATCCCGAACTACAGCTGGATGAGCGAGGCGACCAAGGCGGCGGCCCTCGAGAAACTGGCGAAATTCACCGTCAAGATCGGCTATCCGGACCGGTGGCGCGACTATTCCGCCCTGGAGGTCAGGGGTGACGACCTGTTCGGCAACACCGAACGGGCCGGCATCTTCCAGTGGCAGTACCAGCTGAATCGCCTGAACGATCCGGTCGACAAGGACGAATGGGGCATGACCCCGCAGACGGTGAACGCCTATTACAACTCGACCAACAACGAGATCGTCTTCCCGGCGGCCATCCTGCAACCGCCCTTCTTCGATCCAAACGGCGATGCCGCGGTCAACTATGGCGCCATCGGCGGGGTGATCGGCCACGAGATCGGCCACGGCTTCGACGACCAGGGCTCCAAATCCGACGGCGACGGCGTGCTGCGCAACTGGTGGACCCCCGAGGACAAGGCCAATTTCGAGACCCTGACTGCTCGTCTGGGCGCCCAGTACAATACCTATGAACCCCTGCCGGGCTTCTTCCTCCAGGGCGGGCTGACCATGGGTGAGAACATCGGTGACGCCGCCGGCGTGGCCGTGGGTCTGGAGGCCTATCACCTGTCGCTGAACGGCCAGCCGTCGCCCGTGCTGGACGGCATCACCGGCGACCAGCGCTTCTTCTACGGCTGGGCCCAGGTCTGGCAGACGCTCTACCGCGATGACGCCATGCGCCAGCAGGTCACCGTCGGCCCGCACTCACCTGCGGAATTCCGCGTCATCGGCCCGTTGAGGAACGTGGATGCCTGGTATGAGGCCTTCGACGTCCAGCCCGGCGACCGATACTATCTGACCCCGGAAGAGCGCGTGCGTATCTGGTAGGGGCGGACGCCTGAAAGACGCAGGAGGGGTCGGAGCCGGCGCTCCGGCCCCTTTTTTCTGGCCGCTCGCCCCCCGGCGCAGCGTCGGACTCAACGTCGGGCCCATCGTCGGACTCAACGTCGGGCTTCGGGCACAAAAAAGCCCGCCGCGGGGAATATCGGCGCGGCGGGCTTTCCTTCGCTCTTTGACGAGCGGACGTTTCCTCCCCGAAACGCCTCCGGGCTGCTGCTGCATCGAAACACTGCGCCGCCCGAGTGCGTCAGAAAAACGACATTTTCTGCCTCAAGTCAACGAACCGGCGGGCCAAACCCCGCCGTTTCGCAACTTATCAGCGATAAGTCAGGGCGCGGTGCGCGCCTGGGCGACGATCCGGGCGACGGTCGCCACCAGTTCGGATCGCGCCACGATCTGCTGGCCCGGCCGCTCGGATTTCCAGGCCTCATTGTCACTGACGCCGGCGGCCAGGGCGCGGCCCGCGTCCAGGTCCTTGACCGTCACCTGTCCGGCCGCGATCTCGTCTCCGCCCAGGATGACGGCCGCCGGCGCGCCGCGGCGGTCGGCATATTTCATCTGCGCCTTCATCCCCGCGCGACCCAGATAAAGCTCGGCGGCGATCCCCGCCTTCCTCAGCTCGGACACGGCATCGAGATAGTGCTGCATGTCGGCGTCGGAGAAGACGATGACCACCACCGGCCCCCGCACGGCATCCTCATCGCCCCGTCCGGCCGCGCGCAGGGCTGAGGCCAGCCGCGACACCCCGAACGAGAACCCCGTCGCCGGCAGCCGCTCACCGGTGAACCGCGCCACCAGATCGTCGTAGCGGCCGCCGCCCCCGATCGAGCCGAAGCGCACGGCGCGCCCCTTGTCGTCGACCGTGTCCAGCAGCAGTTCGGCCTCGAACACGGCCCCGGTATAATACTCCAGCCCCCGCACGATGGTCGGGTCGAAGCGGACGGCGTCCTGGCCGACCTTCATCGCGTTCAGGGCGGCGTCGATGGCGGCGAGTTCGGTCAGGGCCGCCTCACCGATCTCGCCCAGCCCCCCGACCCGCGCCACGGCATCCAGCGTCTCGCCCCGGGTCAGCCCCTCGGTCGCCACCGACGACAGGAAGCCTTCGATGGTGGTGATGACGCCCGACGGCAGGCGCGCGCCCTTGGTGTAGTCACCCGAGTCATCCAGCCGCCCCTCGCCCAGCAGGGCAGCGACGCCCTCCCAGCCCAGCCGGTCGAATTTGTCGATGGCACGGAGCGCGGTCAGCCTCTGGCCCGCATCCTCGATCCCGCCGGCCTGGAACAGACCGTCGAACAGCTTGCGGTTCGACACCCGCACCACGGCCTGACCGGCATCCAGACCGGCCGCGCGCAGGCCTTCGCAGGCCATGGCGATGATTTCGGCATCGGCCTCAGGCCGGTCGGATCCGACCGTGTCGGCGTCGCACTGGACGAATTCGCGGAAACGGCCAGGGCCGGGCTTCTCATTGCGCCACACCGGGCCGAAGGCGAAGCGGCGGAACGGTTTGGGCAGGGTCTCCCAGCCTTGCGCCGCGAACCGGGCCAGGGGCGCGGTCAGGTCATAGCGCAGGGCCATCCACTGATCGTCATCATCCTGCAGCGCAAAGACACCCTCGTTCGGACGGTCGGCGTCGGGCAGGAATTTGCCGAGCGCATCGGCATATTCGAAGGCGCCGGTCTCCAGCGGCTCGAAGCCCCAGCGCTCATAGACCTCGGACACACGCTGGACGAGGCGACGTTCGGCGACCAGATCGCGACCCCGACGGTCAGCGAACCCCCGCGGATTACGGGCTTCGGGACGGGTGGAGGCGGCGGCATCTGTGGTCATGCCGCGTCTTTAGAGGGGCGCGCGGCGAGGGTCGAGGCCCCGACCGCCGCCGGACACGGCTTGAGCCTCGACCCTCGCCCCTCGAACCCCGACCCTACGGCTTCCGAAGCGGTACCATCCGCCCGTAGGTCAGGCAGCGCCAACCCCATTCCAGCGGCCCCATGCTGAACACCGACAGCCACAGGGGCGACCAGATCAGCTGGGCGATCCAGACCCCACCGACCACCATCCACATCTCGGCCGGGCCGTGCGTGCCGAACCACATCGGACCCCAGGGCGCATAGTACAGGGTGACCATGATCAGGGTCTGGGTCAGGTAGTTGGTGAAGGCCATCCGCCCGACCGGGACGAATATGGCCGTCAGCGCCTTCAGCCCGAACCGGGTGATCAGGATCAGGACGGTGGCGTAGAACAGGGTGATCAAGGGTGCCATGCCCCCCGCCGCGGCGGCCAGACCTCCGGTCGGATCAGCCCCTTCGCCCGCCATGGCCTCCTGCCAACCCCACCAGGCGAAGGCCGCCAGATTGGCCCCGCCGGCCAGGATGACCAGCAGATAGACCCAGATCGGCGAGCGGCCGGACAGATAGCCCGACTTGAACAGGCCGAGGCCAACCATCATCAGCGGCACGGTCACGAGGATGAGGAAGGGGGTGGCCATCAACTGGAAAGTCGCCCAGGTCTGAAGATTGGCCATCAGACCGGCGGGCCAGCCGGTCCGGTAAAGGTCGATCGCCGCCTGGATGGCAGCCGGGTCGGCGGCCGGCATTCCGGCCTCCATCTTGGCCGCAAACTCGGCCGGCAGATTGGCCATGGCCCAATAGCCGCCGGTGGCGACCAGGCCCCACAACAGGGTGATCGACCCGCCGATCCACAGCAGCCGGCGCGCGCTCCAAGAGCGCATCAGCATCAGTAGAAGGCCGCAATAGGCATAGTGGAGCAGGATATCGCCGTACCAGAACACCATGCCGTGGATCGCGCCGATCAGGCCCAGCCAAAGCAGCCGGCGCCGCAACAGCCGCCCGCGATCGCTGTCCGAACGCTCGCCGCCGACCAGAAACACCGACACGCCGAACAGCATGGTGAACAGGGTGCGCATCTTGTCGGCGAAGAAGACGTCGGTGACCCACAGGCCGATGACGTCGGCCTGGCTGAGCACGCCGGGTGGCGGCGCTTCCGACATGGTCAACTGGAAGGGCCAGGCAAAGGAAATCGCGTTGACCGCCAGAATGCCCAGGATCGCCCAGCCGCGAAGCATGTCGAGGTTGTAGATGCGATCCTTGGCACCGACCGGTGCAAGCCCCGCGCGCGGCGCGGCTTCGGTTTCAACAGCGGCCATGACATTTCCCCCGAACTTGTCACGACAAGTCTGGCTGATGCCGTCCGGTCTTGAAACTGAATTTCCTGTAACCCGCCGACCGGCGCGATCAGACGCCGTCGGCCTCGCCCATCAGACCCAGCCGGTCCCGCACCTCGGGCTGGGGCCGGCAGGCGATGAAGGCAACGCACAGGCCCGCCCACAGGGCATAGCTGACCCCGATCATGACCGCGACCGGCAGCAGACCGACCCCATAGATCAGCAGGGTCGTCTCCGTCGCGCCTGCCGCCTGGGCAATGCCGCCCGCCTCAAACCAGCCGAAGACACACAGGACCAGGGCGAACAGGGCCTGGAGCCCGGCCGCCAGCAGACCGCCATAGAACATGAACCGCCAGACCACGCCCAGCCGCGTCGACGGCTTCCCCGTCCGCTCGCGCTCGCGCCGGAGCAGCCACAGGCCCACCGGCACGGCAATCAGACCGATGACCAGGGCCACGAGCCGCGGGTCGACCTCCAGCGAGGGGCCCCAGTTTTGCGGCGGCCAGATCAGCAGGGTGATCGGGATCGGCGGCCACAGGGCCCCGAGGATGGCCGCCAGCACGAGCCAATGCGGCTCACGTCGCCAGGTCACCCGCTCCTGCCCGGGAAAGTCCTCGGCTTTTTCCGGGATCGGGATCATCGCGCCGGACTCACCGTGTCGGCGCCGGCGTTTCGCCGGAATAGTCATAGAAGCCGCGCCCGGACTTGCGCCCCAGCCAGCCGGCCTCGACATATTTCACCAGCAGGGGACAGGGCCGGTATTTGGTGTCGGCCAGACCTTCATGGAGCACATTCATGATGGCCAGAACGACGTCCAGCCCCATGAAATCGGCCAGCTCCAGCGGCCCCATCGGATGGTTGGCCCCCAGCTTCAGCGCCTTGTCGATCGAGGCGACGTTCCCGACCCCTTCATAGAGGGTGTAGATCGCCTCATTGATCATCGGCACCAGAATGCGGTTGACGATGAAGGCGGGAAAATCCTCGGCATTGGTCGTGGTCTTGCCCAGCGACTCGGCAAAGGCGACCGCCGTCTCATAGGTGTCGGCCGAGGTCGCGATGCCGCGCACGATCTCGACCAGTTTCATCACCGGGGCCGGCTTCATGAAATGCAGGCCGATGAACCGGTCGGGCCGGTCCGTCACCGAGGCCAGGCGGGTGATCGAGATCGAGGAGGTGTTGGACGCCAGCAGTGTGTCCGGACCCAGATGCGGCACCAGCTCGGCCAGGATCGACTTTTTCACGGCCTCATCCTCGACCGCCGCCTCGATCACCAGATCGGCCCTGGCCGCCGCGGCCGGCGAGGACGCCGGTGCGATACGCGACAGGGCGGCATCGGCCGCGGCCTGGTCGACCAGGCCTCGACCGACCTGCCGCGCCAGACTGGCGGCAATCGCGGCCTGGGCCTGGGGGACGCGGTCGGCGGCGGCGTCGTACAGGAGCACCTGATAGCCACCCACGGCCACGGCCTGGGCGATGCCTGCGCCCATCTGGCCTGCGCCGATAATGGCGACGGATCGGATCGTGGTCATGAAGTCCGGATAGCTGGCAGGCGGAAAGCCCGGTCGGAGCAGCACCTTAGGACCCCTGCCGGACGGCGCAAGGCCCGATGACGGGTGGCCCGTCAGTAAGCCCCGAAGAGTGTCAGAAGCGCCGCGTGCGAGGCCGGCAGCAGATAGACCCGCACCCCGTGAATGAGGATCAGGGCGATGATCGGGGTGATGTCCATCCCGCCCAGCGACGGGATGATCTTGCGCAGCGGCAGCAGAACCGGACCGGTGACCCTGTCCAGGAAATAGGCGAGCTGGTTCACGAACCGGTTGCGGTGGTTGATGACATCGAAGGCGAACAGCCAGCTCAGGATCGCGCTGACGATGACGGCCAGCACGAAGACCCCCAGCAGGGCGTCAATGACGAAGAAGATGAAACCAATGATCGCCGCCATGATTTCCGATGCTCCCGAAACCTGATTTGTCCTGCTTCTAGCGTGACCGCGTCGCCCGTCCAACGATTCCGGCACGACGGGCCCTGTCCCCGGGGTTGTGGCAACGCCAACCCCGTTGACACTCCCTCTCCGCCCCCCTTATGTCGCGCCCTCGCCTGCACCCCTTCGTCCGGCGGGGTAGGGGGGCCGTAGCTCAGTTGGTAGAGCGCGTCGTTCGCAATGACGAGGTCAGGGGTTCGACTCCCCTCGGCTCCACCAGGCTTTTTTCTATCCAGTAAACTTGATATAATTCAATGAGATGGCGCGCCGCAACGATCCGATATGGGTGACAGTTGGCGCTGCTTGTGGGTGACAGTCCAGCTAACGGCCTTTCTAAGCTCCCATGGCGAACCGCTGACAGTACGGCTGAACCACGCGGCCGAAGCCACAGGAAGCCAAGGTAAGCAGTAAAGTCTGCGGACTCCCATTATGGCCCAAGGCCCAGGGGGTCCAGGTCAGGGGGTTGCAGGGCATCGCTGCGAGGAACTTGGTTAGTTCAGGCGTCTGCACACGGTTGCTGTCGATAACGACTCTCATCGTTCCACACTCCCCAGGAGTCACCGGCGTTTGGCTCGTCGACACAGCGCAAGCCCCGTGAGCCATTTCGTGCTAATCATGCGGAATGTTCAAGCTGCGCGAAACTATCGCCTACCTGGTCGCCATCCTTTCGATGATCGCGGCCATCGTTTGCGTGGTGACCGTCGAGGGACCGGCCAGCGGGGTTACGGCGTCTTGGGTCCAAGCCTTCGGCAGCATAGCCGCCATCGTGGTGGTAACGCTTCCCGTCTTGCTTCAGCAGTCCATTGCGGGAGACGAAGCGCGCAAGGCCACTCTGAGCACCGTTCAGAGCGCATATGGCATGATGCAGGAAGTAGCTCAGCGTTATGTAGACCCGGACCATCTTTCTTCGGAGTGGTGGGTCCCGCATTGGGCGATTATGGAGAACGCGCTCTCGCAATGCCCGATCTATCAGTGTGGATCTAGCGAGGCGGTTTCCGCATTTCTTGCGTTTCGAGAGCATTTCACCCGAGCTGACGCCATCAACCAAGCTGACGACTGGGGTAGCTCCACCGGCTCGCTGAACGGGTTCGTCTCGTTCATCATGATGAATGCATCGTACGAAGTCTCACGGCTGGAGAAGGCGCTGAACTAGGCGCTTAGAACGCGGTGCTGCCGAAAGCTGCCGTCCTGTGCGCCCGCAATGGGTCGGGAGCGGACTATCGCAGAGACCGCTTTAGGGCAGCGCGGGCTGACGACGCCCCAGTCGACGTCGGACCACTCACCGTTGCCATTGGGAGGCTCAGGAGGGGGTGCAGCACCGGCTCCATCACGGGGCAGGGTGTCGGCCAACCGCCACCGCCAGAGCCCTCAGCGGCCCTTGGAGGGGCTACTCCGGCTTCTGCTGGTCCTGCTTGGCCAGCCACTCCTCCGTTATCCGGAGCGCGTAGTCCTCGGCCTGCTTCGGGGGCGGGGAGTCCGAGGGCTTCGGCCCTGATTGGGTTGGCTCTTTGGGTATAAAGATCAAGTGGTATTCCGGCATCGGCCTGTCCAATCTCGCCATTCCCGGGACCAGCATGGACCTTTGGCTGCCGTGCAGTCCAGCGGTTCGGCCTGCCGTCCGCCTCGTTGAGGGCGGTAGTGAGTCGGTTCATGGCTTGGTTGAGATCGACGCCGTCGACTACTAAGCGCACCGTCCCCGGGTAGAAGGCGAAACCCTCCAGACCATGCTCGTCCGCAATCTGGGCGACGGCGGGATATCTAAGAGACCTCGCCGAAGCGACCCGTAAAGGATCCCTTTTCGGGACATACGCCAGAAGGGCCTTAAAGGGGGGGCTGGAGAGTCCCTAGCGTTTGGCGCCCTGCCGTGACCGAGGGGGCGACTTGCTCGTCAGCGGTGCCTCTGAGGACTCTGTAGGGCGCCCCTCGACCGGGGGGACGCGGTGCAGCGAATGACGCCGCCAGATTGGCGCAGGTCGGAGCCGACCTCTTCGACGGAGGATACCGCTTGTGCCTGCCGCCACCCGGGGGACCTGAGGGCTCACACGGGAGGCTGCAGAGTCGCCTAACTGGCGCGGGCCTGATGTCCGCTATGGGTGATGGGGTGGACGCCCCCCGACGGCATCGATGTGCCAGAGTGAGGGTGTTGAACAACACTCGGAGGAGGCGTCCATGGGACAGGTTAGCACTGTTGGTCTG
>VYLK01000923.1_pt1 | contig 13767 bp, 13 predicted proteins | sample 5114321 | NCBI WGS metagenome assembly VYLK01 (sample SAMN12291792, study PRJNA351875) | freshwater metagenome | isolation source: freshwater lake | place: USA: Michigan, MSU2 Lake | collected 2011-08-16
CCTGAGCGATCGGAGGGCGCAAGCATTGCGCCCCTACAGTAACGGATTTTGTCCACAATGTAGGGGCGAACTGCGTTCGCCCAAAAGGTACATTATCAAAGCGCAAGTCCCTAACAGCTATCTCCCTAATCCTCCACTCTGCCATAGATGGCGTAGGCTCGATCGAGCGACCAGGCCCACATCTGATCCCCTAGGGAAAAATGCCACCATTCCCCCTTATGTCGGCTAAATCCCGCCTCCTCCATCACTTTAGCCAATAAAACTCGTTTTTGATGATAACCCTGTTCTCGTGGGCTTTTTGCGGCGATATAATAATCGGGATGCGATCGCTCTCCGATCTCATCGATTTCTCCCCCCATGTCGATGGTTTGTCCCTTCTCGTCCACTAGGGTAATATCGATCGCCGCTCCGGTACTATGGGGAGGCGGGGTGGCGGCATTATCGCTGGGAATTGCCCAAATAGTGTAAACTTCTGTTAAAATCCCTTGACTTTCTGCTTCCGATAGTTTCTCTTTGGCTAATCCTCTTGTGTCTAGGAGAGTCTGAAAAGTATAATCGACCATAAATTGTTGCACTTCGATCGGTCGATAGGCATCAAAAATCAAAATTTGCCAACCGGGTTGATAGACTTGCAGACGGTTTTGAGCATCAATCAGGGGATTTAAGACCCCTTGTCGCAAAAAATAGGGAGATTTACCCCGATAATTAGCTCCTAATTTCTCGTAAGCATGGGGAGAAGGGATAACAAACTTATCTGCGGGTATAGGTACTAAGGGTTCCCCACATTCACGAATAGGAATTTTTTGGTAGGGTTTCATCGCGTCATCGGGAAACAGTAATTTTATTGATGGTCAACTCGATCGCCAGTTTACGGGTAAAATAAACCCGTTATTCTTCCTCCTCATCGGTTGTAGGGAATTTCATACTGGCCCAAGTTAACTGTTTTTGTGGGTCTTTTTCCGGTTCACTAAAACTCTCTTTGAGTTGTTCTTTCACCTGAGCAATATTGCCACTTTGAGCGGCATTCTTTAGATCATAGACATAACGAGCATTTTCGATCGCTTCCTCTTTACTACGAGAACTAGACTCAAAGCATTTTTCTAGGTCTTTGTAAATACCCTTGCGAGAGATTTTGAGAAAATATTGACGTTCTGTATCGATAAGTTTAGCCAATAATTCTAGGTGCATGGAATCCTCGGCACAGATATCCGCGAGTATATCCCATTCTTCACTCCCCAAAAGATTATTATCCGCTCCCGGTCGCGGGTCTTGAAAAGTTTCTCCAATCACTTGTTTATAAATCTTTGGTAATTGGTCATCAAATTCGTGCTTTTCTTCCCTCCAAATCCGGCGAATTTCGCTGAGTTCCTCCGTGGTAATTAGGGTAATATCTTTCATCTCCTCTGGAGCATTAGTACGCACGCTCTCCTGAGCCTCTAATACCCTTCTCAGCCAATATTCTCGCCATTTTTTAGTATAGGGTCCCGGTATGGGTTCGATCGATATTTCTCCATTTAAGTTTCTTTCAAATAATTGTACTTTCCCAAAGATACGGCGAAAATCCCGTTTTGGTCGGTCATCTTCTATATCTAATTCGTTGCGAAGGTCTAAAAGTGGTTGTAACCATTCTTTTTCTTCGTCATTCTGTATCATTGCCTCCATCGATTTATCTTTATTCACCAACGTACACACCCAACAACCAAAGCGCGAATCTCCACAGCTAGGAGTGGAAGTATCTACCACTAGGGGACATTCATTATCCGCAGTCGCTCCTCGATACATTGCTAATAATTCTTTGTTGTCTCCTCCCCAGGGATTTTCCCACTGCATTAAGTACATCCATACTTCATCAGTACGCCAATCTTCTAAAGGGCTATAAATAATTGCATTGGGAAGGCTACCACTATAGCGTAATGGTTTACTAATATTCTCCTTGAGATTAAGTTGTTCTTGAAAGCTATTAGTTTCATATTTATTCATTGTTGAAGCACGTTTATTACTCTCAGCCTTTCTTGTACCGAGCATAAGAATAACTTCGCCATTTTCTCGAATTTGCTGACGAATAAAATGATTTGTTGGTGTTATCTTCAGTCTTTCAGTACACCAACGAAATCCATGACGAGGTGCAGGATAACCTTTACCAATTAAACAAGTCCAAAAAGTATCTTTTATTTCTGGGCGTAATAAATAAGGTTCTACAGGCATCTGCTGCATTTTAGCTTCATTTTTCATTCTGGCTAAAGATTGCTTAACCCAAGTAGATACAAGAGGATTTTCAACTTGAGTATCTGTAGTCATTACATAAATTTTTTTATGACGATCCTTGATGGCAAGCTTGCTGATTGCATTCCAAATTAATTGAACAACAGCACTACTATCCTTTCCTCCTGAGTAACCTATAACAAATGGAATACTGTTAGAAAGATATAAATTTTGAATTTCTTTTGTAATTATTTCAATGTCTATAACAAAGTCATCAAGAGTTCTAGAAGGAAAAATATTTATCTGTGTTTGCTCGCTGAAAATAACATTATCTTTCATAAATTCAACCTTTAAATATATTATCTCTATGCCATTTTACGGATTCAAGATTAGGCAGATATTCGTTATTATCAGGCAATATAAGATTCTCGCCATGAAAATCCTTTATAGACTTTGCGTTCGGTGAAACTTCTTCAAAGTCTTCTGTGATAATAATTTTGTATTGATCATCAATTGTAAATAATCCTTGATCGAATGCCCAATGATGATTTTTACAAAGAGATAAACCATTGTTTATCTGGTTGTCATAGAATTTAGCAAAGGGCTTAATATGTGCGCCATCGACAATACTTTGTGTCAAGGAGTGGTTTACTTTAAGACCGCAAAAAGAGCATTGATAATTATATATATAAACGACTGCTTTACGAAAAAAAGCACTTCTTATTAAAGATTTTCGTAGATAGAATTTTTTCTCCTGTTCTACATTATCGAATATCGATAATTCTTCCGTACTTACATCCTGCAAGTTAGTGTTAATAGTCAATATTTCACTAATTTCTTTTTGAGATGATGAAAACCATACTGATATTAAAGTGTCTATTAATTCTTGACGATAATTTTGATCTTGCAGCAAATCATATAATTCCTCATCTAAGAAGGCATATTCTACAGCTAATTTGAGTTTTTTCGTTGACTTTGGCTGTAGCCCATTAAAATCTGGCTTTAATCTTAAATACCAGAATCCTTCGCTTTGTAAGTGAAAAAATGGATAATACAACCCCCCCTCATATTGAGATGATAAAACATTCCAGTATTTATTAAATGTATTAATTAATTCATCAGAAACAAAAATTTTATTTCCCGTGATTAATCCCTGTGAAATTAGATCGATAACTGATAAAAGTAAAATTGGTTTATATTGAGCATTACCTCTTTTTTTACTAACATTAACATTCAAAGAGGCGAATCTTTCACAATAATATTTTAAATTGCGTAGGGGAAGACTATCGACCATAGGGGGGGGGAGATATGCGGCTAAAAAAAGGAAACCATTACCAGCATACAGAAAAACATCCCACCGAGAGGAAAAAATATAGAAAGGCTAGAGAGATCGTCATAATAACATCGATCGATCGCGGCTGACAAGCGATCGCAAGCCATAAAACATTTGTATTAATAAAAAAAGCGGGCTTGTGGAAGAGTAGTTAACCTAATAATAGCCACAGGTTAATTCTAGGGATTACCTGAAAAAAATACTTTCCAACCAGCAGTAGCGATCGCACTTGCCAAAAGAATAATTAATGTCCAAACCTGATTTTTTTGGGTTCCTTCCACTGATTTTAGGCGATTATCGATGCCCCAACATCTTTTTGGAAACTGTCAATTTTCCCCTCAATCCTCGTCAAAACAGCTTCTAGGGAATAGGTAACGGTTTCGTTAGACATGGTATCAACTTCCATTAGATATATTTTCTCGGTTCCCTATCGGGGACTATTTTAAGGCTAAACCGGTTCGAGGTTATCTGAGAACATCCTTTTTCTGGGATGACAAAACTTGAAACTGTGAATAATAGCCACAGATTAATTCTAGGGATTACCCGAAAAAAATACTTTCCAACCAGCAGTAGCGATCGCACTTGCCAAAAGAATAATTAATGTCCAAACCTGATTTTTTTGGGTTCCTTCCACTGATTTTAGGCGATTATCGATGCCCGTTTCGTTAGACATAGTATCAACTCCCATTAGATATATTTTCTCGGTTCCCTATCGGGGACTATTTTAAGACTAAACCGGTTTGAGGTTGTCTGAGAAGAGCGTTTTTCTGGGATGACAAAACTTGAAACCGTGAATAATAGCCACAGATTAATTCTAGGGATTACCTGAAAAAAATACTTTCCAACCGGCAGTAGCGATCGCACTTGCCAAAAGAATAATCAATGTCCAAACCTGATTTTTTTGGGTTCCTTCCACTGATTTTAGGCGATTATCGACTCCCTCAACCTTTTCGGTTAACTTTGCCTGTCCTACCTCTAGCTTATTTAACCTTTCGTCGAGTTTGTCAAATTTCTGGTTAAAATCTTTTTGGAGACTTTCAAATTTTTGGTCAACATCTTTTTGGAAACTGTCAAATTTTTGATTAACATCTTTTTGGAGATTGTCAATTTTCCCTTCAATCCTCGTCAAAACAGCTTCTAGGGAATAGGTAACGGTTTCGTTAGACATGATATCAACTCCCATTAGATATATTTTCTCGGTCCGCTATCGGGGACTATTTTAAGACTAAACCAGTTCGCCAGTTTCTTGCAAAGAGTGGAGACGTTGATAGATTCCCTGCTGATTTAATAATTGATCATGGCTACCGATCTCGACAATGCGACCATTATCTAAGACGACAATTTGATCAGCTTCTCGAACGGTACTGAGACGGTGGGCAATAATAATCGTGGTGCGAGTGCCTAAAATGGATTTCATGGCTAGTTGAATGGCTCTTTCTGACTCATAATCTAAGCTAGAAGTGGCCTCATCAAAAACTAACACATCTGGATCAACAATTAACGCCCTAGCAATTCCTAAACGCTGTCTTTGTCCCCCCGAAAGACGTACACCCCTTTCCCCGACAATAGTGGAATAACCATTAGGTAATTCCTGAATAAATTCATCGACACGGGCAATTTTACAGGCTTCTTCTACCTTCTCGAAGCTAATATTAGGATTACCGTAGGTGAGATTTTCTAACACCGTACCATTAAACACATCTACTTCTTGATGGACAATCGCTAACCGTCGCCGATACCAAGTCACATCCAAGCGACGAATATCCTCGCCATCCATCATAATTTGCCCTTGATTCGGTTCAAAATAGCGGAAAAGTAACTTAACTAAAGTAGATTTTCCCGAACCAGATTTTCCCACTAATGCCACGGTTTGATAGGGTTCAATCAGCAGATTAATATCCTTGAGAATCGTTCTTTCTGGACTATAGCCAAAGCTGAGATTACTTAATTCTACTTTCCCCGTAAAACGATAGGGATTATGTTGGACATGATCGGCTAAAAGACTACCAGCATCAGTACCACTAGGCAAGTTGATAAATTCGTTTAGACGTGCCATAGAAGCATAGCGACGAGCGAAAGTTTCTGCCATTTGAGATAGGGGATCTAATTCCGCATAAGCCATACTAGCGAGGGTATAGGTGGTGATAAAATGCCCGATCGAGATTTTCTGTTGAACGGTGGCTAGGAGAGTAAAGAAAAATACTCCAAATAAACTAGCTTGGACGAGGGTTTTTTCCCAAGTAATTAAGTCCACATAACCCTTATGAATTCGATAGATAACATAGGTAAACTCTCTCTCTAAACGCTGTTTTTGACGATATAATTCCTGTCCTTCTGTGGCAAAAGCTTTGACAGTTTTGATATTAGTAATAATCTCAGAATTGCGACTTTGGGTATTTTCGATGTGCCGATCAAGAATTCTTTCTTTTTGCATTAAATCTTTTAAATCTCTGACAATAAAAACTAGAATTAATACAAAAGAAATGACAAAAGCGAGGGCGATCTGCCATTGAATTATCCAAATAACAATAAAAATACCCAAAACTCTAAACAGTTTTGGGATCATCATTCCCGCCACTTCAGGATAAGTCCAAGTATGATTTTCTATGCCTTTGGCGATCCGGTTAGCGAGCCGTCCTGGATTATTTTCATCATAAAAAGATAGGGGTAAGGTGAGAATTTTAGCAATAATTTTTCTGAGATGATCTCGTCGCGCTCTTAAGGATATTTCCCAGTGAAACCATACACCCACCCAAGGCTGAATTGGTGCTTTAATTACCGTGGTTAGGAAAATTAAGCCTAATAATACTGCCAAACTAACCCACTTTTCTGAGACAAAGGGAGTTAAAACCATGGTGCGATTAACTAAAGATTGCACGAATCCATCTAAAGGTTGATCAGAAAGAACATTAAGAATCTGTCCGACAGCGTAGGGAACCATCAGATCGATAATTTCAAAGACACTGGAGGCAGCAATGCTCAAAAAGGCGGCTTTTTGATAATTGCGATAGTAACTGAGAATATCCCTTAAGGAAGCCATAACATCAAGTAAATTGCCAATTTTTAACTTCTATCTGGTAACTGCTAACTGAAGAGACTGACGGCACTTTTAGGATTGTTTTTCTGCAGTTACCATTATACTTGTGATAAAATTGTACAATGTATTCACTAAAATATGTGTCAATTTGATTAAATTATGCTCGAATGGGTAAAGATCAGGTTTAAGAATTAACAGTTCTGCAACAGTATAAAGAGGTGATAATTTACAGATTTTTTAAGCATTAAACCAAGTTTGATCGTTTTCTCTTTTAATTATTTCCCTATTCTCTCTATAAATATATTCAGTGACTAGGGTTTGATCAGCAGTAAATTCACCCAACCAATGATAACGAACATGATCATTGGTTAAAAATTCTACATCCCATTTTACACCATTTACCGATGCACCGTTAGTGATTCTTTTTAAATTACTAATAGCCTTTAAAATCGAGGTTTTTCCTGCACCTGAGATACCAACTAATAAATTCAAATCTGGAAAAAACTCGCAAGAATCTATACTTAATCCAGAGGCTAAATCTTGATAGGATAATCTCAAAAGTTTCATAATAATTTCTTTCCCTCTGCCAAAACTAAAAAGGGTGAGGATTGACTCACCCCAAGATTTTACTGAGGATCGAGTTTTAGGACTGCCATAAATGCCTCTTGCGGGACATCAACAGTTCCGATCGCTTTCATCCGTTTCTTCCCTTTTGCTTGCTTGTCTAATAGCTTTTTCTTGCGGCTAATATCACCACCATAACACTTAGCTAAGACATCCTTTCTTAAAGCAGGAATATGTTCACTAGCGATAATTTTAGAACCAATAGCTGCTTGAATGGGAACCTTAAATTGATGCCGGGGAATTAATTCTTTTAACTTTTCGGTTAAAGCGCGACCAACATAATAAGCTTTATCCCGGTGAACGATCATCGCTAAAGCATCAACGGGATCACCATTGACCATAATATCTAATTTAACTAGCTCATTTTCCCGATAGCCAATTAATTGATATTCCATACTAGCATAACCGCGCGATCGAGATTTTAATTGATCAAAAAAGTCCGTCACCACTTCTGCTAAAGGTAACTCATAAATCAAAGCGGTGCGAGTTTTAGTAAAATAACGCATATCCTTGAAAACTCCCCGACGACTTTGACATAATTCCATCAAAGCGCCTACATAGGTTTCCGGAGTAATCATTTCCACTTGGATATAAGGTTCCTCAATTTTTTCTCGTTTTTGTGGGGAAGGTAACAAACTAGGATTATCCACCTCGACAATTTCCCCATCGGTGGTAGTAACCCGATAAACTACCGAGGGAGCAGTGGTAATTAAATCTAAGTTATATTCCCTTTCTAGTCTTTCCTGGACGATTTCCATGTGTAGCAATCCCAAGAAACCGCAACGGAAACCAAAACCCATGGCGCTAGAAGTTTCCGGTTCGTAGGATAGAGCTGCATCGTTTAATTTTAACTTTTCCAGGGCATCTTTGAGATCGGCATACTGATCAGCATCGGTGGGGAATAATCCGCAGAAAACCATCGGTTTTGCTTCCGTATAACCGGGTAAAGGCTCTTGTGCTGGTTTAGCGGTTAGAGTAATCGTATCACCCACCCGGGCATCAGCAACAGTTTTAATCGCGGCTGCCAGATAACCAACTTCTCCCGCGTGCAGTTCATTTACCTGTACCTGTTGCGGTGATAAAATTCCCAATTCATCGATCACAAATTCTTTACCAGAAGCCATAAAACGAATTTTATCGCCCTTTTTCACCCGACCATCCATAACGCGGAAATAAACAATTACTCCTCGATAAGCGTCGTAATAACTATCAAAAATTAAAGCTCGGAAGGGTTCTTCGAGGGTATCTTGGGGAGGGGGAACTAATTGGACGATCGACTCTAGAATATCATTAATACCGATCCCAGCCTTAGCCGAGGCCCGAATCGCCTCACTACAGTCTAAACCCACCACTTCCTCGATTTCCGCTGCGACCCGTTCCGGTTCGGCACTGGGTAGGTCGATTTTATTTAAAACTGGGATAATTTCGAGGTTATTTTCCAGCGCTAGGTAAACATTGGCTAAAGTTTGCGCCTCTACGCCTTGGGACGCATCCACAACTAATAAAGCTCCCTCGCACGCCGCTAGAGACCGAGAAACCTCGTAGGAAAAATCCACATGGCCGGGGGTATCAATCAGATTGAGAACGTATTTTTGACCATCCTTAGCGGTATAATCCATGCGTGCCGCCTGTAACTTGATGGTGATACCCCGTTCCCGTTCCAAGTCCATATTATCGAGAAATTGTTCTTTCATCTCCCGTTGGGCTACGGTTCCCGTAATTTGCAGGAGGCGATCGGCGAGAGTTGATTTACCATGATCGATATGAGCGATGATGGAAAAATTGCGAATGCGAGAAACGGGAACGTCAGTCATCGTGGTTCACTGCTGGCAAAAGTCAGGGGTTTTTGACACTCTCCGTCCTAAAAGTGCGGAGATTCTTGGGCTGAATCCTGCCTCTACTAGCAAAGCTAATTTTGGTCTTACAGCTTCATGTCTAGTCCGACTACACCTACAAGGCAAGCGCTCTTAGGGACTACTCCCCAAGCGTAAATTCGGGTATGCCCTACCCTATTTAATTTTTTTTATCTCCCACCTATGCCGTACTTTTTTTGATTAGAGCAGTGAGGTATTGGGGCAACCCGAAATGGGTTGGTGACACTAGCTTTTGTCCAACGGTCAGTTCGCGTGTCACGACTACACATCTGATTTTCCGCTTACCAATCAGTTTAACACAAAGCCGTCCTAAAAGGGCGAGGCTTTAAACCCAATTTTTCGGTAAAGGTAAAAAAAGCTAAACTGCAAGTATAGTCAGGGTTTCGGCCTTGGCTTCCCCTCTCGGCATCCACAGGAAACTATGGTAGGCTTGATTATGGTGACAAAATCAGGGAAAGGGCAATGGCTAAGGAAAGGCTCGATGATTTGTCCAAATCGGATTACTATAGATAAACTCTTGGATGAGAATCCTCGACTGACGGGTAGAATGATAGATAGCAATCATTAATAGAGCTTATGAACGACAATGCTACACCGACTCAGCGCACGGCGGAGAAAGTTGAAATCGCTATTCACCTTGACTCGGAAGTTTTAGACCAGATTAAACACCTGACTAACGATCCTAGTCGCATTATCGAAACAGCGATTAAACAGTGGCTAAGAGGAGAGAAACAACCGGATGAGGACTTAACCCGTCATCTTCGACGCAATCCCCCCGTACCACCCAAAGGGGAATGGAATGACTAAGATTTTTCAGTCTCTAATAGGTTATTTCCCGACGGAGAGACTGAAATATTTTCTTAGGTCAACCATTGATGGCAATTGAGATTTTTTCCCCAACTAAGCTGGTTATACTAAATTCGTTGAGTATAGGCTACATATCAGGACAAGCAAAAGGGGGAATAGATAATCAGTTTTTAATAAACGGATTTAGGATCATTTTGCTTGGGTACTGACAGGAGGAACAAAACTGATGCAGATAGAAATTCAAGGAGCCGATGCTATCAAAGTTGCTCAGGATATCCTAGAGATGGAAGGGGTGCAAGGCAGCTACGAAGTTATCTCCGAAGTGGAGAGAGAGGGAACCCTTGCTACCATCGCCACCATCATCGGCATTATTAGCGGAACAATCGCCATCGCCGAGAAATTTTACCAATTAAAGCGAAAAATTGACTCTCCTGAAACCCCGAAAATCGAACGAGTGTTAATTGTCAGCAAAAACGGCGATCGCCTGCTGCTCAAAGATGCTACCCTAGAGCAACTACAAAAACTCTTGGAACAAGAAAAATCATCAGAAAAATGGGTTTGAAACCCCGTCCTAAAAGCTATCCCTTATAGGGATCTTTCTTAACAATTGTTTCAGTAAGCACTCCAACCCTTATCCTGACTTGATTTCAGTTTTTTCTTTGTCAGTAAGGGTGTCAACAAGGAATATTACAAATTGTTAACCGAGTCTTGAAAGCCTTGTGCTACATAATATTATCTCAAGACCAAAAGTCTTTCTAGTTAAGGAATCTACCCGAATAAAAATTATTTTAATTGCCTCATATTTCCTCAGTGAAATTGAATTAGCAACGATAGATATACATTTCAGCTATCGAACTATCTAATTAGTACACAGACTAAAAGCAAGCTGTGACTGAGCTATAATTTTTGGAGATGTCTAGTAGAATCAGGGTAGCTACGTTGACCTTAAAGGTGGGTGAAACGGACAGTGACACCTGTGTTAAAAGGCGGCTGACCGAACGGTTCAACAAAGCTCACCGTCCAACGGTGGTCTTCGGTGCGGTAGCACTCCAGACCCAGCCCCCACAAGCAAAGACTTTAAGCGAGTGAAGCGAACAACAGACCAAAAAAGTAGCCCCAATTGTGATAACATCGGTGGGAGTAGCGGCAATTGGCATCGCCAGGGGAGTAGGAGTCTTGTCCTAGTTCATACACAGTGGTTTTCCATGAGTGCCTTCCCGAAGAATCACCGCGCTTCTAGGCCGGTGAGTGTCAAGAAACGAACTGGTTCAGAATACTCAATTAGGAGACAATCATGGCAGAAAATAACAATGTCCTGGTCACACCAGAGACCTATATCCGTGCCGAATGCGATCGGCAGTTTGGCACCATCGTTAAAACGGCGGGAGGCCTGAATCGCTTCTACCACTTACGCAGCATCACGCCGCTGGACAAGCAAAGCATCATCCGGATGAACAGGGACACTCTCTACTCCCAGAGCGTTGTCGATACGTCTAAAGGCGCCACCATCACCGTCCCTGAATTTCCTCCAGATCGCTACGTATCGGTTGAACTCGTGGATAACGACCACTATTGCCCTCGCGTGATCTACGAAGCCGGAACGCATGAATTGCCCGATGACACCAAATACTTGGGTCTCTTCGTCCGCATCCAAGTGTTCGATCCCGCAATTGGGGATGAATTGGATCTGATCCACAAGTTGCAGGATCAGTTCAGCATCAATGCCAACAGTGCCGATCCACTGCCCGAGTTCAAGTGGGACAGCGAATCGCTGCAAGCCCTAACTTTGCAGTATCAAAAGGATGCAGCCCAATACAGCAGTGTGAAGGGGATGATGGGACCGCGTGGCCAGGTCAACGAGGATACCCGTCACATCGTGGTAGCCACTGGGTGGGGGCTTTTGCCTGAATGGGATGCAATCTATCTAAACTACGATGGGGATCATGATTACAATATTTGTCACAAAGCGACCTATGATGTTCCAGATAATGAGGCGTTCTGGTCCATCACCGTATATGGCAGTGACGGCTACATGCAAAGCGACAACAACATCGTCAATTCCTCCAATGTAATGCCAAAGCCAAACCCCGACGGCACCTTCACCGTGTATTTCGGATCGCAAGAGAACTGTGGCAATGTTTCCAATCGGGTAGATGTAACCGAGGGCTGGAATTTCGCTATGCGGATTTATCGTCCCGGTGAGTCTGTCTTGAATGGAACATACAAACTACCTGACGCTGTACCCGTCCAGTGATTCATTTGGTGAAGTTTGTACTGGTTTACACCTAAACGCTATCTATAGGGGCAATTCATCAATTGCCCCTACTACAAAAAAAGCAAAAGTGTAGTGGATTGTTTCAGCTAAAATAGGGCAATAGATTTCGGCTTAAAGTCTTAGATTATAGAACTTATAGCATTTTTCTAATACACCAAATTAGCTGAAACAATCCAGTAGGGTGCGTGTTTGCGGTTACTAATTCGGATAATAAAATAAAACCAACAATCCGCCGTAACGCACCAATTCTATTACTATTAATTAAACATAATAAATTACATTTAATTTACCTGTGTATCATCCCCTGTAGAATTAAGTAGGGAGACACAATTATTTGTAGGATGGGTTCGCAGTAGCGTAACATGAGCTTTCTTGCAGTCTCAACCAAAGATTTAAGATCAATCGAGAAATATCGCCCGCTGCGGGTTGTGACAATTAGTCAAGATGAACTGATGAGCCACCTCAATAATTTCTGGACTATTGGCCTCCCACTCCTCCGGCTCTTCTAGGTTCTGTGTGATTAGTTTAACTTACATAGGATCGATCGATCTTTGTGTCCTTTGTGTCTTTGTGGTTCGTTCCACCCCCTCGCTAGGAGAAATGTATCCTAGAATACATTTTACCCACCAAACCTAGGAGAGCCCTCCTCCCAGAGGGATAGCTAACCCGTTGAAGCTTTCTTCCCTTTTTTGGTAATCTTCACTGCTGCCATTAATTTACTCCCCCAATGGTCTTGGATTATCGTTAATCTTGTGGATTTTCAATATTTCGGGCAGCATGAAGTACCGCAATAACATCGATTTGCTCAGGCTTGATATAATAAATTATGCGATAAGAACCCTCGATAACTTCTCGGATCTGCTCAGTTTCAAACTCCGGAACAAGACGACCCGAAAAGGGAAAATTAGCAATCTGTTCTGAGCGTCTGGTCAATCTTTCCACCAGTCTTTGAGCATATTGAGGGGAGTTTTGTGATATGTAGTTGTAGATGGATGATAAATGATTAACGGCGGTTTCTGTCCAGAAAACTTTCATGGCTCTAGCTTGAACTTAGTGCGTACCTCTGCAACAGAAATAACCTTTTCCGCCTCACTATCGGCTAATCCTGCTTCAATTGCCTGTCTCACATAAATCTCATACATCAAATCATCCCATGTAGAATTATCTGGCAATTTATCGATTAAATTTCTGGCTTTTTGTTTAATGTTTTTTATTTCCATGATGGTTTCCAAAATGACTCCTGACAGTTTACATTATAGCAAGATAGGCTCCTAGAGATGGTGTATTCTAAAACCACCGCTAACGCTCAGAATATCCAAAAAGGCTTTTCCCTCTCGATGTCCTCAACGAAACCTCAACCCGTGATTGGTGTTAGTTGGTGGATAAATGCTGTATATTTACTCTCGTCGCCGCTTAATTCACACGCAGCAGCGCAGAAACTTGCTCAACATTCATTGCTGTATGTAACAATACAGGAGGAGTTTATCTCAGGAGTTCCACGGTGATTAGAGAGCTAGACCGTATTACTGTTAATCCACAAATATGTCTTGGACAGCCAACGATTCGAGGAATGCGTATCACTGTAGGATTTGTTTTGAAACTGTTGGCTAGTCAG
>VYLK01000466.1_pt1 | contig 13724 bp, 12 predicted proteins | sample 5114321 | NCBI WGS metagenome assembly VYLK01 (sample SAMN12291792, study PRJNA351875) | freshwater metagenome | isolation source: freshwater lake | place: USA: Michigan, MSU2 Lake | collected 2011-08-16
GTTACAATAACTGGAACGGACTACCGGCCGGAGAGGGAGATACCTACCAATTCTCATTTGAAACGGTGCTTTCCCGAAACAGCATCGACAACCCGATGTATCCAACCAGCGGCTCCCAAGTATCGCTTAGTGCGAAACTCACCCCGCCGTACTCGCAATGGCGCGATCCGGCGCTCTATGAGCAGGGACTTCAAGAGCGCTTCCGGTGGGCCGAGTTTCATAAATGGATGCTGGATGCGAGGTTTTATGTGAAGCTGCTCGGCAGTTCCAAGCCGAACGGCAGAAGCCTCGTTCTGGAAGCAAAAGCCCACTACGGCTTTATCGGGTCGTACTCACGAACGCTTGGCCCCGGCCCTTTCGAACGATTTGTAGTGGGTGGCGATGGGCTAGCCGGCGGATTCAATGCATTTGTGTTGGGGCAGGAAGTTGTTGGACTCCGGGGTTACCCGAACAACTCCGTGACACCTCCTAATTATGTGGCCGACCGCAACCAAAACGATATCTGGGGTGGTATCGCGTATACCAAATTGGGCATGGAGTTGCGCTACCCGGTAACCACCGGCCAAGCCGCTACCATTTACGGCTTTGTATTTACGGAAGCCGGTAACAATTGGGACAATTTCTACCAGTTCAATCCGTTTAACCTCTATAAATCAGCCGGCGTGGGCGCACGCATTTTCATGCCTGCTTTTGGTTTAATTGGACTAAACTGGGCATATGGATTTGACACACTACCGGGCGCTACCGAGCGGAGTGGCACCCAATTCCACTTCACGATCGGTCAACAAATTCGCTGATATGCGGCTTTTGTGGTTTGTGGTTTTTGCCTGTATTATTTCCGGCAGGAATATTGCAGTAGCACAGAAGTTCGGGTATATCGATTCAGAGTTTATTCTGGGTAAAATGCCCGAGTATGCCAAAGCCCAGGCTGAAATCGACCAGCTTTCGGCCGCCTGGCAGAAAGAAGTGGAAGAAATGCAAAAGAAAACAGAAAGCCTGTATGCGGCTTACCAAGTCGAGCAGGTACTGCTGACCGAAGAAATGAAGCAGGAACGCCTGGCGGAAATCCGCAAGAAAGAAACGGAATTGAAAGACTACCAAAAAAAGGTTTTTGGCTTTGGCGGCCTGTTTTTTTTGAAAAAACAAGAATTGATTAAACCTTTACAGGATAAAGTTTTCGATGCAGTTGATAAAGTGGCCAAATCAAACCGTTTGGCTGTTATCTTTGACAAGGCAGGAGAACTTGTGATGATTTACACGGACCCACGCCATGATTACACCGACTTTGTTTTAGAGGAACTCGGGCTGGGTGATCCAAACGATAAATTAAAATGACCGCTATTTTGAACACGAAAAAAATGAAAACTATCGTACTCGCTGCAGGTTTAATCTGCGCTTCCCTGATGACCCAGGCCCAAACCACCCAGAAAATCGGTTATGCTGAATGGGAATATATTTTCAATCAGCTGCCTGAGTTCAAGAAAATCGATGCCGACCTGAAAACGCATATCACCCAGCTGGAAAACCAGCTGAAAGCGAAGTACCAGGACTACGAAAACAAACTCAAAGCCTACCAGGGGATGCCGGCTACAACTCCGGATGCCATCCGCGCAGACAAAGAGCGGGAATTGACCCAAATGCAGGAAAGCATCACGAAATTCCAGCAGGATGCTGAGGCATCGAGTCGCAAGAAGCAGAGCGACCTGATGGAGCCTGTTTACGCGAAAGTCGGGAAAGCGATTTCAGATGTGGCCAAAGAACAGGGTTACACATTTATCATCAATCCGCAGACGGTACAGGGTGCAGACATCCTATTATACAGCGACGAAAAATTCAATATCTCTGACCTTGTGCTGAAGAAACTCGGGGTAACACCAGCCCCTGCACCGGCCAAAACAAATTAGATTTGGCGGCAGCACGCCCGGCTCCGCTTATGCCGTGGGCCGGGTATGTATACCAGTGGCGTCTTGGCATCTATCAATTTGCCAAGGCGACTATTGGCAGATTGTGTCGCGTCTGGATTTGAAGATCCCAATCCGAGTTCTTGCGTCACCGCTTAGAATTGGCTTTTGGATGGGCCTGCTGATACACTTTTTTCAGTTTTTCAATGGAGTTGTGCGTATACACCTGGGTAGCTGCCAAACTTGTGTGGCCCAACAAGTCCTTTACAGCGTTGATTTCTGCCCCTTGATCCAGTAAGTGGGTAGCATATGTATGACGCAACACATGGGGGCTTTTTTTATCAACAGATAGTGCCGGCTTGAGGTAGTGCCTGACGAGTCGGTAAACAAACATCGGGTACATCGGTGTTCCCCGATCGGTAACCAGCAGAACGCCGCTATGGTCAGGGAATTCCAAATTGCGGATCTTTTGGTAGGCCGCCACGCGAGCTGTCAGGGAGTCCGCTATCGGAATTACCCTTTCCTTGTTTCGTTTACCCAATACCTTTATTGTCTGCTCCCGCAGGTTGACGCGTTTGTCGTCCAGCGAAATCAACTCGGCCAAACGCATGCCAGTTCCATAAAGTAGTTCGAGGACAACCTGATTACGGATACCGGCAAAGTCATTTCCGAAATCGTGATGATCGAGGAGTAGGTTCATTTCGCCCTGCGCTACAAATTGAGGCAACTTCTTCGGGGTCTTCAGTACCCGTACCTTCTGCATTGGGTTTTTTGAAATGCGGGCCTCCTTCATCAGGAAAGCAAAAAAACTGCGCAGACAGGCTACTTTTCGATTGATCGAGGTATTGTTGAGCTCGGTTTGACTCAATTCTACCAGCCAGGCCCGTACCATGGCGTAGGTGGCCTGGTCCGGGGTGCTCTCGTATCCGGTATGCAGAAAATTGCGGAATTGCGTCAGATCAACCTGGTACGAGCGGATTGTTTTCGGGCTATACCGCCTTTCAAACTGGAGGTACCGCAAAAATGAATCAACAACGTTACCCAACTCGTGCATAGCGAAGATGAAAGTAAAAAAAATGCCCCGATTGATCACGTCAACCGGGGCACTTTCTAAATCACTGGTGTATTCCGATCAGTAATTGTCGGAAGCATACTGCTTTTGGCGGTAGGCTGCGCGAAGGATCTCGTTTCTACGAGCTACCGAGGGTTTTTCAAAGGAGGTGCGGGAACGCAGTTCGCGCAAGATCCCTGTTTTTTCAAACTTCTTTTTAAAGCGCTTCAGGGCCTTGTCAATCGACTCGTTCTCTTTGATGTTGATGATCAGCATATTTAACTATCTGTTTCGGGCCGCAAATATATGGAAAGAGTTGTTTTTTGCAACATCAGCCCAACAAAGATCGGGAAATAACCAGCTTTTGAATTTCGGAGGTGCCCTCGCCAATGGTACAGAGTTTTGCATCGCGGTAGTATTTCTCGACCGGAAAATCCTTGGTATAGCCGTAGCCGCCAAAAATCTGTACTGCATCATTGGCAACTTCTACCGCTATTTCGGAGGCATATAGCTTGGCGATGGCTGATTCTTTCGTCACCGGCAGCCCGGCTGCCTTGCGGTGGGCTGCCTGCAGGGTGAGGCACTTTGCTGCCTCTATTTTTGTGGCCATCTCAGCCAGCTTAAATGAAATTCCCTGAAAGGAAGAAATCGGCTGGTTAAACTGTTTGCGCTCCTGTGAATAGGCCAGCGCGGCTTCGAATGCGCCCATAGCAATGCCGAGACTTAATGCCGCAATGGAAATCCGGCCGCCATCAAGTACCTTCAGCGCTTGTTTGAATCCTTCCCCTTCCTCGCCTAACCGGTTGTCTGCCGGTATTTTGCAGTCAGAAAAAATGAGTTCTGCTGTTTCTGAAGCCCGCATACCCAGTTTATTCTCCTTTTTGCCCGGGTAAAAGCCCGGGGTTCCACGCTCAACGATAAATGCGCTCGTTCCACGGCTATCTCCGGGCTTTCCGGTACGCGCAATTACCACCGCTACGTCGCCCGAAATACCGTGCGTGATAAAGTTTTTTGCGCCATTGAGGATGTAATGGCCCTGCTCGCGAACAGCCGTAGTTCTCATATTCCCCGCATCAGAACCTGTATTCGGTTCCGTAAGACCCCAGGCCCCCAGCCATTTTCCGGTTGCGAGTAAGGGGAGGTATTTTTGTTTTTGAGAATCCGTGCCAAACTGCAGGATATGACCGGTGCAGAGTGAGTTATGAGCCGCCATAGATAGCCCAATGCTGCCATCAACTTTTGCCAGTTCTACAATGGCGGTTACATACTCCGGATAACCAAATCCGGCGCCGTCGTACTTCTCCGGAACCAAAACCCCCATCAAACCGAGTTCCCCCAGCTTTTTGAACAGCGGTATCGGGAAGATCTGTTTCTCATCCCATTCCGAGCGGTGAGGTATCATGTGTTGTGCAGCCAGGTCGCGGATCATCTTTGCAATCATGTCCTGATGCTCAGTTTCCAACAAGTTGACAGACGGGGTATGCAATGCTTGATTCATACACTATAAGTTTGGCCACAAATATATCCGAACAATTGTTAGGATGATGAATTAATCGGATTTCTGTTTTTCGAGCACGAGTTGTGCACTGATTTAGAATAATTTTGCGCTCCCTATCAAATAGGCGTAGTAAAATGAAGATTTCAGTTATCGGAACGGGTTATGTGGGCTTAGTTACCGGAACGTGTTTTGCAGAAACAGGTAACACCGTTACATGTGTTGATATCGACCAAAAAAAGGTTGATAGCCTTAATTCTGGCCAAATCACAATTTATGAACCCGGGTTAGAGGTTATTTTCGAAAGAAATTTGCGTCAGCATCGGTTGGCATTTACAACCAACCTGGAAACCGGCATTCGCGACGCTGAAATTATCTTCCTGGCCCTACCAACACCGCCGGGAGAGGATGGGGCAGCTGACCTGCGGTATGTACTTAATGTGGCTGATGAGTTGGGTAAACTCTTGACTCATTACGTAGTGGTGGTAGACAAAAGTACGGTTCCTGTCGGCACAGCCGATAAAGTTCGCCAGCGTATTGCAATCCATGCACAAGTGGATTTTGACGTTGTTTCGAATCCGGAGTTCCTCCGGGAAGGAGTTGCGGTGGAGGATTTCATGAAACCAGATCGGGTGGTGGTTGGTACTTCATCGGACCGGGCCCGAAAAGTGATGGAGTCTCTCTATGCCCCCTTTGTTCGGCAGGGCAACCCAATTATATTTATGGACGAGCGCTCGGCTGAGCTGACTAAGTATGCCGCTAACTCTTTTTTGGCTACGAAGATTTCATTCATGAATGAAATCGCGAATTTATGCGAGTTAGTTGGGGCGGATGTCGATTCGGTTCGGAAAGGAATCGGTACCGACAGCAGGATTGGCAAGCGCTTCCTGTTTCCCGGAATTGGCTATGGCGGCAGTTGTTTTCCCAAAGATGTTCAGGCGTTGGTAAAGTCATCCGTAGATGTTCAATATGATTTCCGCATTCTAAAAGCTGTAATGGATGTAAATACGGATCAAAAAACCCGGTTAATGCAGACCATCCGCCAACACTACGCGCAAGCCATACAGGGGAAGACGTTCGCCTTCTGGGGTTTGTCTTTTAAACCGCATACAGATGACATACGCGAAGCGCCAGCCCTCTACAACATAGATGCTTTGCTGGCAGCAGGCGCGCACATACAGGCCCACGATCCGGAAGCGATGGCCCACGTGAAAAAAATGTATGGCACCCGCGTTCAGTTTCATGATGATCCCTATCAGGCGCTGGAAAATGCTGATGCCCTCTTCATCGCAACTGAGTGGCCCGAGTTCCGATCGGTTGACTTTATGAGAATTAAAAATACGCTGCGAGACCGGGTCATTTTTGACGGACGAAATCTGTACGACCTTTCAACCATCAAGGGGCAGGGCCTTACCTATTACAGCATCGGAAGGGAGGTAGTACATGGCTAAGGAACAAGTACTTGTCACCGGAGCAGCCGGCTTCTTGGGATCCCACCTGTGCGACCGATTTCTCCAGGAAGGCTATAAAGTGGTGGGCATGGACAATCTCATCACCGGTGACCTGCGAAATGTTGAACATCTGATGAAACTCCCAGACTTCGAGTTTTACCATCACGATGTAAGCAAGTTTGTTCACGTCCCGGGTCCGATCCGGTACATCCTGCATTTTGCATCTCCGGCAAGCCCGATCGATTACCTGAAGATCCCGATTCAAACTTTAAAGGTTGGATCACTCGGTACGCATAACCTGTTGGGTCTGGCCCGTGCTAAAGGCGCGCGGATTCTGGTGGCCTCCACCTCAGAAGTATACGGTGATCCCCTCGTGCACCCGCAAACAGAAGAGTATTATGGGAATGTAAATCCCATCGGCCCGCGTGGTGTGTATGACGAAGCCAAGCGATTCCAGGAAGCCATAACCATGGCCTACCACACCTATCATCAATTGGAAACGAGAATCGTACGCATTTTCAATACCTACGGCCCGCGCATGCGGTTGAATGACGGTCGCGTGCTCCCCGCTTTTATCGGGCAGGCATTGCGTGGTGAAGACCTGACCGTTTTCGGGGATGGTTCACAGACCCGCTCATTTTGCTATGTCGATGATCTGGTGGAAGGCATATACCGCCTCCTGCTTTCGGATTACCCCTACCCGGTCAACATCGGCAATCCGGATGAAATTACCATCGGCCAGTTTGCCGAAGAAATAATTCAACTCACCGGTACCCGCCAAAAAGTAATTTATCAGCCACTGCCGAAAGACGATCCGAAACAACGGCAGCCAGACATCAGCAAGGCAAAAAAAATACTCGGGTGGACCCCGAAGGTATCGCGACAGGAAGGCCTGAAAATAACGTACGAGTATTTCAAGTCGCTACCGACCGATGTGCTGTACCATCGGGAGCACAAGGATTTCGATAAATACATCCAATGAAAAACCAAAATGTACTCATCACGGGGGGTGCCGGCTTCATTGGCTCGCACGTTACCCGCCGTTTTGTTACGCATTACCCGGATTATTCCATTGTCGTGTTGGATGATTTAACCTACGCGGGAAATCTGGAAAACCTGAAAGAAATCGAACACGCCCCCAATTATACTTTCGTTAAAGGCAACATCAACGATTTTGAGTTTGTTCAGGCGCTTTTCCATAAGCACGCCTTTGATGGAGTCATCCACCTGGCGGCCGAATCACACGTAGATCGCTCCCTTGAAGATCCTGCCGCGTTTGTCATTACCAATATTGTCGGAACCGTTCATTTGCTTACTGCTGCGAAGGCAGCGTGGAAAGACCAATTCGAGGGTAAGCGATTCTACCATATCTCAACCGATGAGGTATATGGATCCCTCGGTGTGGAAGGGTTATTTACTGAACATACTCCTCTCGATCCGCAGTCGCCATACTCGGCATCAAAAGCCGGCAGTGATCATTTCGTACGCGCATTTCACAACAGCTACCAATTGCCCGTGGTGATCAGCCGGTGTTCAAATAACTACGGCCCTAATCATTTCCCGGAAAAGCTTATTCCGCTGATGATTCACAACATCCTCCGGAAGCAACCACTTCCCGTCTACGGTAAAGGAGAGAACGTGCGCGACTGGCTCTATGTGGAAGATCATGCCTCAGCGATTGACACGATTTATCATCGCGGAAAGACCGGTGAGGTGTACAACATCGGTGGAAATAATGAATGGAAAAACCTGGATCTGGTGCACCTGCTCTGCACCATCATGGATGAAAAACTGAAGCAGGCGCCCGGCACAGCGGCCAGTTTAATCACCTTCGTAAAAGACCGACCCGGACATGACTTGCGCTACGCCATAGACGCCTCCAAACTTCGCGATGAACTGGGTTGGGAGCCCTCGCTCGACTTCCCCACCGGATTGGCAAAAACAATCGACTGGTACCTGGCGAATGGCGAGTGGTTGCAACATGTAACCTCGGGTGATTACACAAAATACTACGATAAGATGTACGCCAACCGCTAACTGTTTGCAGGTAATGGAATAAATATTATCTTTGCACCACTTCTTACGAGATTCTTGAAAGAGGGGACCTAAAGTCCCCTTTTTTGTTCTTAAAGGGAGTTTTTTTGATGGAGATTACGACAGCCATACGGGATAAAGCGGGTGATTTTTTAAAGCCGGGCCATTTTTTGGTAGATGTGCTTTTCAAATCTAAGAATCCCCATGTGCAGAAGTTACTGGTGATCGTAGATGGTGATCAGGGTATTTCCATTGATGATTGCGCAGATCTCAGCCGCAGCCTCTCCGATTGGCTGGACGCGCAGGATAACATCACCTCGCCCTTCACGCTGGAAGTGTCCACCCCGGGGCTTGACCAACCCCTGAAGCTGGTGCGGCAGTACCGAAAAAACACTGGTCGCGAAGTGAAGGTCCACACCCGCGGCGGTCAGGTCATCATAGGAACACTCGCTGAGGTAACTGACGATTCGGTTTGCGTGGCGATGGCTGCCCGGGGAGCAAAAAAAGGCGAAGCGCAAACTACTACGCTTCCGTTCGCTGAAATTGAGAAAACATTTGTAGTTGTATCATTTAAATAGTGGAGTTATGGATATTGGAAATCTGATAGAATCGTTTGCTGACTTTGCCAAGCAAAAGAATATCGACCGGCCTACGATGATTCGTATACTGGAAGATGTCTTCCGCAACATGATCAAAAAACGGTATGGCACTGATGACAATTTTGACATCATCATCAACGCCGACAAGGGCGATTTAGAAATTTACCGCATTCGCGAGATTGTGGAAGATGAATCGGAAGACATCTGGGACCATGACAAAATCAGCCTGACAGAGGCAAAAAAAATTGAGCCGGATTTTGAAGTGGGCGAAGAAGTATCCGAGCAGATTCAAATCGAAGACTTTGGCCGCAGGGCGGTTACTACTGCCCGTCAGACGCTGATCCAAAAGGTAAAAGATCTGGAAAAAGACATTCTTTTCCAAAAGTACAAGGACATTGTAGGCGAAATTGTGACCGGCGAAGTGTACCAGGTATTGAGTAAGGAAGTTTTGCTGACCGATGGGGATGGTAATGAGATTTCCATACCGCGTTCGCAACAAATTCCCAAAGACCGGTACCGCAAAGGAGAAAATGTGCGCGCCATTGTGCATGAAGTGGACATGGTAAACGGCAACCCCAAGATTGTTCTTTCGCGTACATCACCCAAGTTTTTGGAACGGTTGTTCGAGCAGGAAGTTCCTGAAGTATACGATGGGTTGATCACGATCAAAAAGGCAATACGCGAACCGGGAGAGCGTGCCAAAGTGGCGGTAGAATCATACGATGACCGCATTGACCCGGTAGGCGCCTGCGTGGGCATGAAAGGCTCGCGTATTCATGCCATTGTTCGCGAGTTGCAAAATGAAAACATTGATGTGATCAACTTCACCGAAAATATGGAGTTGTTCATCCAGCGGGCCCTGAGCCCGGCGAAGATCTCCTCCATCAAGGTCGACAAGGAAAAAGGCCGTGCTTCGGTATTTCTCCGCCCCGATCAGGTTTCTTTGGCCATCGGCAAAGGCGGGCTCAACATCAAGCTCGCCAGCCGCCTGGTGGGTATGGAAATTGACGTGTTCCGCGAATTAGACCACGCGGCACAGGAGGAAGATGTAGACCTGGATGAGTTTTCTGATGAAATCGAAGCCTGGGTAATCGATGAACTGAAACGCATCGGCCTCGACACGGCAAAAAGTGTACTAAATGTGAGCAAAGAGGAACTGGTACGCCGCACCGATCTGGAAGAAGAAACGGTCGAGACGGTCACCAACATCCTCAAAAAGGAGTTCGAATAACTATTCACGATCAAAAAGTAGAAAATCCGGTAAATCATAGGCAAATTTGAGGCATGGCAGAAGAAAAGATGATACGGTTAGGCCAGGCATCGCGTAAACTAAACGTGGGGCACAACACCATTTTGGATTTCCTTTCCAAGAAGGGATTTACAGTGGAAAACAACCCCAACGCGAAACTCACGGCCGAGCAATTTGCTCTGCTGTCGAAGGAGTACGCCTCTTCCGCCACGGAAAAACTGGAAGCGCACAACCTTACCATCGGGGTGAAGCACACGGACCCCATCCACGTAGCGCCATCAGCCGAACCAACCCGGAAGAAACTGGAAGATGAGGAAAGGATTCTGATCAAAAATCTGGGTTCCAAAGAGATCGTTAAACCAAAAGAAGAACCCAGGCCCGAGAAAGTTGAGCGCGATAAGCCCAAGCTGGAGGGTATCAAAGTGCTTGGCAAAATTGACCTTGAAAAGAAACCAGAGCCTGCAAAAGAAGAGCCTGCAACACCGGTAAGCACAAGTGCAAAAGCGCCAGAACCGGAAGTAGTTGTAGCAACTGAAAAACCAGCTGAACCCGAACAAGAGTTGATCAAAGCAAAGGCCGATCGCTTACAGGGTCTCAAGGTGTTGGACAAAATCAGCCTGCCCAGCGAAAAGAAGAAAGAGCCTTCGGCAGACGACAGCAAGCAGAAACGGCCTCGCAAGCGTATTCAGCCTGCCATGGATGCGCGAAAAAATATTTCGCAGCCGGGAGGTCCTCAACGTGGAGGAAACCGGCCTATGCCCCCGCGCACTACCAAGGCAGAACCTACCGAAAAAGAAATTCAGGAGCAGATACGGGCAACGCTCGCTAAGTTAAGTGGTGGTCAGCAGAAGAAGTTCAGCAACAGTGCCAAGTACCGCAAGGAAAAGCGACAGGCTGTTTCCGATGCTGAAGTAGAACGTTTGCAACAAGAACAAGAAGCCTCCAAAACGCTGAAGGTAACGGAATTTATTTCGGCCAATGACCTTGCCTCCCTGATGAATGTGTCGGTAAACGATGTCATCTCGACCTGCATGGGATTAGGCATGTTTGTATCCATTAATCAGCGCCTGGATGCGGAAGCCATCACCGTGATTGCCGATGAATTCGGCTTTGAAGTACAGTTTACCTCTACGGAGGAAGAAGCCATAGAAGAAACAACTGAGGATGTGGGCGAAGGTGCCGAACCGCGCGCTCCGATTGTCACGATCATGGGCCATGTAGATCATGGAAAAACATCTTTGCTGGACTACATCCGAAAGACAAAAGTCACCGCACAGGAAGCCGGTGGAATTACCCAGCACATTGGCGCCTATTCAGTGCAAACCCGAAATGGCAATAAGATTGCCTTTCTGGATACACCGGGTCACGAGGCTTTTACCGCCATGCGTGCCCGCGGAGCCAAGATCACCGACGTGGCGATTATTGTGGTGGCCGCGGATGATGATGTGATGCCGCAAACCAAGGAAGCCATTAACCATGCGCAGGTGGCAGGAGTTCCCATTGTGATCGCCATTAACAAAATCGATAAGCCTACTGCCAACCCGCAAAAAGTACGCGAGTCTCTGGCGAAGATAAACATCCTGGTTGAAGACTGGGGTGGCAAGTATCAGGTGCAGGAAATCTCCGCGAAATCAGGCAAGGGGATTGATGAATTATTGGAAAAGGTTTTACTGGAAGCTGAAATCTTGCAACTGAAATCAACCCCCGACCGTCCGGCAACGGGCTCGGTTATCGAAGCCTCGCTCGACAAGGGTCGTGGATATGTGGCAACAGTGATGGTCCAGAATGGCACCCTGTGTATTGGCGACATCATGCTGGCCGGCTCGAACTACGGGCGCGTAAAAGCCATGTTTGACGATACCGGCAAACGGCTTAAAGAAGCAGAACCCTCCACACCGGTACTGGTACTGGGTCTTGACGGAGCGCCTCAGGCCGGCGAAAAATTCCAGGTTATGGAAACCGACCGCGAGGCGCGCGAAGTAGCCAATAAGCGCGCCCAGATCATCCGCGAACAGAGCATCCGTACCAAGAAGCACATCACACTGGATGAAATCGGCCGACGGTTAGCGATCGGTTCATTCAAGGAACTGAAGGTGATCGTCAAGGGTGACGTAGATGGCTCAGTAGAGGCCCTCTCTGATTCCCTCCTGAAGCTCACAACCAACAAGATTGCTGTAAACATCATTCACAAGGGCGTCGGTCAGATTTCCGAATCAGACGTACTACTGGCCTCTGCTTCAGATGCCATCATTGTCGGTTTTCAGGTGCGCCCTTCGGGATCAGCCCGCAAGCTGGCTGAGAACGAAGAAATCGAAATCCGTCTGTACTCAATTATCTACGATGCCATCAACGATGTAAAGGCGGCCATGGAAGGCATGTTGGAGAAAGAAATGGAAGAGGTGATCGTGGGCAATGCCGAAGTCCGGAATGTATTCAAGATCTCCAAGGTGGGTACGATTGCCGGTTGTATGGTAACGGATGGCTTCATCAAGCGCAACAACCCGATCCGCTTAATTCGCGATGGGATTGTTGTGTACTCCGGCAAGCTCGGATCTCTGAAGCGGCATAAAGACGATGCTGGCGAAGTCAAGTCCGGATTCGACTGCGGTATCGGCATCGAAAACTTCAATGACATCAAGGAAGGAGATGTGATTGAAAGTTACGAGATGCGCGAAGTGAAAAAAGGCTAAGCACACCCTGACCGGAATAATCCTTTTCACCGGTGTCGTACGTCGGCATACCGGCTCAACTTTTTACTCTATGGCACAAAACGAACGCAGAAACTCAGGCTCCAGACGCTCCCGCAATGAGCGTCCGGATGCGAAACGGAATACAGGCAAAAAGCAGCGCAACTCAGCCGGGAAAGAAGATGGCCCGCGGCCATTACAACCCCGGCGCAATCAGGCGTTTTTTCGCCGCCAGGATAACCGAAATGAGGGTTCCCCATCCTCAGGCGATGCGGGTTCGGCCGAAAGGAATACTTCTTCGAAAAGGAAACCGTTCGGTGGGAAACCTGCTGGTCGATCCGAGCGTTTCGCACGCGAAGATCGCCCCGAACGGAAGCGCCCCTTTTCAAAACGTGATAGCGAATCCGAAAAGCCCAGGCCGCACTTTGCCCGGGGCGACCGAAGAAAAGACGACACAGCCAGTTTCTCCGGTAAGCGTGGTTTTCGCACAACCGATAATTTCAGAAAAGACGAAGAGAGACGTACCGAACGCCCGCAGAGCAGACCCTTCAACCGAAGCGATTTCACGCGGGCTGAAAATGGGCCGGGGGCGGCACCGGAAAGCTCCGATACACGAGGGGCCGGAAAGAAGCCCTCTCCTCCCCGTAAGGGAAGAGCGAAGGCACATGGTTTCATTGAGAAGAAACCCTCCCGGAAAGAACGACCGGTCCGTAAATCATTTGTAGAAAGCCGACTGGATATACAACGGACAGCCAAGCCGGCTCAGGCGGCAGGCGCGCCCAAAGAAGAAGGATTGATCCGGTTGAATAAGTTTATTTCGAATAGCGGAGTATGTTCGCGCCGGGAGGCAGATAATCGTATCGCCATGGGCTTGGTGTCTGTCAATGGCACCACGATCACAGAAATGGGGTACAAAGTAAAGCCGACAGATGAAGTACGGTATGAAGGGAAGCGCCTGAAAGCAGAAAAGCCGGTTTACATTCTGCTAAACAAGCCAAAAGGTTTTATCACGACTACTGAAGATCCGCAGGAGCGGCACACAGTCATGAACCTGATCGCCAATGCATGTAGCGAGCGCGTCTATCCGGTTGGGCGCCTGGATCGGAACACAACAGGCCTGCTATTGCTGACCAACGATGGCGATCTGGCCGATAAGCTTACGCACCCTTCGTATAACGTCAAGAAGATCTACAAAGTAGAACTAGACAAGCCAATCACGAAGGCCGATTTTGAACAACTGGCGGCAGGCATCCGGCT
>VYLK01000487.1_pt1 | contig 13713 bp, 13 predicted proteins | sample 5114321 | NCBI WGS metagenome assembly VYLK01 (sample SAMN12291792, study PRJNA351875) | freshwater metagenome | isolation source: freshwater lake | place: USA: Michigan, MSU2 Lake | collected 2011-08-16
GCAGTCGTTGAAAGGCTGCACCAGAAGCCGGACACACGACCGCACCTAACTGATCCTGCCAAACAAACTGAAAAAGCACTTGCAAAAACCCGGGCGTCCACACACGCCTTTGCCACAGGCTCTGCCTAGGCAAAGGCCGTGCTCGAGTTTGAGCGCGCAAGATGGGGCTTCAAAGTGAGCAGAGCGACACTTTGAACCGTTCCAAGTCGATTGGCCCAGCACCCACACATCTGGATCCAAGCTTTACCTAAGCCCTACGGCGCAGCCCGGATAAGCGCACACAACCACATGACCTAGATCAAAGCGCGCCTGATCATCGCAAGCCAAAAGTCTTGGGCAAGTTCGCTCGCCCAGCTCAACAGCTTTTAAGATCAGGATCAAATTCATGTCGACTACCACGGGCGCTACCGCGCCAGTCCGAATGCAGGCTGCCGTCGTTGAGGCTTTTGGCGAAAAGCTGGTCTTTAAAGATTTTGATGTGCCAACGCCGGGGCCGAACCAAATCCTGATCAAGACTGAAGCCTGCGGGGTTTGCCATACCGATGTTCATGCGGCCAAAGGCGACTGGCCTGTCAAACCCGCCCTTCCTTTTATTCCGGGTCACGAGGCGATTGGCATTGTGATAGCGATGGGCGACAGCGTCACCAGCGTCAAAATGGGCGAACGGGTCGGCGTGCCTTGGCTCTATTCTGCCTGTGGGCATTGCGAATATTGTTTATCGGCTTGGGAGACTGTGTGCCCAGAAGCCCAGTTTAGCGGCTATACCCACAATGGTGGGTTTGCGACCTATATTATTGCCAACCCAGATTATGTCGCGCACATCCCGGCGGGCTTGCACCCAAGAGAAGCCGCGCCGCTGATTTGCGCGGGCGTTACGACCTATAAGGGCATTAAAGAAACCAAAGCTCGGCCCGGTCAATGGATCGTCATCTCGGGCTGCGGCGGCCTTGGCCATCTTGGCATCCAATATGCAAAAGCCATGGGGCTTAAAGTGTGTGCGGTCGATATTGACGACGCGAAGCTGGCCCACGCCAAGCGCTTGGGGGCCGACATCATCGTCAATGCGAAAGCAGCTGACCCGGTCTCGGTGGTCAAAAAAGCGACGGGGGGCGGTGCGCATGGTGTTTTGATTACCGCACCATCCTTGCCCGCCTTTCACCAAGGAATCGGCATGACCCGAAAGCGTGGGGTCTGTGTGCTGGTCGGATTGCCACCGGGCGAGTTTCCGACACCCTTGTTTGATGTGGTCTCCAATTGCATTTCGATTGTCGGCTCTTTTGTTGGCACCCGCCAAGACTTGGCCGAATGCTTGGCGTTTGCGGCAGACGGTAAGGTCAAGGCAGACATTGAACTGCAACCCTTGTCAGCCATCAACGAGGTACTGGCGCGCCTAGAAGCTGGCGATGTGCCATCGCGCGTGGTGATCGAATTCTCATGAGTGGCCGCATGCTGATGATCCGTCTGGATTAGCGGGAAGATATGCGTCTTTATTACTCCAGCACGGACGCTTGGCTGGCCATATGCGAGGCATGTGAGCATGCCGAGAAATCTATCTCGCTTGAAGAATACATCCTTCGAGATGACGCGATCGGAAGTCGTCTGCTGGATATTCTGATGGCCAGATCGCGAGCAGGAGTGCGCGTTCGATTGTAGTTGGACGCATTTGGTAGTCGGCGCTTGCAACAGCAGGCAGTTATGACCGACCTCAAAAGGTCTGGGGTCAAACTCGTCTTCTTTCGACCGATGAATTTGGTCCAAAGACTTCTGCCGCCCCTCAGCTTTCCCCGTGATCATGCAAAGGCCCTTCATATTGATGGCACGACATGTTTCATCGGCAGCATGGGGGTTGCCCAACATATGTCAGGTTGGCGCGACACCTTGGTCGTGCTGGAAGGCAGTGTAGCACGCCAGGCCTTGGCTGATTTTGATCGTGTTTGGTGCCGCGAGGCGTTTAACCTTGGCTATCCACCAAAGGCTTGCATATATCCTAGTGATCACGAGCCCAACCAATTCATCGCCCAAATACCGGAGTATAAAACCCACGCTATTCGCGAGGCTCTGCTGTCGAAAATTGCAAGCGCGCAACGGGCAATCCTTATCGCGACGCCGTATTTCTTCCCGCCACAAGCACTTCGCACTGCCCTATTGGCGGCCCATCGGCGCGGGGTTTCGGTAACTTTGATGCTGGCCAGCCAAACCGATGTACCCCTTGCCGATGGCGTGACACGAGCCTTGATCAAACCGTGGCGCTCACTTGGATTTGAGGTCGTATTTTATCAGCCAGAGGTTCTTCATGCCAAATATGCCATCATCGACTCTTCGTGGGCCACGTTGGGTAGTTGCAATTTTGACTTTCTAAGCCTTGTCTATAATCGCGAAGTGAATGTCGTCTTGGCAAACCAAGCCCATCTTCTTGAATTTGTTGCGCAATCCAAAATTGATTTAGACAATTGCGCACCGACCCCCGCCACTTCTCCGATTCAAAGCACCTGGGATAATTGGATGGGCAAACTTGGCGCCCTTGTTTGCCGATATGTTTGAGCGATGAAAATCTTATTCTCAAACCTTGGCTATGCGACGGGGATAGACGGGAGTCTGGGTCATCATGCCCGAAAGATTTTTCGCCACGCATTCCAAACCATGGCCATGCAGCGGCGTGTCCTCTCGCAATTTAAGGCGATTATTGAACAATATGACCCAGATATCTGTTGCTTGATTGAGCTCGACAGAGGGTCCGCCCACTCTAGCTTTTACAATCAGATCGAAGCCCTTTGTTCGCCGACCTACCCCGTTTTTGATACTGCCGACAAATATGGCCCTGAAAGTCGGCTCTCCAAAATGCCATTCCATCATGGGAAAAGTAATGGCTTCCTCGCGAAAAGCCCGCATGTATTTGCGCACCTTTATTTTGAGAACGGCACCAAGCGCCTCATTTACCAGATCACGCTGGCGCGAGACTTAACCCTCTTTTTCGCACATTTCTCTCTGGACCGAAAAGTGCGGGCAAAACAATTCCTTGAAATACGGGCTATGGCAGAGCGCACGGCCGGGCGCGTCATCATCCTAGGCGACTTCAACACGCTGACTGGATTGGACGAGTTAGCGCCCCTAATGGCCGGAGACGGCTTACACCTTCTCAATCGGCCGACGGTCCCAACGTTCCGCTTCCACCGCTGGCAACACACGCTCGATCTTTGTCTGTGCAGCCCGTCCTTGTTATCGGAAATCAAACTAACGATTATTGATCAAAACTTCTCAGACCACGACGCGCTCTTGTTGGAGCTTGGATGACTTTTTGGGTGCGTTGGCGCAATCAAATCTCGGCCAGCCGCGGAACAATTTTCCAACCTTGAATTAATACGACCGGTTTCAGAGACCCAATGTTAATCCAAATGAATTAGAAGAGGCATGGAATTATTACGAGTATACCGCCTTGATACGTCCATATGCACTTCACAAACACTTTGCCAACGTCCGACAGGAAGCCCCCGTCATCGCCTTGATGATTGTGATTGCGGGCAGTGCCTTTGCTCTAACATCCAATCATATTTGGCCATTGATTTGGGCGGCCGGATTTTTAGCGCTGTTTACGGTCGATACTTGGTTTGCCGGCTGGTTGCTTCGAAGTGGGCGCAATCATTTGCGCTCCAAATCTGCTGCAATCCAGTTAGGTACGATGTGCGCCCTAACCGTTTGTGGCTTCATGATCGCGCCAATTGCGATGATCTCAACCGGTGATTTGGCCTTGGCAATTGCCGCAACGGCTATGCTGGCCGCCTCTGCGACTAGGGCGACAGGCATTTTGTCGGTATCGCGCCTTTCTGGTAGCATGACTTTGGCTCCGTTCTTAGTCCTGCCGCTATTAAGTTTGTGGCATCCGTATGCTGGCCACAAGGCTCACCCCGAGTTTAGCCATTATGTCGCCTGCCTCGCGGCTATCTGCGGGTTAGCCTATGTCATTATGGCGTGGCGCACGCGCGATATTGTTGAACGCAAGCTGGAACGCGCCCGCAGAGAAGCTTTGGTCCAAGGCCGTGCTGCAGCACGCGATGCAATGATCTCAAAATTGATCTTCAAACATACCAGCATGCGGGCGGCGCTGTTTGATACTGAGGCCCGCTTTATGGCCGTCAATGATGCGTGGCTTGGGGCGGCCCAGCTGAGCGAACAGGACGTTTTAGGCAAGACCATGGCCGAAGCTATGCCTTCTTCTAAGCAAGACTGGCATCAAGCAATCGCCTTGGCACTGACGGGTGTCAGCAGCCAACAAGCAGGCGACCACCGGGTGCGGTTGGACGGGGCGGAAGTCTATCTCGATTGGGAGGTCCACCCTTGGTACACGCCAGACGGCAAAATTGGCGGGGCGATTGGCTATGCGCAAGACGTCACCGAAGTTTTCCTCGCGCGCGCAGATGAAAAAGCCAAGCAACAACGTTTGACCGTTATGATTGCTCGCGCGCAAGAGGCCTTGGACGAGAAGCGCAAACTTTTGGAAGAAATCTGTGGTCCAGAGGTGCTGAGTTTAAAGCCCAGCCAGCCGTCTTGGCACGAGAAACTCGAGATTTTGAAAGAGCCGCTTGATATGTCGGGGGATCAAGACCCCAACAATCAAAGTGCCGGGCAATTGTTGGCAGGCTTTGAGCGCGTTCTGAGCGATATCGACCAGCGTGACAACTTGCTGGCGACCGCCGTGCAACAATTGAGCGAAGCTCGCCTGAACGCAGAGATCGCCAGCCAAGCGAAATCGCAATTGATGGCCAATGTCAGCCATGAACTGCGCACCCCGCTTCACGCCATTTTGGGCTACACGGAAATGCTGATTGAAGATGCCGAACATGACGGCAGACAAGATGCGGCTCGTGATGCGCGCAAAGTTCAGGATTCCGCCCATCACCTCTTGAAATTAATCAATGAAATCCTCGATCTTGCAAAGATCGAGGCGGGTAAGATGGAGATCACCCACGAACCGGTGAACTTGGTCGAGCTGGCTGATGAAGTCCTGCAGAGCTTGGGCCCCTTAGCAAAAAACCGTGGCAATCAAATGATCTTGGCAACTCCAGAGGAGCCGATCGTCGTTCTAACCGATGGGTTCCGCCTGCGCCAATGTTTGATGAACCTTATCTCCAATGCGATCAAATTCACCCAAGATGGGCAAGTCGCTGTCACGTTTGAAAAGCAGGGCACAGCAACGGGGCGTGCACAGTATGAAATCAAAGTGGCCGACACGGGCATTGGGATGAGCGCGGAGGCTCAATCTCGATTGTTTGAGCCGTTCCAACAGGGTGATGGCTCTGTGACACGCGTTTATGGCGGGACCGGCCTTGGCCTCGCCCTTACCCGCGAAATGATGCAACTCCTCGGTGGAACTGTTGGTGTGGAAAGCGTTGCCGGACTTGGATCAACCTTTACGCTGTCGCTTCCTGCCAAAGGCCTGCAAGCCAAGGATGTGGATGTGCAGATTGCGGCAGACGAGGCTGCGCCATTAATCCTCGTGATCGATGATGATGAAGTCAGCAATACGTTGGCGCTGCGGGCAGCTCAAAGCCTAGGTCTGAATAGCGCGATGGCGTCTACGGGCAGTTCGGCCCTCGCCTATCTAGCCAATCGCACCGTTGATCTGGTAATCTTGAACCTCGAACTGCCAGATATGGATGGTTATGCCTGTCTGGCAGCTCTGCGCGCCAATGCAGCGCTGAATGACACACCAATTGTTGTGATTGCGGCCGATGATGATCAACGCAAGTCGATCGCCCTAGGCGCACAAGAGCATTTCATGAAGCCAATTTTGGGCTCAGTCTTGGGCGCTGCGATTGCACGGCTCATCCGTCCTAAGAGCGAAGCTTCCCACGCAGAAACCATTGAGTTGCCGCGCTATCGCCTATGGAGAGCCAATTCATGACCCATGGGATACAGTTTTGCCTATTCAAGTGCGCGCAAATCATGAAATTGCTAAACGGCAAGTAACGGGGGGCTGTTATGCAAAGAATTTTGCTGGCTGAGGATCATGACGACAATCGCGAAATGCTGATGCGTCGTCTTACACGGGCTGGGTTTGAAGTGCGCGGGGCCAGCGACGGTCAAGACGCCCTAACCCAAGCTTTAGCATGGAAGCCAGACCTTGTGCTGATGGATGTATCGATGCCGATTATGTCGGGCCTCGATGCCACCCGCCTGATCCGCGAGAAGCTGGGCGCAACCATCAAAGTTATCGCCTTGACCGCCCATGCGATGAACGAATCCCGCGAAGCTTGCTTTGAAGCAGGCTGTGATGCCTTTGCCACCAAGCCGGTGGATTGGCCGAACCTAATGGAAGAAATGAACCGCCAATTTCAAGGGAGGACGGCGTCGTGACCGAAGATCTCCAGGATCAATTTGCCAATACCAACATCCTTATTGTCGACGACATGCAGGATAATATCGATGTGCTGGCTCGGCGCCTGCGCAACCGTCAGGCCACCGTCTATGAGGCCAGTGACGCTACAGAAGCGCTGGATATTCTCAGCGTCTCGCCGATCGATATCTTATTGCTCGACGTTATGATGCCGGGCCTAAGTGGGCTGGATGTGGTCAAAAAGATCCGCACCAAACGCTCTGCGGCCGCTTTGCCGATCATCATGGTGTCTGCCCGGACTGACCAAGCCATGATGGTGGAGTGTCTGCAGGCGGGTGCCAATGACTATGTGACTAAGCCCGTGGATTTTCAGATCGTCAGCGCCCGCATTGCAACCCAATTGGGCATCCGCGATACCTATCGCGCCGCACTTCGAGATCGGTCAAAGCAGATCGGCCTTGCAGAAGAAAGCCGAGTTCGGCTGGCAGAAGCTGAAGCCAAGATCGCAAGCCTAACGGGTAAGGGTTAGGCTGACAAAGGCCCCTCAGCCCTTATAATCATGCCAGAGACCTGTGCCGTCTAAGAGCTGCAGCCCGCCTTCAGTTTCCCGCACATACGTAGGGTCGAGTGGGGCCTTAAATGCCCCACCGGGTACATCCAAAACATAGGTGGGCTGGGCGAGGCCCGTCAGCGTGCGGCGTAACCCCGCCATAAGATCTTGGCCTTCTGCAATCGGCAACCGAAAATGGCCGGTGCCGGGAGCCAAGTCCGGATGATGCAGATAATAGGGCTTTACCCCAAGGGCGACAAAGCCGCGCATCAGGTCTTGCAGCACATCCAAGCGATCATTCACGCCCCGTAGCAAGACAGACTGACTAACCAAACTAATCCCCGCCTCACGCATCCGAATAATGGCGGCTTTGGCTTCTGGGGTGAACTCGCGCGGATGATTGGCATGAATAGCGACCCAGCTTGCGACGCCCTCTGCCCGTAGCGCGCCTACAAAGTCATCGGTGACACGCTCAGGTGCCACAACTGGCACACGCGTATGCCAACGCACGACTTTCACATGCTCAATGGCGGCCAAAGCTTGCACCAAGTCGCGCGCACGACGGGCAGATAACATAAAGGGGTCGCCGCCCGTCAGTATGACCTCAAAAATCTGAGGACGTGCACGGATGTATTCCAAAGCTTGATCTAGGATTTCGCCCACCAAAGCCTCGCCACCGGGCCCCACCATCTCGCGGCGGAAGCAGAAGCGGCAATAGACAGGGCAAACCGACAGAACTTTCAGAAGAACGCGGTCTTCATAGCGGTGGACGAGGCCCGGCACGGGCGAGAAGGCCGCATCATCAATCGGGTCGGCGCTTTCCTCTGGACTTTGCTGCAACTCCAGTATGGAAGGGACAAATTGCGCCCGGATCGGGTCTTGCAGGTTGGCCCTATCGATCAGGTCCAGCATCGTCGGCGTCACCGCCACGGCATAGCGTTCCGTCACCGCTTCTAATCCGGTGGCCTCTTCTGGTGTTACGAGGCCATGGGCCTGAAGATCGACGACACTAGTGCTCGTTGAACCGGCCTGAACGGGCTGCGGCAGTGCTTTAATCTTTGCCTGTGGAGCCAAAGCCGCCTGTTCCCCGTGCCGTCTCGTCGAGTTCTTCAAACTCCATCCAGCCAATTTGCGTGATGGGGGCGACGACCATTTGCGCAATGCGATCGCCGCGATGGATGCGGAAGCCCTCCCAACCATGATTGATCAGGATCACGCCGACTTCACCGCGATAATCCGCATCAATCGTGCCGGGGCTGTTGAGGCAAGTAATACCATTCTTCAGAGCAAGCCCTGAACGAGGCCGAACTTGAGCTTCATAGCCAGCCGGCAACGCAATGCACAGACCGGTTGGGATTAGAGCCCGCCGGCCGGGTAATAAGTCGATATGGCTACCCTCAGCCAAAGCGGCCCGCAAATCCATGCCCGCTGATTGGCCGGTTTCATAAGTCGGCAGAGGTAAATCGCCAAAGTGACTAAGCTTTTTGACGGCAACCAAGGGACGAATAGTCTCGGCAGCCTCAGAAGGCGTTGTGGGCGCACGGGTCGAGAACGGCTTCAACATCCTTAGTCCTTCATGGGGCACTTGCCTTAGGCAAGCGGGTCAAAAATTTCTGAGCGGCAGGGGCGCCGCGGAACTTAGCTCAATCCAGTAGCCAGATTCGGTTGGACACTGGGCTCAAATCCATAATGCTTCAGCCAGCGAACATCAGCAGCGAACATGTCGCGCAAGTCCGGGATGCCATATTTCAACATTGCCAGTCGGTCGATGCCCATGCCAAAGGCAAAGCCTTGATACTGATCTGGATCAATGCCGCAGGCGCGAAGCACATTGGGGTGAACCATGCCGCAGCCCAAAATCTCAAGCCAATCTGTGCCTGTACCAATCTTCAAAGCACCACCGGAACGGTCACAGCGGACATCCATTTCCGCCGACGGCTCGGTGAACGGGAAATGGTGTGGACGGAAGCGCACATCTACGTCGTCGATCTCAAAGAAGGCGCGCATGAAATCCATCAGCACGCCCTTGAGATGACCCATATGGACCCCGTCTTCGATAACGAGGCCTTCAATCTGGTGGAACATCGGCGTGTGGGTCTGGTCTGAGTCGCAGCGATAGGTGCGGCCTGGCGCCACGATCCGGATCGGCGGCTTCTGGGTCAGCATGGTGCGCACTTGCACAGGGCTGGTATGGGTGCGCAACAACATGCGCGAGCCATCTTCCTTCTCTTCAAAAAAGAAGGTGTCATGCATATCGCGCGCTGGATGCTTGGGCGGGAAGTTCAATGCGGTGAAATTGTGGAAGTCATCTTCGACATCCGGCCCTTCCGCGATGGAGAAGCCCATATCGGCAAAGATGGTTTGAACTTCTTCAAACACCTGCATAATTGGATGGATCTTGCCGCGCCGTTCTGGTCGCGCGGGCAAGGTCACATCTATCCGCTCCGCCAAGAGGCGCGCGTCGAGGGCGGTTTGGGCCAGCGCCTCTTTCTTAATACCAATCGCGTCGCTGAGACTTTGCTTCAAGCCATTGACCAAGGGGCCAAAAGTCTGACGCTCCTCAGGGCTCATCCCGCCCATGCCTTTGAGAAGTTCCGACACGCTGCCCTTCTTTCCAAGGGCATTGACGCGCACCAGTTCAACGGCCGCTTCATCTTGAGCGGCATCCAATTGGGCAAAGAGATCGCGGGAGAGAGTATCTATATCAGTCATGAAACGGTCCTAGCGGATTGGCCGCCCAAATGGGAGGGGGGTGGCGCAGATGATTGACGGTCGCGCTTTGCCCAGTCCTCACAAAAATGTGAGCCCGCCTAGCGCTGACACAGCCTCCCCTGCCCCCTATTGAAACGGCTCAAAAATTCAGGCGGGCGATGGCCCCGCTTCGGGGAGAATCCAATGTTCCGTGCTGCCCTTCTTGCTTTCAGCGCTTTCGCGATGCCCTTGGTTGTTGTGGCCAACCCAGCCCAGACCACTACAGCCGCGCAGGCGTTCAGCAATCCCTTCTTTGAAGCCAAAGCCACCAAGTTTGGCGCACCGGCTTTTGATCGGATTCGCCCGGAACATTTCCGGCCGGCCTTCTATGAAGGGATGCGTCAACAAAGGGCTGAGATTGAGGCCATTGCCAACGCGAAAACGGCCCCCACATTCGATAATACCATTCTCGCAATGGAGAAGACTGGCCTGTTCCTCGATGATGTGTCGGCAGTCTTCTTCAATATGACGTCGGCGAATTCCAGCGCGCCAATCCGCGCCATTCAGCGCGAGATAGGCCCCGTAATGGCCGCCCATTCGGATTCGATCCGCCTCAATCCGAGGCTATTTGCCCGGGTTCAAGCGGTGTATGACAAGCGCGCAGCTCTGCGCACCCCTGAACAGCGCCGCTTGGTTGAACGAGTCTATCAAGGCTTTGTGCGCTCGGGTGCCAAGCTCAACACCGAGCAAAAGGCCCGCGTCTCGGAAATCAATCAGCGTCTGTCGAGCCTCAGCACGAACTTCAGCCAAAAAGTCTTGGCGGACACCAACCAGTTTGCGCTGGTTCTGGAAACTGAGGCTGATCGCGCCGGTCTGCCGCAATTCTTCCTCGATGCGGCTTTGGAAGCCGGTCGCGCGCGTGGCATGCCTGGTAAATATGTCGTGACTTTGAGCCGCTCCTCGGTTGAGCCCTTCTTAGAGCTTTCGACCAATCGGGCCATGCGGGAGAAGGCGTGGCGCGGCTGGGTGCTGCGCGGCGACAATAATGACGCCGAAGATACCAAGGCGACCGCCAGCGAGATTGTCACCCTTCGTCAAGAGCGCGCCTCGATTCTGGGTTACGAGCATCACGCCGCCTTTACCCTAGCCGACACCATGGCCAAGAACCCTGCCAATGTCAGCGCCTTGCTGAATGGCGTGTGGGAGCCTGCGAAGGCGGCCGTCACGCGCGATGCTGCCGAATATCTGGCGCTGGCCAAGTCACAAGGCTTTACAGACAACAAGCTGGAGCCTTGGGATTGGCGCTTCTATGCCGAACAAAAGCGCCGGGCGAAATACAATCTGAATGAAGATGAGGTGAAGCCCTATTTCTCCCTCGACGCCATGTTGGATGCGCAATTCTGGGTCGCCAATCAATTGTTTGGCCTGAAATTTAAAGAGATTACCGGCACCGTGCCCGTCTATCATCCCGATGTCCGGGTGTGGGAAGTGATGGAGGGTGATGGCCGCCATATCGGCCTGTTCTATGGCGACTTCTTCTCACGCGAGAGCAAGCAAGGCGGGGCTTGGATGTCCAGCTATCAGGGCCAAGACCGGGTTAATGGCAATCTGAAGCCCATGGTCGTGAACGTGTTGAATTACACCAAGGCACCTGCGGGCAAGCCGACTTTACTGTCTTATGATGACGCTGAAACCTTGTTCCACGAGTTTGGCCACGGCCTACATGGCCTATTGTCCAATGTCGCTTATCCAAGCCTCGCAGGCACCGCCGTGTCGCGCGACTTTGTAGAATTCCCAGCCCAAATCTATGAGCATTGGCTGGGTCAGCGCCAAGTGTTGGAGCGTTTTGCCCGCCACAGCGACACAGGTGCCGCCATGCCGAAAGAGCTGCTGGACAAAGTAATGGCTGCGCGCAATCACGACCAAGGCTTTGCTACGGTTGAGTTTTTATCCTCTGCCTTGGTCGATATGGACGTGCACAGCCAGCCCAATCTGCCCAAGGGCTTTGATATGGGGGCCTTTGAAAAGGAAAGCCTCGCCCGGATCGGCATGCCGCGTGAGATTGTGATGCGCCACCGGCCAACCCACTTTGGCCACATCTTCTCGGGCGGCTATTCAGCTGGCTATTACTCTTACATGTGGTCGGAAGTCCTCGACGCCGATGGCTTCCGCGCCTTTACCGAGACAGGCGATATCTTCAACAAGGATGTCGCCAAACGCCTGCGCACGTATGTCTATGGCGCTGGCAATGCGCGTGATCCGGCAGAAGCTTACCGCCAATATCGCGGCCGCGATCCAGATCCAAAAGCTCTTCTGGAAATGCGCGGCTTGGCAGACGGCACCAGCGGCAATTAAGCCGTTTGAGCGCGACCTTGTTCCACACTTTGCGCATGGCTGATGATTAAATCAGCCATGTGCTTGGTCTTTGACGGCGGGAGGTCATGGGCCATTTGGTCGATGACTTCTAGCTTTGCACTTGGAATGCGCCGCGCGGTGTCGACCCCGCAAGCCAGCGGCACCAATTCATCCTGCTTGCCATGGATGACCAAGGTTGGCGCTTGGATTGAAGCCAGCTTTTCGGCACGCGCCCCATCGGCCAGAATGGCAATCAGCTGGCGTAACGTGCCCTTGGGATCATAAGCCCGGTCATAGGCAGCGGTCGAATGATTGACAAAGGCGTCGGGCGCTCGCGCGGGGTCAGGGTAAGAGATTAATTCTAGCGTCCGCCGACCAATCTCAATCGCCTCATCGCGGTTTGGCGCCTTGCTCCGGCGTGCCGTCAGGCGTTGGCGCAGTTTCGCCGGGGCACTGGGCAAGCCGCGTGCACCGCTGGTCGACATCACGGAGATCAAGCTGCGCACCCGCGTTGGGTGATGGATCGCCATGTTTTGCGCAATCATCCCACCCATAGAGACCCCGACGACATGGGCGGCGTCGATCCCTAGATGATCCAACAGCGCCACCGCATCTTGGGCCATATCCTTGACGTGATAGGCAGTCTTAAAGCCGATCCCGAACAAGAGCCCAGCAATTGCGCGCAGAATGCTTGCCACTTGTGCATCATGTAGATGCGTGGATAGGCCCACATCGCGATTATCAAACAAGATCACGCGATGCCCGGCAGCTACCAGCTCTGCCATGAAATCTTCCGGCCAAGCAATCAATTGCCGCCCTAGCCCCATGACCAACAACAAAGGCACGCCTGAGGTCGCGCCCCGTTCTTCATAATAAAGCTCAATGCCATTGGCTTGAATGGTCGGCATGCACATGTCCCCCGATGCAGGCGTGGTGGGTTTGGTCGAAAGCTCAAACAAAAACGGCCCTGAGATACCTCAAGGCCGTTTTCAATTCGTGTCAACTAAACCAGCCTTTAAGCCGCGAGTGCAGCCTTTGCCTTTTCAACCACGGCTGCGAAGGCGGCGGGTTCGCGGATCGCGATGTCGCTCAACACTTTGCGGTCGACTTGGACGCCTGCTTTCAACAAGCCGTTGATGAAGACCGAATAGGTCATGTCATGCTGACGGGCTGCTGCGTTGATGCGCTGGATCCACAAATTAGCGGCTGCCAGGATGTTCTTCCGACGGGCGCGGGTTTGTTGCCCTGCTTTAATACGTGCCATTGTCTATATCCTTACAGCCCGTAGGGCGTCCAAAGTTTCACGCGAATTGCATCGCCTGTAGCGAGCACCGACGTTCCACGGTTTTGACGGATATATTTGGATTTGTGCGACATCAAACGGTGACGCTTGCCCACAACACCATGCATAACTTTGCCGGTAGCCGTGATCTTGAAGCGCTTTTTGACGCCACTCTTAGTCTTCAGTTTCGGCATTTCGCTCTCCTGTGCTATGATGCACGGACTTGTTTTCATAAAGAATTCAAGTCAGCTAAAATAACCGCCACGGCATGCCGTTTCGCCGGACGATCAGATGGGAGGCGCGATCTAATCTAAGAGCGCGCAAAAAACAAGGGATTGGACTGAGTCTAAGCCCGATGGGCAGCACCCAAATCCATGGCCATCTGCAATCATATAAAGACATGTTTATATCTTTCCTTGCCTTTTGTCGAAGCCTCGGTTAGAAGCCGCCTTCTTAGGCCCTGTGCGCGAAGGTCGCTGGCGCAGGCATCGACTCTTCGAGGAC
>VYLK01000856.1_pt1 | contig 13645 bp, 12 predicted proteins | sample 5114321 | NCBI WGS metagenome assembly VYLK01 (sample SAMN12291792, study PRJNA351875) | freshwater metagenome | isolation source: freshwater lake | place: USA: Michigan, MSU2 Lake | collected 2011-08-16
TATAATTAAATTAAAAATGGATTTTAGGTTCGATCCCCCCTGCCCCCCTTGATAAGGGGGGTGCCGATAGGCGGGGGGATCCCCCCTGCCCCCCTTGATAAGGGGGGTGTCTGATGATTTTTAACGCCTACCTACTTATTTAATCTTTCAATAGGATTAGTTTGACCAGTTTTTTTCCGACCGTTTGATGACTTTTACTGGGAATTACTGTCTTATAGGACTCCCAAAAGTCTGTGTAAGCAACAGCGTTCGGTAAACACCTAGTAAACTGTCCCCAAAGTTTTTTGGCTGATTGACGACTACTATCTCCTAAATAGCAACCAATAATTTCCCTTGTTTTTCTATCAATTAACCGCCAAATATAAACCTTTATCGTCTTAGAAAAAACAAAAGACCACATCTCATCACATTCTATAACCAATTTACCTTTTGTTTTGTCCGAAACCTTTATTTGACGGTGGACAGCCGCCAGTTTATTGTTGACATAATCTTGTAACCATGACCAACTTACCCCTGTTACTCTAGCAATTTCTCGTAAGAAAATTCGTTCGACCAAGAGTTTATCAATTAATTTTTTAGTTTCGTCAGAGACGGTTTTATTAGTGGGATTGATCACAAACAGTTGACCACATTCTTTACATTGACGTTTGGGGTTTCCATTATGAATAGAACCATTCTTGATAGTATGTGAGAACCACAATTAGGACAGGGGAATAGAGGTGAACTAGGGGGGGTATTTTTTCGGTGCTAGACTGATACTAAATCCGTTGAGCATAGGCTACATATCAGGAGAGGCAAGAGGCAGAAGGGGGAATAAATAATCAGTTTTTAATAACCAAATTTAGTATAATATTTGAGTAAGCCAGACAGGAGCCAGAAAAAGATATTTATCAGAAAAGTCATGATCAAGCTAGAGGTTTAAAGACTGATTCTAGCCAATTATTTTTATTAATAAATATTTTACACAATTCATACCAGGTAAGCAAGAGGGCTACGGCACTACTACCGAATCATTACCTATTGACAGATGATGATTATCTAACAGTTATTTCCTGTCGTTATCATTACCAAGATTACTGCGATCGCTGGTTTTGGATGGTGCGTGTTTGCGACAATAATCTCTGATAAAATGCCTCTTAGCTTAACTACTATAGGAATTCATCTTTCTATCGTATTGAGGACGACAGGGACTGCCCCAAGCGACCTTTTGAGCGGGAATATCGGCAAATACGCTGCTCCTTGCCCCAATAACAACATTAGAGCCAATTTTTACCCCCGGAGCCAAAAAACAATCGGCCGCGATCCATGTACCATTACCGATGAGGATGGGAGTGGTTTTTAAGCCAAAAGAGCGATCGCCCGGATCGTGACTGCCAGTGCAGAGATAGCATTTTTGAGAAATCACACAATGACTGCCTATGGTAACGTTATCTAAACTATAAATCACCACATCATCGCCGATCCAAGTATAATCGCCGATCGCCACTTTCCAAGGATAAGTCACCCTTACCGTCGGGCGAATTTTCACCCCAAGGCCGATTTTAGCCCCAAATAGCCGCAAAACAGCACAGCGAAAGCTATCCATCTGGTGCAAACTGAGGGGAAAAAGAATTGCCTGTACTAACCACCAAAGTAGGATAATTGGATTAGAACGACCGCGATCGAACCAAGATTGATCGTAGGTACGCAGATCTAGCCACGCTTCCTCATCGGTGCGGATTTCTGGGGACATAAGACTTATTTAATCATTTCTGCGGTTTGAGGTTCCGAGGGTTTAATCGGGGGATTAGTCTGGGTATTAACGTTTAATTGACCGCCAAATCTCCGTAATTCGTACAATTTAACCCCAATTTGGTATTCGTACTGACTCAAAAGACGACCGTAGATATAACCAGCTTTGCCATCCAAGAAACCGAGACGGATAAAATAAAAGAGAATAAATCGCAGCAGCGGTTTAAAGGGCAATTTTACCCAAATTTTCTTTAAAAAACGTTTTCTCTGCACTGCATCACCGAACAGGTGCGCTCCGATCGTGCCACTTTCGTCATTACCGGTGAGAATATTGTAATAAACCCGCGCTTCCCAGTTGGAATAACGATTATGTCTTTCTAACCAATGATAGATATCGCGGAAATCGATGTGCAGCATATCATTTTTCAGATAGCCCACCTTGCCATCAAGGATAACGTGTTCGTGAACTTCGTTATCTCCCGTGTTGGGGATATCTTCCGTGTTTAAATTCTCGTATCTGCCGGACTTATGTTTAAATAAGCGCAGATTCCAGTCGGGATACTTGCCACCATAACGGATCCATTGTCCGAGGAAGAAGACGCGACGATTGAGATAATAACCGTTATAGTTGGGATCTTGGATCACGGTGGCAATTTCGTCCCATAGTTCGGGGGTGATTCTCTCATCACAATCGACGATTAATACCCATTCATTGCGAAAAGGCAGATTATCGAGGGACCAGTTTTTCTTTTTCGGCCAACGACCATTAAAATAAAATTGGACTACATTAGCCCCATAGTTGGTAGATATTTCGATCGAGCGATCGCTACTTTGGGAATCGACGACAAACACCTCATCAGCCCTAGCAACACTCTCTAAACAAGCTGGAAGGTTAGATTCCTCGTTTTTGGCGGGAATTAACACCGAAACGGGAATTTTTTCTGATTGACTAAACATTGGTACACTGTGGCTAGGTAGAGTGTTCGCACCTTTCCTTAAAACCCTTAGTTACTCAGAAAGCGAGAACTAGGACTTAAGATTTTTTTCAATCATACTATACCTTATCTGCTTTTTTCCGTCATTCTCCTGCTCTTCTCCCTAAATTTCTAACTGCGAAATAGACGACTATACTGGGTTTCGTGGTTCATACTGGCAAAACTTAGCCCCCAACTCCAACTGCTCAGGTTCTCATCGGCTAAACTGATAATATCTGCTGTTGCTGTTAATAAACTGGGCTGTAAACCGAGCAGAAGCGCTTGTCCTAGGGTTTGTCCTAGGGGAATTAAACGCAATCCTGCATTGATTAAATTACTTGCCCAACTGTGTAAATAGCCTAAAACCGCTAATTCTTCGCCAATTTGCCAATGACTTGCCCCGATCGCAAAGGCGGTGGCATAATTAGCCTGTTCTGGTAGATTATCTCTGTCCGCTGCTAACTCCCGCAATAAGTTTAACAGCGATCGCCCCATTTGCCAGCTTTGTTGTCTTAATTCGGCTGTTTCCCGCGTTGCCGATAACCAATTGTCCCAATAATTAAGTTTTGTAAAATCTTCTTGACAAAAACAACGATATACCCTTAGCAAAACAGCCGCTTCTAAGCGAATCGAGCCTTGACAAAGCGATCGCTCTAACCAATCATTTAAGCTGGCACTATTGGAGATAATCCCCTTTTCGACGAGGGTTTCTAGCCCTTCGGAATAACTATAGGCCCCGACGGGTAAAATGGGACTAGCCAATTGTAATAAACACAAAAGTTCTTTTTGATCGAGCATAGAAAACCGAGAAAATTGTCCTTAACACAATCAGGGAAATGCTTGGTGCTTCGTTATTTAGATTGAGCGGGTAGAAAGCGGCACTTTGTGAATTATACCGTGATTAATAGCCACAATTATAAACTGTTATACTTATGTCCTCACGAGAACAGCATTTTCTGAAAATAAATCTTGTCGTTCTCCTCTTGATTTTAGCTTTGATTGCTGGGGTTGATCGGGCAAAATTACCCTCTAGTCTTTTGTTTTATCCTCCCGCTACTCCCCCAAATCCGATCGCTGGTTTATTAACCCATTCTTTTCAGTTTCTTTGTTGTTTACCTCCGATTGTTTGCCTTTTTAGTTATGCTTTATTGTCCCGCAAGACAAGTTTCAATAATTCTGACAATTTTTTACTTTTTTCTGGTATGATAACGGGACTTTTTGCCATCAATGAAATCTTCAGAATTCATATCGTTCTCCTCTATTTTAATATTCCCAAATTCTTGACTATCTCTGTTTATGGCCTCGCAATTCTGATTTATGGTTTAGCATTTTGGCGGCGAATAGGACAAACTTATTACCAAATTTTAATCATTGCTTTAGCACTTTTAACTTTTGCTATTGTTATTGATTTTCTCCAGATTAAAAATCAAGGTTTTGCTAGTCTAAGTGAAGGAATTCCCAAACTGTTAAGCGCAGTGAATCTGGCTGGCTATTTTTGGGATGTATGTTTTCAAGAAATTTTAGACAAGATCAAATCCCAATAAATTATCCATTCATCTGTTTAACCAGATGTAAGATTTCGGGAAGAATCAGTTTTTCTAGGGCTAATTTAACGGCATTAGTGGAACCGGGTAGAGAAAAGACTAATAAGTTTTGGTAAACCCCAGCTATTGCCCTCGATGCCATGGCACGAGAGCCAATTTCTTGATAACTGAGATAACGAAATAATTCGCCAAAACCGGGCAAAGTAATCCTTAATAAAGGTACTAAAGCATCATAGGTAGTGTCTCTGGGAGCAATACCTGTACCCCCATTGAGAATTAAGACTTTTATCTGATTTTGATTGCTAATTTCTGGTAAAATTGCTTGAATTTGTGAGGGTTCATCGGGGATAATTAAGTATAGGCCGATATCATGACCCGATCGAGTTAGTAACTCTTGAATTATTTGGCCACTTCTATCCGTCTCTGGGGTACGAGTATCGCTCACCGTGACTACGGCACAGGTAAGGTGAAGGGTTGTGGTGTCGGGATGGGGAATAAAGGTCATAATTAGGGTTTGCGGCAAAAAGTTTTTCCTGGGGACAGGGTGTGGGGTGTAGGGTGTAGGGTTTTACCGATTTTGAGGTAGTCCATTACCTAATTTTCAGGGAAAAAGTCCAGGGATTTTCCCCCCGATCACTCCCATATCGGGTACTTTTTGATTGACAAAAAGTCTAAAAGTCTTATCCAACAAGGTTTTTAGATTTATTCAGCCAGCCCTAATTAACGATATGCTGAGAGTTCGAGAAAAACAAGCATTAAGAACAAATGTATGTATTATCTGGTCAGTGCAGTCACCCTGGAATAAAAAACTTAACTTTGGCAAGTATTGCCGATTTTTGCCAGTTTTTGGAACCTTTTCCCTGGTAATGATGACAAGGTAAAAGGATCTTCTAGAGAAGAGATTATCCCAAAATAACAAAATCGAGATTATCATCTAAGTTGGTATAGATTATGACTGGAATTATGAGTCAACTCAGTCCCCTACAAGCCGAACAAATCAAGGAAATCGGGACTTATTTACGTCAAAAACGAGAAGAAAGCTGCCTGAGCATAGACGATATCGCCGCCCTGACGATGATTAGATTGCCGATGCTAGAAGCGTTGGAAACGGGGAATTGGGAGAAATTACCAGAATTAATTTATGTCAAGGGATTTATTAAACGCTACGGTGATGCCCTAAAAATTGATGGTAAAGCTTTAGCCGATCGCTTGTCTCCTAGTGCGGAACAATTAGCTCAAGAGGTAACTATCCCCAAAAAACTGCCCATAAAAGTTACCCCCATCCCCAAGGCTGAACTCGCTGCCCCAAAAGCGGAACGAGTGAAACCAGAAAAACCAGCCCCAGAAACTGACCCTCAACCGGCTAAATCAACCTTTTTCGGGATGTATCTCTGGCTAGGCTTACTGGCGGGCATATTTTGCGGTATTGGCTATCTTTTCCTCCGTCCCCCTCTCTCTAACCCCCCTACCGTTACTCCCTCTCCTTCCCCCGTGGGTTCCCCCGCACCGGTAGTCCCTCCCGCGCTGGTAGCCTCTCCTTCCCCTTCTCCTCAGTCAAAAGTTCCTCTCTCGGCCCAGGTAACTATTGAACAGGCCGCTTGGGTAAGGGTAATTGCCGATGGCAAAAAAGTCTATGAAGGCAATCTCCAACCCGGGACAAAACGAACTTGGACAGCCCAAAAGAGTTTAAATATTCGATCGGGCAATGCTGGTGCTGTTAAAATCTCTCTTAACGAAAACCCTGCCCAATTAATGGGTAAAGCGGGTCAAATTGGCGAAATCACCCTCACTGCACCCCCTCTCAGTGATCAGTAAACAGTAATCAGTAATCAGTGAACTAAAAACTCACATCTGAAAACAAGGGCCGAATCTAAGACCTAATTGGTTAAGCTAAAAGCTTTGATGTCCTTAGTTTCTAACCTTCTTTTTAGGTAGGAGAATTGTCAGATTCTGTCTTTTGGCTCTTGCCTGTTGCCCCTTGCCTTCAGAAACTGAAAACTGAAAACTGAAAACTGATAACTGATAACTGATAACTGATAACTGATAACTGATAACTGATAACTGATAACTGATAACTGATAACTGATAACTGATTAGGCTGCATCATCCCAGATGGGGGTAAGGGTTTGATAATCGTAGCGGGAAGCATTGGGATGACAGGTGACACAGGTGGTGTGACCGAGAGGAGTGGGTAAATTGACCCTAGGGTGCAAAACCTTTACATAGCTGGACTGTTCAATTAAGAGGGGAACAAAAGTAGTCTCGCTAAGAGGGCGGGAAGAATAACTGAGATAATCCCAGATAAGACGCTGAGTAATGCCAACAATTGGTTTTAAACGGATGCCATAGTGAGAATTAGGATTTTCTAGGATTTTTTTCCAAGTTTGACTCGGTAGGATACTGGGGGGAATGGCAATATGGCAAGTGGCACAATTTTCTAGATAGGTTTGCTCTCCAATTTGATAACGATTCAGCAATGTATCCGAGGCAGGAGATTGGGCGATCGCTGGTTGTTGAAGTAGCGAAGCCAGTAGAATACCCCCTAGAATACTGAGGAGAAAGAGGATCAGAAAAAAAATCGATTTCACTTGACCGCTGGAAGGCATGACTGGGATGACGAGTAATTGAACACAATTTTGACACTCTCGCCATCACAAGGCCAAGCTGTGTGATGGGAGATTCTTGCTTCACAGAAACCTGCTTTTTGAGACGAATCCCAAGGAGTCTTACAGTCTCTCCACAAGTTTAAACTCCTGACTGCCCATCAGTATTTGGGAGCTTCTGGTTTATGTGTGGAAACGAGGTCTATACTGATATTTTCTAGTTTCTTCTGCGGCTCGACTGAGCATCGCCGAACGTTAAAATAGCCCTAAAAGTCTTGCTTGATAGGTATTTCACGGTTTCATAAGCAAAAATCAAGTAGGTAGGCGTTAAAAATTATCAGATGCCCCCCTTATCAAGGGGGGACTAAGGGGGGATCGGCACCCCCCTTATCAAGGGGGGACTAAGGGGGGATCGGCACCCCCCTTATAAATTTAATTATAACCAGCTACTTATAACACAAAGTCGAGAAGAGCCTCTTAACTTTTTTTGTATCAAAATTACTTGAACGGGAGCATTAAAAGGGGGGAATTAATCCCCCCCATCAATTTAGACAAAGAAACTATTGACTGGAATAGTGCCGAGCGCTGGTAAAGTACCCGTTAACCCGGTCAGATTAATCACCAAATCATTAGCACTTTGGAAACCCGCCGTACCGTCGTTGATAATTAAGTAAGTAGAAGAACTATTGTCCCGCACTAAAGCAGCGCTGTTAATTCCGAGAGCTTGATTTCCGGCTGTTGCCCCATTAGCATCGGTAAAGACGTTAGTAACAATGGTGTTAATATTAGTCGTGGTGCTATCTGTTGCCCGGGTAAAAGCGACCGGGGCATTAATGGCCCCACCAGCTTGACTAAGCAGGTCAATCTTATCAGTACCAATAGCAAAATCCGTAACTCGGTCTAGGGCTGCGGCAGTGGACTGACCAAACTGGAAGATGAAGATGTCTGTCCCTGTCCCACCGGTTAAAGTATCGCGTCCAGCAGCACCATTGAGGGTATCGTTACCAGCAGCACCATTGAGGCTATCGTTACCAGCAGCACCATTGAGGTTATTATTGCCACTATTCCCTGTAATCTGGTTATTTAAGCCATTACCCGTGCCATTAAGATTACCAGTACCGGTGAGAAGGAGATTTTCCGCGTTGTTAGGAAGGGTGTAGGAAATGGAAGCTTGCACGGTATCGGTTCCCTGGTTGAGAGCTTCAATGACCAAATCCCCGGCATCATTTACCGTATAAGTATCGTTTCCGGCTAATCCAGTCATGGCATCTGCTCCAGAGGTTCCCACAAGGGTGTCCGGACCGGAAGTACCGATAAAGTCATCATTATTGATGGTTCCGGTGGCAGTAGCAGTGGTAATAGTAGCGCCGTTGGTGGCATTGGAGAGGGTGACGGTAAAGTTTTCGTTCAGTTCTACCGTTGTATCTCCCTGAACGTCAACAGTAATTACTTTACTGGTTTCCCCCGCAGCAAAACTCACTACCCCACTGGGTAACACGGACCCGACAAAATCCGTGGCATTGGCGGGATTGCTGCCGCTGCCAGTAACTGCCCAGTTAACGTTATTGGTTCCGGTGGTATTAACCGCACGAGTGACGGTGAAGGTGAAGGCTTTACTGCCACTGTTGCCCTCGGTTTGATTGGCATTGGTGGCGGCAATAGCGAGGGTGGGAACTGCGGGTCCACCTACATTCAAGGCCCACAATTCAAAGCCGTTAACGCCGTTATTGGCAGTGAAGAACAAAGTGTTGCCCACTACTCTCAGATTTTGGGGGTCGGAGCCATTGGAACCGGGGCGGATGTCGGCTACCAGAACCGTACCCGCCGCCGTGCCGTCGCTTTTCCACAATTCATAACCGTTCACGCCGTCATCGGCAGTGAAGAACAGGGTATTACCCACTGCCGTCAGATTGCTGGGGTTGGAGCTAGGGCCACCGGGGTTGATGTCTTTGACCAAAACCGTACCGGCCGCCGTGCCGTCGCTTTTCCACAATTCCTCACCGTTAACCCCGTCAATGACAGTGAAGAACAGGGTGTTGCCCATGGCCTTTAGATTGCGGGGATAATAGCTGAGATAGGGGCTGTTACCTGGGTAGATATCCTTGACCAGAACCGTACCGGCTGCCGTGCCGTCGCTCTTCCACAATTCATTACCGTTAACCCCGTCATTGGCATTGAAGAACAGGGTATTGCCCACCGCCGTTAGAAAGAGGGGGAGGGAGCCAAAGGAACCGGGGCGGATGTCTTTGACTAGAACCGTACCGGCTGCCGTGCCGTCGCTCTTCCATAATTCATTACCGTTAACGCCGTCGTTGGCAGTGAAGAATAGGGTGCTGCCCACTGCTGTCAGACCGTTTTGGAGGGAGCTAGAGGCACCGGGGTAAATATCCTTGACCAGAACCGTACCGGCCGCCGTGCCGTCGCTCTTCCACACTTCTCGACCGTTAACCCCGTCATTAGCAATGAAGAACAGGGTGTTGCCCACTACCGTCAGATTTACGAGGAAGGAGTCGTAGAAACGGGCACTGAAATTTTTGACCAGAACCGTACCTGCCGCCGTGCCGTCGCTCTTCCACAATCCCAGGCCGTCATCGGCAGCATAGGCAGCGAAGAACAGGGTATTGCCCACCACCGTCAGATAGTGGGGGCCGGAGCCGTAGAAACCGGTATAGATATCTTTGACCAGAACCGTACCGGCTGCCGTGCCGTCGCTCTTCCATAATTCATTACCGTTAACGCCGTCATTGGCACTGAAGAACAGGGTGTTGCCCACCGCCGTTAGATAGTTGGGGAAGGAGCCAAGGGAACCGGGGCGGATATCTTTGACCAGAACCGTACCCGCCGCCGTGCCGTCGCTTTTCCACAATTCCCGACCGTTAACGCCGTCCCAATAAACAGTGAAGAAGAGGGTATTGCCCACCGCCGTTAGATAGAAGGGGTTGGAGCTATAGGGGCTTATATCCTTAACTAAAAAAGGGATTGACATGATTTTTTCCTGAATAAAGGGTGAAAATTTTAAAATCGCCGTTTCCCGCACTTGGGACGGCCCTAGTCGTTACCATGCCAAGAAGCGGCTCAATCATCGCCGTCAGCGTTGGGTTTCATGCTTTAACCCAACCCAAGTTCACCTCTGGTATAGATTAGAATCGATTATTAACATTGATTTTTGCTTATGATTTATTATGGTTTCAGTGGGTATTAATGGGGGTTATTATAAACAAACCAATCAATATTATTTATAAAGTTTTTTAACGGCTCTTCTGGTTTATGTGTGGAAACGAGGTCTATTCTCGCGAAACAGGTGCAAGATTTTGAGGGAATCGTGCTTCAAAACCTTGCGTCTTCATCGGCCTGCGTCCTGTAGGGGCGAAGCATTCGGATAAAAAATCTACGGTTTCACCGATAGGTTATTGCCCGAATGCTTCGCCCGTACTTTTTGCCGCAAACCCTAGATAGAGTCCTATAGCAGCGGGCAGAAGGTAGTATTCTCGCCGCTTTTGACCCTTTTTAGAGAGATTCTTCGCTCACGGAACCATCTTCTTGCACCCAGGCGAGATTTTTAATCATTCGATCGCGGGCATAGGTGCGAATTTGTGCCTCGCTGCGACCCCCTAAATCGATCGCCACCCTCAGATTCGGATCACTGGTGCGAAGGGAGCGAGCTTTACTAAAAGTCGCTATCTGGGCGTTATTACCCAAAGGGATAAGCAACCAGTCGAGGGGGGGAGCTTGAGTGGGTAAAGTCTGCCCTGATAATAAACTTTCGTGCAGTTCTTCGATATTTAGGGAAAAACCGATACCCGGAGCCGATTGGCCCTGGGGATGAAAAACGCCCAATAATTGATCATAGCGTCCGCCCTGGCCTAAAATACTGAGATTTTGCTGGTGATCACTAACCGCTTTAAAAACGATGCCGGTGTAGTAATCAAAGGTTTGAATCAGACTTAAATCGAGAATTAGGGGGAAGGGTTCAGAGCGATCGGCATTAAGCAGCTCTACTAGGGATTTAAGGTTATTAACGGCTTTTTGGGCTGATTCTTCCTGGGCTAATACGGCCACTTGTGCGAGGACATCGTGAGGATTACCGCGCAGGTGAAATAATTGTCGGGCTTGCTGCCGGAGGATTTCGTTAGGATAGGGAAGATTTTCGAGGCTAACGTAGTCAAGGAGGGCTAAACAGCGTTTCACCTGTTCCCGCAAGGGACCGGGAAAAGGGGAAAGTAGGGAACGAGTCAAACCCGCTTCTCCTAGAATAATCTGCCAGTTAGGGACGGCCAAACTATCGAAACAGTCAGCTAGGAGCAGTAAAATCTCGGCATCAGCTAGTAAACCGCCAGAAAAGAGCAGTTCTACCCCCGCTTGATAGAATTCCACTTGCCGACCGTGATAACCGGCGCTAGGGCGACGAAAAACGTTGGCCCGATAACAGAGACGTTGGGGATAGGACTCCCCACTCATGCGGGAGACGGCACTGCGGGCAATGGAAGCGGTTAATTCCGGGCGTAATCCCGATAGTCCTTGACTATCCCCGTGGAGTTGGATCACGGTGCTGGGATCGATCGTACCGCCTGCGGTGAGGGTATCGAGCCATTCAATGGTGGAGGTGACGATCCTTTGATAGCCCCAACGCTGAAAGACAGACTGAAGGCGATCGTTAATCCAGCCTTTTTGGGTAACTTCTAGGGGTAATAAATCCCTTGTCCCCGCCGGGGGTTGATGAATCATGGGAGTTTGCTAATCAAAATCGGTGGCACTGGTCAGTCCTATTTCTTTTTACCACCAAATCGAGACCAAAAACCGCCCTTGCGCTCTCCTTCCTCTTTTTGTTCTTTCTGGTCTTGCATTTCAGTATTAGAATTAATTACCTTATCTAGTTCCCGTTTGCACTTAATCACCGTCGTATCTTTGGGGTTGGTTTGCCAAGCGCGATTGATATGAACCCGGGCCATGGATAGTTGATTTTGTCGCAGGTAGGCTAAACCGATCAGGGCGTGACAGATGCCATTATCCGGTTCTTGCCGCAGGGCATCGCGCAATTCTCGCAAAGCTTGGGCGGGGTTATTTTCGTCAAGAGAGGCTTGGGCGCGGCGAATATAGGCTTCTAGGGGCGATTCCTTGCTTTTAGTCTGGGCTGCCGTGGTGACAGTCGCGACCACTAACTCGGACTGGTTAGTATTGCCCTGGGAGATAAAGACTTTCGGGGTGGTTTTCCTGTTGCCCCGACCTTCGGTTAAGATCAGATAGACCAGATTGAGTTCACTGAGTTGGGCGATTTTCTGATAGGTATTTTCTAGAGCAGTATATTGATCGATCGCCAAGGATTGCAGGATTTTTTGATAGGCTAATTCGTAGTTAGCGCTAGATTGGGCTAGTTTTCTAGCTGGTTCGCTACTGATGGTGATTTTACTCAAATCTTTCCCCATTGCCTTGCCCATTTGTGCTAAAACAAGGCGAAATTCTTCGCGAGATAGATCGTGGCTCAGATGTTCGTAGGCGGGGTTAACTAATTTTGAAAGTAACTGATTAGCCCGTTTCTTTTCATCGGTGGTGTAAGTGCGACAGGTATCAGGATGGATTTTATAGGCGACTTTTAAGTAACGCTCGCGAATCTCCTCCTGTTCGGCATCGATCGAGACTCCTAAAATAGCGAAGTGATCGATTAAATCATATTGAAATAATCCCTGGGAAATTGGAAAAGTCATAGAGAGTATCCTAACTTTAATCAAAATGATAATCGCAGTAAATATTAAAAGAATTAAAACTGAAAGCTCCAAGATGCAGCTTTTTGCAGAGCTTGGCTTAAGGGGGTGTGAATCTGTCCGTTAGTAGCCAGGATTCGCCCCGTTTCTATCAGAAAAGGACTCTCATCGTAGGCGGTAATTTTACCCCCAGCTTCTTCGATTAGAATAACTCCTGCGGCCAGATCCCAGGGATTAATTCCTCGTTCCCAATAACCATCTAAGCGCCCACAGGCCACATCGGTTAAGTCTTTGGCAGCGGAACCGCTGCGGCGTACCCCTTGGGTCAGATGGGTCAGATAACAGAATTCGGCATAATTATTATCGGGGGTTTGACAGCGATCGTAGGCAAAACCCGTCACCAGTAAACTTTTTTCTAGTTCACTGGTCCGGGAGACATGGATGGGACGACGGTTCAGGGTGGCCCCTAAACCCTGGGCTGCCCGAAATAGTTCCTTTCTAAAGGGGTTATAGATGACTCCTACTGCTGCTTTCCCTGCGATCAGGAGTCCGATGGAGACGACGGATACGGGATAACCGTGGGCATAGTTGGTGGTTCCGTCGAGAGGATCGATCGCCCAGAGATAGTCGCTATCGGTCCCTGGCAGTTTTCCCGATTCTTCCGCTAAAATCCCGTGTTTGGGAAAGTGACGGCCAATAATTTTGAGAATTTCTGTTTCCGCTCGACGATCTATTTCCGTCACTAAATCGCCCGATCGCCCTTTTTCTTCTATTGTCTCGATTTTACCCCAATTATCGAGGATAATTGTTCCCGCCGTTAGGGCGGCTTCGCTGGCAATGTCTAAGTATTTTTCTAATTGGCTGCTGGTATCTAGCACGATTAATCCCTAATCTATTCCTCATCTAAGGGTAAACCAAAACGCACTTTCCCACGAGCAAAAAAGCGACCAAATTGCAGTTCATAGACTTCATCTTCGTCTTGGGTGGCTACTTCCAGATCGCCACGAGCATAACTGACACAAAGTAAAGCATAACCTCTGGCTTTTAATTCCGGCGATAGTCCGATCGCTTCTGGTTGATGGATATCTCCCGAT
>VYLK01000473.1_pt1 | contig 13467 bp, 12 predicted proteins | sample 5114321 | NCBI WGS metagenome assembly VYLK01 (sample SAMN12291792, study PRJNA351875) | freshwater metagenome | isolation source: freshwater lake | place: USA: Michigan, MSU2 Lake | collected 2011-08-16
GCGCTGGCGCGCGCGCAGGCTGCGCCGGGCGCACGGGCACCGGCGCCGAGGCATCGGCGCCGGGCAGCAGGCGCAGGGCGGGTAGGCTCATCGCGAGGGCTGGCAGTCGGGGGTGTGCAGGTGCGGCATCGGGCGAGAACAGGGTCGCCCTGCGGGCACCTGACGCGCATTCGCACCTTCGCAGGCGCCCCCCGCGCTGTCAACGCAGCCATCGCCGGAACAGGCCGGTCTGCACCCCCCATTTGTCGGCGCACGGCGCGCTCTCGGGTCTAATCCGTGCTGGCTTCAACCCCGCACCCCCATGAACCAGCTCGACCAGCTCAAGCAGCACACCACCGTGGTGGCCGACACCGGCAATTTCCACCAGCTCGCAGCCTTCGCGCCGCAGGACGCCACCACCAACCCCAGCCTCATCCTGAAGGCCGTGCAGCAGCCCGAGTACGCGCCGCTGCTGGCCGAGACCGTGGCCGCACACCGCAGCGCGCCGCTGGAAGCCATCGTCGACGAGGTGCTGGTGCGCTTCGGCCGCGAGATCCTGAAGGTGGTGCCGGGCCGCGTGAGCACCGAGGTCGACGCGCGCCTGAGCTTCGACACCGCTGCCACCGTGGCGCGTGCGCAGCGTCTGATGGGCCTGTACGAAGCCGCGGGCATAGCCCGCGAGCGCGTGCTGATCAAGATCGCGGCCACCTGGGAAGGCATCCGCGCCGCCGAGGTGCTGGAACGCCAGGGCATCCGCTGCAACCTCACGTTGCTCTTCGCCTTCTGCCAGGCCGTGGCCTGCGGCGATGCCGGCGTGCGCCTGATCAGCCCCTTCGTCGGCCGCATCTACGACTGGTACAAGAAGCAGTCCGGCGCCGGCTGGGACGAAGCCGCCATGGCCGGCGCGAACGACCCTGGCGTGAAGAGCGTCACCGCAATCTTCAACCACTACAAGCGCCACGGCATCGACACTCAAGTGATGGGCGCCAGCTTCCGCAACGTGGGCCAGATCACCGCGCTGGCCGGCTGCGACCTGCTGACCATCAGCCCCGAGCTGCTGGCGCAATTGCAGGGCAGCGAGGCGCCGCTGGCCCGCGCATTGGATGCCGAAGCCGCCCGCAGCCTGGCGCTGCCGGCCGTGCACCACGACGAAAAGAGCTTCCGCTGGGCCTTGAACGAAGACGCGATGGCCACCGAGAAACTGGCCGAAGGCATCCGCGCCTTCGCCGTGGATGCGGGCAAGCTCGACAAGCTCATCGAGGCCGCACGCGCATGAAACGGTGTGACCAGACGGCCGCCTGGGCGGCGCTGCAAGGCCACTTCGAAGCCCACGGCCGCGGCTTCGACCTGCGTGAGGCCTTCGGGCGCGACACTGGCCGCTACACGGCGATGGGCATCGAAGCCCCCGAGGTCTACGCCGACCTCAGCAAGAACCTGCTGGACACCGCCACGCAGCACTTCCTGCTCGACCTGGCCCGCGAATGCGGCCTGGAAGCGCAGCGCGACGCCATGCTGCGCGGCGAGCCCGTCAACAGCACCGAAGGCCGCGCCGTGCTGCACACCGCGCTACGTGCACCGCGGGGCACGGCACCTTTCAGCGACGAGGTGCACGGCGTGCTGGACGACATGCTCGCCTACGCCGACGGCGTGCGCGCCGATTGGGCCTTCACCGACATCGTCAACATCGGCATCGGCGGCAGCGACCTTGGGCCGCAGATGGTGGTGCGTGCACTGGAGAGCTTCACGCACTCGGGCCAGCGCCTGCACTTCGTGAGCAACGTCGACGGCCACGACCTCGCGCCGCTGCTGCAGCGCCTGGACCCGAACAAGACGCTGTTCATCGTGGCCAGCAAGACCTTCACCACGCAGGAGACCATGGCCAACGCGCAAGCCGCGCGCGACTGGTTCCTGAGCGCCGGCGGCCACGCCATCTCGCGGCACTTCGTGGCCACCACCACCAACGTGGCCGCGGCCGCGGCTTTCGGCATCACCACCACCTTCGGCTTCTGGGATTGGGTGGGCGGCCGCTACTCGCTGTGGAGCGCCATCGGCCTGCCCATCGCCATTGCCATCGGCAGCGCGAACTTCCGCGAGCTGCTGGCCGGCGCGCACGCCATGGACCGCCACTTCGCCGAAGCCCCGCTGGAAAAGAACCTGCCGGTGCAACTGGGCCTGCTGGACCTCTGGTACCGCAACTTCCACGGTTTCACGAGCCGCAGCGTGGCGCCCTACCACCAGGGCCTGGCGCGGCTGCCGGCCTACCTGCAGCAGCTGGAGATGGAGAGCAACGGCAAGCGCGTGGACGTGCACGGCGCCGCCCTGCCCTTCGGCACCAGCCCGGTGGTGTGGGGCGAGCCCGGCACCAACGGCCAGCACGCCTACTTCCAGATGCTGCACCAGGGCACCGACGTGATCCCGGTGGAGTTCATCGCCGTGAAGACGCCCAGCCATCCCTGGGCCGGCCAGCACCACAAGCTGCTGGCCAACTGCCTGGCGCAGAGCCAGGCGCTGATGCTGGGCAAGACGGCGGCCGAGGCCGCGACCGAGAAGGCGCCCACGGCGAGTGCCAGCATCGCGCCCGAGGTGCTGGCGCAGCACCGCAGCTTCCCCGGCAACCGGCCCAGCACCACCTTCGTGCTGGAGGCACTCACACCCAGGAGCCTGGGCGCACTGATCGCGATGTACGAACACCGCGTCTTCACCAGCGGCGCGCTGTGGGGCATCAACAGCTTCGACCAGTGGGGCGTGGAGCTCGGCAAGGCGCTGTGCAACCAGCTGCTGCCGCGCCTGGCCAGCGGCGACACGGCGGGGCTGGATCCCTCCACCGCCGGCCTGCTGCGGCGCCTGACGTCATGAGCGGCGCTGCGCCCGGGGCCGAGAAGAAGTTCGTCTTCGACTTCGGCCGCGTCGTCTTCCGCTGGGAACCGGCCGAGGTGCTGCAGCGCGTGCTGCCCGAGCGCGCGACCGACAGCACCACGGCTGCGCACTGGGTGGCGCAGGTCTTCCAGAGCTACGGCGGCGACTGGGGCGCGTACGACCGCGGCACCGTCAGCCCCGCCGAGCTGGTGCAGCGCATCGCCGCGCGCTCCGGCCTGCGTGAAGACGAGGTGCAGCGCGTGGTGCAGGCCGTGCCGCTGTCACTCACGCCGCTGCCCGAGACCGTGGCCTTCATCGAGCGGCTGCACGCCGCGGGGCGGCGCCTGTACTACCTCTCGAACATGCCCGCGCCCATGGCCGACCACCTGCAGGCCACACACGGTTTCCTGCGCCTCTTCAGCGACGGTGTGTTCAGCGGGCGTGTGCACCACAACAAGCCCGAGCCGGCCATCTACCAGATCGCGGCGCAGCGTTTCGGGCACCCGGTGGAGGAACTCGTCTTCCTCGACGACCACCCGCCCAACATCGAGGCGGCGCGGGCTTTGGGCTGGCACGGGCGGGTCTTCCACCATGCGGCACAGGCCGAAGCCGAGATGCGCGCCGCCGGCTGGCTTTAGGCGCTTTCAGTCGCCCCAGGCCGGCGGCTTCTTGTCGCCGTCGTCCATCCAAGCCTCCAGCAGCTTCCAGGCCACGGCCAGCACCACCGGGCCGACGAAGATACCCACCAGGCCGAAGGCCACCAGGCCGCCGATCACGCCGCCAAAGATGAGCAGCAACGAGAGATCGGCGCCCATGCGGATGAGCACCGGGCGCAGCACGTTGTCGAGGTTGGCGATGAGCACCAGCGCGACGATGAGGAAGATGCCCCAGCCGGTGTTGTCGTTCCAGAAGGCCCACACCACCGCCGGCACCAGCACGGGAATGGGCCCCACCTGGGCGATGCAGAACATGAAGATCACGGCCGTGAGCAGCCCTGCGAAGGGCACGCCGGCCAGGCCCAGCGCGATGCCCGAGAGCACCGCCTGCACCAGCGCCGTGACGCCCACGCCCAGGGCCACGCCGCGGATGGCGCCGCCAGCCAGGGCCACCACCTCGGCGCCGCGTTCGCCGCCCAGGCGCGTGGCAAAGCGGCGCACCAGCCGCGCCGCACCCTCACCCGTGTTGTAGAGCACCGCGGCCATCACCACGGTGATGAGGAACTGCAGCAGCAGGAAACCGATGTTGCCGACCTGGTCGACGAACCAGCGTGTCAGCCCGCCGGCGTAGGGCGACAGGCGCGGCAGCAGGTCGCGCAGGCCCAGGGCGGTGGCCTGCTCCCAGGCGCGTTCGATCACGCCGCCCACCATCGGCAGGTTGATCACCCAGGCCGGCGGGGCCTCGGGCAGGTGGTAGTCGGCCGCCAGCCTGGCCCACTCGGCCAGGCGGTCGGCGTTGCCGACGATGGTGAAGATGGCCAGCGTGAGCGGCACCACGAAGACCAGCAGCAGCAGCAGCGTCATCGCCAGCACCGCCAGGCCGCGCCGGCCGCCCAGCAGGGCCTGGGCGCGCAGCATCAAGGGCCAGGTGGCCACGACCACCATGGTGGCCCAGATGGCGGGCCCGATGAAGGGCTTCAGGATCCACAGCACCGCCCCCAGCAGCACGCCGATGACGATGACGCCAAAGGTGACGCGCGTGAGGTCTTGCGGGCGGCGGGGGCTCATGGGTGGCGCCAGGCGTTCAATCGGCAGTGCGGCCCGGCCGGGGCCTCAGCGTTTGGGCGCTTCGTAGGGCACCACGCCCACGGCGCTCAGGCGCCAGCTGGCCGCGCCCATGTAGGAATCGGTCTGCTCGTTGGTGAGCGTGCCGGTGATCCACACCGCGTCCATCGAGCGCACGTTCTTCACCGCCGATTTCGGTTGCACGTGGATGATCTGGTTCGAGGGCGGCGGCGGGCTGTGCACGCAAGCGCCGAAGTAAGGCACGAGCAGGAACTCCTTGATGCCGTCCTTCGTGTCTTCCAGCGGCACCACGAAGCCCGGAATGCGCACCTGCTGGCCCACCAGCGCGGTGTTCACGGGCGCGCGGTCCCAGACCTCGCGCATGCGCTTCATCAGCTCGTTGGTGCGCGGGTCGCCGTCCTGCATGCTGGCCAGGTCAATGCCCTTGAACCCGGCGAAGGGGTCCCAGTCTTTCGGTACCAGCGCTTCCCAGGTGATGGTGCGGAAGGCCTGGGCCTGCGGCGTCTTGGCCGCCGGCGGCGTAGCGGCAATCGGCGGCTTCATCAGCGGCACGCCCTGGGGCTGGGCCAGGGCCGGGCCGGTGGCGGCAGCCAGCATCAGGGCCAGGGCGGCTGAGGCGGTGGAAGGCAGCAGACGGCGCATGGGGCGGGATCTCGGGCGGTCAGAAAACGGGGCAGCGCATCAGGTGCGCGGCGAGAGGCCATCGGCCAAGGAGAGGCGGTAGGCCCGCCACCCCGGCACCAGGCTGGCGAGCATACCTGCGGCCAGCACGGCGGCGAACAAGGCCCATTGCTCGGGCGTGGGCGCGCCGGTCTGCAGGCCAATGCCGAAACGCTGCTGCACCCAGGGCCCGGCGGCCAGCACCGCACTGGCGGCCAGCGCCGCGCCCAGCAGCGCCCCGCACAGCGTGACGAGCGCGCCCTCGGTGGCCAGCAGCACCAGCACCTGGCGCGGGCCGGCGCCCACGGCGCGCAGCACGGCCAGTTCGCGCCGGCGTTCGTTCAAGCCCGCCAGCACCACGGCCACCAGCGAGGCCAGGCTCACCAAAGCCACCAGGCCGCTGATGGCCAGCAGCGCCTTCTCGCCCAGGCCCACGGCCTGCCAGAGTTCGTCCAGCGCCACGCCGGGCAGCACGGCCAGCAGCGGCTCGGGCTCGTAGCCGGCCACGAAACGCTGCACCGCGAACACCGCGGCGCGGCTCTTCAGGCCCACCATCACGGCGGTCACCTGCTTGGGCTCGAGGTCGAACTTGCGCGCGAACTCCGGCGCGATCTGGATGCCAGCAGCCGCCGGCAGCGGTGCACCACCCACCCAATCGAGGTGGATGGCCTCGATGGCCTGCAGGCTGATGTGCACCGAGCGGTCGACCGGCGTGCCTGTGCGCGCCAGGATGCCCACCACCGTGAAAGGCTTGTCGGCGTGTTCGGCGGCCAGGTCGCCGGTTGCGGCACCCAGCCCGTGCGTGAGCGTGATCTTCTGGCCCAGCGTGTAGCCCAGGGCCTCGGCCACTTCGGCGCCGAGCACGGCTTCGTACAGACCATCCAGCGTGCCGCTGAAGGCCCGGCCCTGCTGCAGCGCCAGCGGCTGGCGGTCGCCGTACATGAAGTGCTCGAAGTAGGCCGGCGTGGTGCCGATGACGGGAAAGCCGCGGTGCGAATCGCCCAGCGCGATGGGCACCACCCAGCGCACGGCGCGGTGCGCGGCGATGGCCTTCACGCTGTCCATCTGGATGTTGTTGGTGGCGCCCCCCACGCGGAACACCGCGTACAGCATCAGCTGCACGGGCCCGGTGCGCGCACCCACCACGAGATCGGTGCCGCTGACGGCGGCCGTGAAGCTGCTGCGCACGTCGGTGCGCAGGCGCTCCAGGCCCAGCAGCAGCGCCGTGGCCAGCGCGATGGACAACACCACCAGCATCAGCGTGCCGCGCCGGTTCCAGGCGCTGCGCGCGGCGATGTGCAGCAGAGCTTTCACCGTGGCAGCCTCATGCAGTAGCCGCTGCGCGGTTCAGTTCAGGCAATGAAAGCCGCTCGTCGAAACGCCCGGCCAGGCGCTCGTCATGGCTCACGAAGACCAGCGTGCTGCCGGCCGCCGCGCAGGCGTCCATCAGCAGGGCCATGAAGTCGTCACGGCGCGCGGCGTCGAGCGCCGAGGTGGGCTCGTCGGCGATCACGAGCTCGGGCCCGCCAATCAGCGCCCGCGCCGCGGCCACGCGCTGTTGCTGGCCCACGCTGAGCGAATCGGCGCGGCGCGCCCAGAGCGGCTCGGGCAGGCCCACGCGTTCGAGCAGGCTGCGCGCTGCAGTCACCGGCCCACCGTGGCAGCGCCCGGCACGGGCTTTCGAGAAACGGGTGGGCAACAGCACGTTGTCCATCACCGTCAGGTAGGGCAGCAGGTTGAACTGCTGGAAGATCACGCCGACGTGGTCGACCCGCCGCGCATCGCGCCGGCCGCCGGGCAGCGCGGCCCAGTCCTGGCCGAGCAGCTCGACCGTGCCCGCCCGCGCCACCAGCACGCCGGCCATCAGGCCCAGCAGCGTGCTCTTGCCGCAGCCGCTGGGGCCGTGCAGGAAGACGGTGCAGCCGGCCGCGATGTGCAGCGCCTCGATGTCGAGGCAGTCCGCAGCCGCGCCCGGCCACGCGTAACGAACGCTCTGCAGCCGCAGCACGGTGCTCTCAGCCCCTTCAGCGCGCCAGCGCCACGCGCGTGGCCGGGCGCACCAGCGTGGCCTTCATCTGGCCCTTGGGCAGCACGAGCTGCAGCTCGATGCGCTTCATGCCGCTGAAGGCTCCAAAGAGGCCCACCTCCACGAAGGCCGGGCGCACACCGGCCTTGCAGGTGAATTCGAAGTGGCCGTCGAGATCGGCGTGTTCGCCTTTGGAGGGAGCGGCAGGGGCCGCCGTGCCGGCTGGGGTGACGCCCAACACCGGCGCGTTGAGCGTGACCTTGGCCAAGGTGCAACCTGCCGCACTGTCGATGCGGAAGAGCGGCCCGGCGTCGCGCAGCTTGGCCAGCGCAGCCTCCACACGGGCACGCTCGGCGTCGGTGCGCGGCGCGCGCTCGAAGCCCACCAGGCCATCCAGCGGCGTCTGCAGGTCCAGCGTCACGCGGCCGGGCTCCACAGAAACGTCGAGCTGCGCCACGCCGTGCTGGTGGGCCTTGCCGGCCCAGGCGGGCGCGGCAACCGCCGCGAGCACAGCGATGCAGAGGAAAAGACGGGGCAGGCGCATGGGCAGGGCTCCAGAAAGCGCGCGGATTGTGCCGTGCGCCCCTCACCCGCCCGCGTGCAGGGGCGCTGGCGTGGCATGCTGCGCTCCATGCCCATCACCCTGGACGGCCAACTCGTCGTGGCCATCTCCTCGCGCGCGCTCTTCGATTTCGAGGAAGAGAATCGCGTCTTCGAAAGCGGCGACGACCGCGCCTACATGCAGCTGCAACTGCAGCGCGTGGAGCAGCCGGCGCGCCCCGGCGTGGCCTTCTCGCTGGTGAACAAGCTGCTGGCCTTCAACACCCCCGGGCAGCAGCGCGTGGAGGTGGTGATCCTCTCGCGCAACGACCCGGTCTCGGGCATGCGCGTGTTCCGTTCCGCCCAGCACTACGGCCTGCCCATCGAGCGCGGCGTGTTCACGCGGGGCGAGCCGCCCTGGCGCTACCTGCGCCCGCTGGCGGCCAACCTCTTTCTCAGCACCAACGAGGCCGACGTGCGCCAGGCCCTGGCCGCCGGCGTGCCGGCCGCGCGCGTGTACCCCGACAGCGCCCGCGCCAGCGCCGCGCACCCGGCCGAGGTGCGCATCGCCTTCGACGGCGACGCCGTGCTCTTCAGCGACGAAGCCGAGCGCGTCTTCCAGGCCGAAGGCCTGAGCGCCTTTCAGAGCCATGAGCGCGAGCGTGCCGACACGCCGCTGGCCCCCGGCCCCTTCAAGCCGCTGCTGGAGGCGTTGCGCCGGCTGCAGAGCGAGCCCTCGCCCGCCATGCGCCTGCGCACCGCGCTCGTCACGGCACGCAGCGCACCGGCCCACGAACGCGCCATCCGCACATTGATGGCCTGGCAGATCGACGTCGATGAAGCCATGTTCCTCGGCGGCCTGCCCAAGGGCAGCTTCCTGCGCGAGTTCGAGCCGGATTTCTTCTTCGACGACCAGACCGGGCACATCGAAAACGCCGCGCCCCATGTGCCCGCCGGGCACGTGGCCTCGGGCGTGCGCAACGCCTGAAGGTGCTTCAGCGCGCCAGGAAGTAGGCGCCGGCGGCCAGTGCGGCGGCGGCTACCGCACCACCCGCCCACAGCGCGGTGCGCGAGCCTGCAGCGGCTGGCGCAGAAGCAGCCGCAGGCGCTGCAGGGGCAGGGGCAGCCGCCAGCACCGGCGCGTCCATCAGTTCACGCAGCGCCTGCATGCTCTGCGGGCGCTGCTCGGGCCGCACGCGCAGGCCGGCATCGATGGCGGCCAGGAAAGAGGCCGAGTAGCGCCCCTGCCCCGCCACCATGGCCGGCACGACATCGTCACGCACCGCACGCGCCACCGAAGAGCCCGGCGGCTTGCCGGTGACGGCGGTGTAGAGCACCGCGCACAGCGCATAGACATCGGTCCAGGCGCCCTGGCGCAGCGACTCTTCGCCCTCGTACTGCTCCACCGGCGAGTAGCCGCTTTTCAGGATGGCGGTGAGCTGCTGCGTGGCGTCGCCGATCACGCGGCGCGCAGCGCCGAAATCCAGCAGCACTGGGCGCGGCTTCTGCTCGAGGTAGCTGCCCGGCGCCTTGCGGTCGTAGAGCATGAGGATGTTGTCGGGCGCCACGTCACGGTGGTAGCAGCGCTGGGCGTGCATGGCGCTGAGTGCCGTCATCATCGGGTCGGCCAGGTCGCGCAACCAGCGCTCCGAGGGCGGCGCGCCCAGGTCGGCCAGCCACTTCTTGAGCGTGATGCCTTCGTAGTAGGGCATCACCATGTAGGCCGTGCCAGCCTCGGCCCAGAAACGGTACACCTTCACCAGCGAGGGGTGGTCGAACGAGCCCAGCAGCCGGGCCTCATTGAGGAAGCCCTGCAGGCCCTTGTTGTAGAACTCTTCGAAGCGGGGCAAGCGCGCCGCCACCAGGCCATCGGGGCCGCGTGCGGCCAGCGTGGCGGGCAGGTACTCCTTCAGCGCCACCTTGCGGTCCAGCCGCGTGTCGCGCGCCAGGTAGACACAGCTGTAGCCGCCCACGCCGAGCAGCCGTTCGACGATGAACTCCTGCAGCTGGTGGCCGGGCCGCAACTCGCTGCCCTGGTCGCGCCGGGGCATGAGCAGGGTGCGCTGTTCCGCGCGTTCGCGGGGGTCATCTGCGGCCATCCTTGAAGTTTAGGGCGCGGCAGGTCGTGGAATCCTTCGCCCCCCATTCGTGGGGGAGCCCCCCGTCCTCGCAGCCCTGCGTCATGCGCGCTTCATGCTTTCCCCCTAAGGTCTCACCTGAACACACGGGGCCCGCAGGGGCCCCGATCAATTTGCTCCCCGAAGGACCGTGCCCATGAAGAAGACCCTCGTCACCGCCGCAGTGCTGCTGGCCGTGCTGCCCGCCGCGCAGGCCCAGATCAGCATCACCGACCCAGCGTTCACCTACACGCAGAACTTCGACAGCCTGCCCACCGCCACGACGGCGCAGCCCTGGGCCAACAACAGCACGCTGCCGGGCTGGAGCCTTTTCGTCGGTAACGGCAATGCGGCCCCCACTTTGCTGGGCGGCACGGGCAGCGCCAACACCGGCAGCTTCTACAGCTTTGGCGCCGCTGGCAGCAGCGAGCGCGCACTGGGCGTCACGGCCTCGGGCGGCGCCTACTTCGGCTCGCCGGCCACCGGCGCCGTGGCGGGCTGGATTGCCGTGGCCTTCACCAACGACACCGGCGCCGAGATCGACCGTTTCAGCTTCGCCATGCAGGGCGAGCAATGGCGCAACGGCGGCAACACCAGCGCGCAGACGCTGAGCTTCGAGTTCGGCTTCGGCAGCAGCTTCGGCACGGCCGCCTACATCCCGGGCATCAACGCTACCAACGTCACCTCGCCCATCACCGGGTCTACCGCGGCCGCCGTGGACGGCAACACCGCGGGCCTGGTGGGCGGCCTGGGCGCCAGCTTCATCAACATGAATTGGGCCCCGGGCGAGACGCTGTGGTTCCGCTGGTCCGACCTCAACGACGCTGGCAACGACCACGGCCTGGCCATCGACAACTTCAGTTTCGCAGTGACCCCGGTGCCGGAACCTGGCACGTTGGCCATGTGGCTGGCCGGGGTGGCCAGCCTGGGCTTCGTGGCGCGCCGCCGCCGCGGCTGAGCCTGAACAGCCCCCGCTCACCGAACCGACACTGCCCATGAGCCTGAACTCCCTGCTCCACAGCCCTGGCCGCGCCTGGCGCCTCTTCCGTGCCGCGGCGCTGCCGATGGCTCTCGCGGCCTTCCTGTCGCCTGCCGCCGCGCAGGTCGTCATCAGCCAGGTCTATGGCGGTGGGGGCAACACCGGCGCCACGCTGCGGCACGACTTCATCGAGCTGAAGAACCGCAGCACGGTGGCCGAGAGCGTGGGCGGCTGGTCGGTGCAGTACGCCTCTGCGACGGGCAGCACCTGGCAGGTCACGAGCATTCCCGCCGGCACCAGCATCCCGGCAGGTGGCTACCTGCTGATCCGCCAGGCGGCGGGTACGGGCGGCACGGTGGACGTGGTGGGCGACATCACCGGCACCATCCCCATGGCCGGCAGCAACGGCAAGGTGGCGCTGGCCAACACGGCCACGCCGCTGTCGGGCGTGGCGCCCGTGGGCGGCACGGTGGTCGACATCGTGAGCTACGGCGCCTCCAGCAACACCGAAGGCACACCCACGCCGGCGCTCAGCGCCACCACGGCCGCCATCCGCAACAGCGGCGGCTGTGACGACACCGGCAACAACCTGGCCGACTTCACCGTCGGCACGCCCACGCCGCGCAACAGCAGCGCCCCGGTGGCCGTGTGCGCCAACGGCGGTGGCGGTGGCGGTGGCGGTGGTGGTGGCGGCGGTGGCGGCGGTGGCGGCGGCACGCCCACGGCCGCACCGATCTTCACCATCCAGGGCAGCGGCGCCACCAGCCCGCTGGCCGGGCAAGCCGTGGTGACCAGTGGCGTGGTCACGCGCATCAACAGCAACGGTTTCTTCGTGCAGGACCTGCAGGGCGACGGCAACCCCGCCACCTCCGACGGCCTTTTCGTCTTCACTGGCACCACGGTCTTCCCGGCGGTGCAGGTGGGCAACCTGGTGCAAGTGACGGGCACCGTCACCGAGTTCGCCAGCGGCAGCGGCACCGCTGCCACGCCGTTGACGCAGATCGCCAGCCCAACCGACGTGTCACTGCTGGGCACGGGCTACACCATCGCGCCGGTGTCGGTGACGCTGCCGGTGGCCGTGGGCGACAGCCTGGAGCGCTTCGAGGGCATGCTGGTGCGCATCGACACCGCACTCACCGTGCAGGCCAACGAGCTGCAGGCCCGCTTCGGCCAGCTGCTGCTGGGCGCCGGTGGCCGCCACGAGGTGCCGACCAACCGCTTCCGCCCCAACACGCCGCAAGCCCTCGAGCTGGAGGCGCTGCAGGCCCGCGGCCGCATCGTGCTCGACGACGGCAGCTCGGCGCAGAACCTGAACCCCACGCCCTACTTCCGCGCCAACGGCCTGCCCCGCACGGGTGACACGGTGAGCAGCCTGGTCGGCACGCTGGACTTCGGCCTCTCGGGCACCAGCAGCGCCGGCGCCGGCCTGTACCGCCTGCACCCGGTGGCGGCCCCCGTCATCACCGCCACCAACCCGCGCCCGCGTGCGCTGGCGGGCCTGGACAGCGGCAAGCTGACCGTGGCTGGCATGAACGTGCTGAACTACTTCACCACCTTCACCAACGGCCAGACCGCCGATGGTCAGACCGGCCAGGGCTGCACGGTGGGCACGTCCACCAGCGCCGGCAACTGCCGCGGCGCCAACAACCTGGCCGAGTTCCAGCGCCAGCGCGACAAGATCGTGCGCGCCATCGCCGGCCTGGATGCCGACGTGGTGGGCCTGATGGAGATCCAGAACAACGGCAACGCCGCCGCGCAGAACCTGGTGGATGCGCTGAACGCGCAGGTGCGTTCGGGCCCCTGGGCCGTGATCGCGCTGCCCACGGGCGGCACTGGCACCGACGCCATCCGCGTGGCCATGATCTACAAGCCCGCCAAGGTCACGCCCGTGGGCACGCCCGTGAGCGACACCGACCCGGTGAACAACCGCCCGACGCTGGCCCAGACCTTCCAGACCAGCACCGGCAACCGCTTCACCTACTTCGTGAACCACCTGAAGAGCAAGGGCGGCTGCCCGAGCGGCACCGGCCCGGACGCCGACCAAGGCGACGGCCAGGCCTGCTGGAACGCCACGCGCCTGGCACAAGCCCAGCGCCTGCGCACCTTCGTGGCCCAGGTGCAGCAGAACACCGGCGTGGCCGACGTGCTGCTGATGGGCGACTTCAACGCCTACGGCCAGGAAGACCCGATTTTCGAGCTCACCGGCAATGGCTTCGTGGATCAGGCGCTGCGCTTCAACAACCTGGCCTACACCTACGTGTTCGACGGCAAGTCGGGCCGCCTGGACCACGCCATCACCAACGCCGGCTTTTCCAGCAAGGTGGTGAACACGCGGCTGTGGAACATCAACGCCGACGAGAGCGTGGCCTACGACTACAACCTCGAGTTCAAGCAGCCGGCCTGCCTCACCTGCGCGCCCGACCCGGCCAACCGCCTGGACCCCTACCGCTCGTCGGACCACGATCCGATCCTGGTCGTGATCGACTTCGCGGCCGCCCGCGCCAAGGCGCCCGCAGCCCCGGCCACGCGCGCCATCACCAGCCGCGCCATCGCGCGCTGAACGCCGCT
>VYLK01000474.1_pt1 | contig 13465 bp, 14 predicted proteins | sample 5114321 | NCBI WGS metagenome assembly VYLK01 (sample SAMN12291792, study PRJNA351875) | freshwater metagenome | isolation source: freshwater lake | place: USA: Michigan, MSU2 Lake | collected 2011-08-16
CCCGCGGGCACGGCGGGCGGGGGCGCCGCAACCGGCGGCTCGGCCCCGCTGCTGCTGCTACCGCCGCCACCACCGCCGCCGCAGGCGGCCAACAGCGCCAGGGCGATGACGACCCACCCACGGGCCACTTGCCGCTGCGCGGCCAAGCCTGTCCATACCTTCATCGGTACCGTTCGCCGTCTGAATGCGGCCTCCCTTGCGGCGATTGTGGCCAAGGGGCGCGGGCGCGGTACCCGTGCGCCCCCTGATCAAGGGAGGGCCGAGGGCCGGCGGCAGGCCCCGCCGCAGAGGGGGCTCAGCCCGCCGCGCGCATCAGTGTCACCACCAGCACCACCACCCCCAGCGCCAGGTTGACCGACACCCAGGTGCGGATCTGCCCCAAGGCGGCGGCACCCGCGGGCCAGTCAGCGGCCATCACGGCGCGGTCCAGCCGCTTGTACAGCGCGAAGCGGATGTGCATGAAGATGGCCACCATGGCCACGCCCAGCACGGCCATCACGGTCCAGGCCAGGGGCATCTCGAAGCTGCCGCCCGACTGCACCACCTGCTTGGCCACGCGGCCCAGCATCCACACGCCGCTGGCCAGCGTCAGCAGCGCCGCCACCAGCACGGCCTTGAAGAAGCGGCCCAGCACCTCGTGCATCAGGCGCAGCCGCTGCGGCGGATCCAGCTGCGCCAGCGCCGGCCGCAGGAAGAAGTGGGCGAACACCATGCCACCGATCCACACCACGATGGCCAGGACGTGCAGGGTCTTGAGGGTCGCGTAAAGCATCGTTGCGTTCCAGGTCTGTGGTTCAGGCCGCGTGGCGCTGGGCCCGGCGTGCGTTGGGCAACGCCTCTTGCCCATCCACCAGCTGCCAGTGGCGCCGCGCGGCGTCGACCACGCAGGTCTCGCCTTCAGCCAGATGGCCGTCGGCGCGCGCCGCGGCCAGGCACAGGCGCAAGACCTTGCGTTGCAGCACCGGGTCGGAGATCTCGGCCATCAGGGCCGCGAGCGCGGCGTCGTCCACCTGGCCCGCCAGCGAGCCGGCGTCGTGGCCGCTCATCAGCAGCTCTTCGCACAAGGTGTGCACGATGTGCGGCAGGAGCTGCGGCTCGAGCCCGAGCTCGCGCTCGGCCCCCAGTTGCCTGAGGATCTCGAACTCGGAACTGCAGACATGACCGTCGGCGATGAGCAGCAGCGCGACGATGCGCGCGGCGGCTTCCGGGCTGTTGTGGGGATAGCTGCGCATGGGGATGTGGCTTTCTGGAGGGGCTCGGTGGCGACGGGACTGCACCGCCTTGAAGACTGGGGGCAACCCCGAACTGTGCGCCAGCATCCAGTTCGTAAAAATCGAATATTTCTAGAACTTCATTCCAATAAAACCGAAGTAACCCGCCGCGCGTGCCCGGCGGCCCCGCTTCAGATCAAGCCCAGCATGAAGGCCGCCATCCCCAGCGCGGCGTGGATGAGCACAGGCCCGGCCAGGTTGCGGTAGACCATGAAGTAGCTGCCCAGCAGCAGGCTGAACACCATGCTGAGGCCCACCGCGCCGAGGCCGAAATGGATGTGCGTGACGCCGAACATCAGGCTCACCGCCACATTGGAAAGCTGCCGCTGGCGCCAGGTGCCGCTGTCGAACACGCGCAGCATCATGCCCAGCAGCACGCCCCGGCCCATGAACTCCTGCACCGCGCTGTGCAGCGTGTACAGCGGGCCGTAGGCCAGCAGGTAATCGGGCCTGAAGCGCTCGGCCAAGGGGTAGCCGGCCGCCCACAGCACCGCCATGCCCAGGCCCAGCACGGCCACGACGATGAGCAGGCTGCAGGCGAGGTCGCGGCCCAGGTGGCGCGTGGTGATGCCCATGGCCTCCAGCGGGTAGCGCTCGCGCCAGGCCACCAGCAGCGTGGGCAGCACCACGGTCAGCAGGCCGGCCCAGGCGAAGGCCGGCGAGTAGACGTCGATGCCGGGCGTGCGGCTCAGCCAGTGGTTGGTGACGATGGTGATGCTCATCAGCACGATCACCAGGATGAGCAGGCGCGCCGCGCTGTTGCGCTGCTGCAGCAGCGCCATGGTCTGCTCCAGCTGGCGCACGTAGCTGCCGTGGTTTTCGGCGAGGCGCTGCTGGTCGATACGGATGACGTTGCGCATCAAGGCCTGCGTGAGGCCCGTGGCCTGCGGCAGGTGCTGCAGCGCGGCGGCCGACACCACCTGCACCCGCGTGGGCGTGGCGGCGGCGCGCACGGCGGCCACGGCCTGCCCGCCTGTGAGCGTGGAGAGCTCGCCGAAAGCCTGGCCCGCCGTGAGCGTGGCCACGGGCACCGGCGCGCCACCCACGCTGGCGGCGGCCAGCACTTCCACCGCGCCGCTTTCCACGAAGTGCAGGCCCGGCGCGGGTGTGCCGGCTTCGAAGAGGGTTTCACCTGCCACGCAGTCGCGCGGCACGCAGGCCTGCAGCAGGGCCTGGGTCTGCGCGTCAGTCAGGCCCTGCAGCAGCGCGCTGCCCGCCACCACGGCACTGGGGCCGAGGCTGCTCATGACCGGGCAGCCGGCCGCTGGGGCTGGCCGATCCAGTGGAACCAGGGCGCACCGGCCAGCGGCAGGTAGGGCAGCCGCGCGTGGCCCTGCTGCAGCGCCCGCGTGGGCCCGCTGGCCAGCAGCGTGGGCAGCACGGCTTCGCGCAGCAGCACACCGTCATGCCGGAACCAGCGCGGCCAGAACCAGCGCGCCCAGGCCGGCAGCGGGCACAGTGGCGGCGGCGGGGCGGCAGGTAAGGTGCAGAAATCGATGAGGGCCAACACGCCGCCGGGCCGCAGTATCGCGCGGGCGTTGGCCAGCGCGGCCTGCCAGTCGGTCATCATCGACAGCGAGTACGAGAACACCACCACATCGGCCGGCGGCAGGGTCGGCAGGGGCCGCCAGGTGGTGGCGTCACAGTGCACCACCTGCACCTGCGGCTGCCCCGCGAAACGCTGCCGCGCGATGTGCTGCAGCGGCGTGCACAGGTCCACCAGCGTCAGCGAGGCCAGCCCCGGCAGGCGCTCGGCCACGTAGTGCCAGTGGCGGCCGGTGCCGGCGCCAAGGTCGACCACGTGCGCGCCCGCGGGCAGCGGCAAGGCTTGCATGAAGGCCGGGCGGCCGGGCAGCAGGCGCTCGCGGAAGCTGTCGTAGGCCTGGGCCTGCGGGCCATAGAAACGGTCGAGGTCGCGCGCGTGGTCGCCAGTGGAGCGTTTGCCCACCAGCAGCTGGCGCAGCACGCGCAGGTCGTCGCGCCAGCCGCTGGGGGGAGCGCTGCCGGGACCGTTCAATGCGCCTCCGGCACGTGGGCGATGTGAAAGCTGGGGTAGGTGTGCACGCGGTCGGCCCTCGAGAGCTGCCGCGCCTGCTCGGGCTCGAAGCGCAGCCACTGCTTCAGCGGCAGCGCCTGCGGGCCCACGCGCAGGGTGTCGATGAAAGGCGGCTCCAGGTGGGCCGAGCGGAACAGGATGCGGCCGCCCGGCGCCATGCGCCGGTGCAGCGCCTGCCATTCGGCGGCGAGGTCTTCGGGGTAGTAGGAGCTCATCCAGTCCATGTGGTCCAGCAGCACGGCGTGCGTGAGTGCGGGGCCCGGGCGCTGCAGGTAATCGGTGACGGTGCAGGTGTGCACCTCGATGCGCTCGACCAGCCCGCCCTGCAGCGCCGCAAAGCCCTCGGGCGTGAGGTAGCGCGGGCAGCGGCCGGCGGCGTACTCGCCGAACACGTACACGGCCCAGAAGTAGTTACTGGCCGCGGGCACGGTGCGGAAGAGCTCGTCGATCATGGCCTGGATGGCGCCCGAGACATCGCCCCCGTGCTGCGCCACCAGCATCTGCCGCTGCGGCATGGGCACGCCGATGAGCGACATGAACAAAGGCGTGCGCAGGAAGCGCAGCACCCAGGGTTTCCAGAAACGCGGGCGCACGACGCTGTCGTAGTGGCGGCGCTGGGCTTCGAGATCGGGCTGCTCGAAGAGGCCGCGCACGGCGGCGCCCAGGCTGGGGTCGTTGCGCATGCGCCAGGCGGCGATGCGCATCACCAGGCCCGTGAGCCCGCGCCCGTAGAGGCCCGGGCCACTGGGCGCAAACCAGCCGGTGCGGCGGTCCCAGAAGGCGCGTGAAGGCGGCGACAGCCGCTCACGCAGCTGCGTGCGGTACAGCGCCTCGAAGCCGGCATGCCGGCCGCGGCCGAAGAGGGCGAACATGTCCTCGAAGGGCAGGCTGCGGATGGCGGCCAGCTTCAGCTCGAACAGCGCCGTCTGGCAGGGGTTGGCGTCCACGGCCACCACCTGCTGCGGCGCTTCCAGCGCGTAGTCGAGCGCGTTGCAGCCGCCGCTGGTGATGACGAGCACGCGGTCGCCGGGCTGCAGCTTCATCGCCTGCCGGTCGACGGCCGGGTCTTCCCAGGCGGTGTTGTAGACGAGGTTGCGGCTGTAGAGGAAGCCGAACCAGGCTTGCTCCAGCCTTTCCGGCAGGTTCAACGGGCGGGGGGTGTCGGCTTCGGCGAGGTGGGTGGTGTTCATGCGGCGGAAAGGCCGGGGCTTGCACCCCAGGCTTGCAAGCGGCGCAAGAAGCGGCGGCGGCCGCCGTGGCGCAGCGACAGCTGACGGATGAGGCCCTGCGCACGCTGCGTGGGCTCGACGTAGTAGCGCCAGAACTCGCCGGCGGTGCTGGGCGCCTCATGCACGGCTGCCACGGTGCCGGCAGGCAGCGTGCCGCGCGGCCACGGGCCGTCACCGGCGTAGCGGCGCAACAGCGCTTCGGCGCCGGGCAGCCAGGCCTCGCCCTGCGCCAGCTGCCGCGCGGCGCCCAGCAGGGCTGCCTGGCGGCCCCGCCACAGCCCCGGCAGGGCCACCTTGTGCCATTCCTGCACGTTGCCGAACACGCGCGAGCAAGGGTGGCGCACCAGCACGCCCGGTGCCACGCGCGATACAGCGCCCGGTATCGCGCCCGGTATCGCACCTTTGGGCCCCGCAGTCGCCAGGCGCGTGTGGTGCTCGACGATGCGGGCCGCATCGTCGAAGTGCAGCAGGCCCTGCACGTCACAGCCTCGGGCGGCCCACACGCCCGGCGGCTTGCTGCGGTGGGCGCAGCCGTCGGCCACGTAGCCCTGCAGTGCATCGAGCTCATCTGCCGACAGCGCAGCCGCGCCACCCTGGTTGAAACGCTCCACCAGTTCGATGGCGTGGCCGACGAAGTGGTGCAGGTGCACGAGGCAGCGCACGTCGGGCGCGGTCAGGCGTTCGTAGGTCTGCGGGTGGCCGGGCAGCAAACCTTCCATCAGCGGCAGCAAGGGCATGAAGTGGCGGCCGATGAGCGCCAGCCGGTCGGGCCAGGTGTGCGTGCCCACCACCACCTGCGGGCGGTAGCGGCCCCAGTCGGCCAGGCTGCGCAGGCCCTGGCGCAGGGCAAAGCCAGCCATGGCCCCGAAGGCGAACTCGGTCATGAAGGGGCGCGCCATCTCCAGCGTGACCAGCGGCGTGGCGGCCAGGGTGGGCGGTGGCGCGGCGCGGCTCAGGCGGGTCTTGAACAGCGCAGGAAGACCCTGGAAGGCGGTGAAGTTGGAGAGCGTGTGGTCCCAGTCGAAGCTGATGCAGCGGTGCGGGCCTTCCAGCGCCAGCCGCCGGCCGCTGGTGAAAGCACGGCGGCCGACCGCCGCTGCCGGCGCTTCGGCGTGGGCGTAGCGCACGCCAGCGTAGGCCAGCAGGGCCAGCTGCTCGGCGGCGTGGGTGCTGTCCAGCGGCGCGGTGGGCGGCTCGCGCAATGGCAGCGCCTGCAGGCCGCTGCCGCCGGGCACCAGCGTCAGCCCGGGCGGCAGCCGCAGGCCCGCCAGCCACGCGGCCGGCACCGGGGGATGCAGCGTGAGGCCGGGGCTGGGCTCGCCGGGCACCTGCGACGGGCTGCGGGTGGACGTGAGAGGCGGCGCCATGGTGAAAAACATCGTAAGGGCGTTGATGCCGTGCGCAGCCGGGGGTGATACCGCATCGGCAGTAGGCCCCGCCCAGCGGGCCGTGGACGCTCGAGGCGCCCTGACCGGTGCACGGGGCCTGGGCTGCCTGCGCGAAGTGCCCACTTCGTCACGCCTGGGGGGACTGCGTGTTCAGCCTCCCCGTCCTGGACAAGACCGCACCCAAAGTCGACTGCGTCGGTCTGCGAACGGGATGACCCGACTTTTGTCCAGGCCAATGCTTTATTTGATACATTTGGATTTCACAAAGTTCATTTTTATTATTTAAGTCTTGGGCTCCCAGACCGATAGCGCACTCATGATGCGTCAAGAGCACAAATGACGCCGCTACCCGAAAGGTTCGCATATGACGTTGATCAACTCCTTGGGCCTTGCTGCTCGCCTGTATGCCGTCGTGGCCGTGGTTCTGATGGCGCTGGCGGGTGTGGCCGCCTTCGCCTGGGTCAAGCTGGGGGCCGTGGCTGAAGCAGCCAAAGACACCGCCGAAGTGCGCGTGCCGCAACTCGGCCGCATTGCAGCCATCGAACTCAACATCACCCGCGTGTCGCTGCAAGTGCGCCACGCGATGCTGTCGCGTTCACCCGAGGAGCTGGCGGCCACGCTGGCTGACATCACCGAGAAACGCCGCCAGATCGAGCAGCTGATTGCCGAATACGACCGCAGCATCACCACCGAGAAAGGGCGCGAACTCTTCCGCCGGCTGGAGCCGGCCATTGCAGCCTTCTGGCAAACGGGCGGCGCGAACCTGAAGCTGGTGCAGGACGGGCAACGGCCCGAGGCCTTCGCTTTCCTGGTCGAAAAGACCATCCCGGCGCGCAACCTCGTTCTGCAGCAAGCCGAAGCCATGGTGAAGTACCAGCGCAACATGCTGGAGGCCGAACTCGCTGGCGTGAGCCGCGAGGGTTCGGCCACTCTGCGCATGCTGATGGCGTTGGTCTTCGCGGCGATGGCGGGCCTCTCGCTGTTCGCGTGGCGCTTCGCGGCGCAACTCAACAAGCGCGTGGCCGCCAGCCGTGCCGTGGCCGAACGGGTGCGCGAGGGCGACCTCACCCAGCCCGTGGTGGACCCGGTGCGCGATGAGTTCAGCCCGCTGCTGCAGGCCCTGCAACACATGCAAGACAGCCTGACGCACGTGGTGGGCACGGTGCGCCTGAGCGCCGACGGCGTGGCCACGGCCAGCAGCGAGATCAGCACCGGCAACCACGACCTCAGCCGCCGCACCGAGCAGCAGGCCAGCAGCCTGCAGCAGACAGCGGCCTCGATGGAGCAACTCGGCGGCACGGTGCGCCAGAACGCCGACAACGCGAGCCAGGCCAACCAGCTGGCACAGGGCGCTTCACGCGTGGCCCAGGACGGCGGCACGGTGGTGGCCGAGGTGGTGAACACCATGAAGGGCATCCACGAGAGCAGCCGCCGCATCGCCGACATCATCGGCACCATCGACGGCATCGCCTTCCAGACCAACATCCTGGCGCTGAATGCGGCCGTGGAAGCCGCGCGGGCCGGCGAACAGGGCCGCGGCTTCGCCGTGGTGGCCGGTGAAGTGCGCAGCCTGGCTCAGCGCAGCGCCGAGGCGGCCCGCGAGATCAAGAGCCTGATCACGGCCAGCGTGGAGCAGGTGGCCCGCGGCAACACGCTGGCCGAGCGCGCCGGCGGCACCATGGACGAGGTAGTGGCAGCCATCCAGCGCGTGACCGACATCATGGGCGAGATCAGCGCTGCCAGCACCGAGCAGAGCGCCGGCGTCAACCAGGTGGGCCAGGCAGTGACGCAGATGGACCAGGCCACGCAGCAGAACACGGCGCTGGTGGAGCAGTCGGCCGCCGCCGCCGAAAGCCTGAAGCAGCAGGCGAGCCAGCTTGTTCAGGCGGTGGCAGTGTTCAAGCTCGCGCGGGCCTGAACCGGCGCCGGGACAGAATGACGCGCGTTCCTGCGTGCGGCTTTCAGCCCGGCCCCGGAGACCCCCCCATGCCCCAGCGCCCCCTGCCCAGTGCCGTCGTGTTTGCCAAAGACGTGCCGCGCCTGGCCAGCTTCTACGCCCAGGTCATCGGCATGGCGGAGGTGGCCCGTGATGCCCACCATGTGGTGCTGGGCGCCGACGGCTTCCAGCTCGTGGTGCACGGCATCCCGGCGGCCATTGCGCGGCAGATCGAGATCACCAGCCCGCCCGAGCTGCGTGAGGACACGGCGCTGAAGATCTGCCTGCCGGTGGAGAGCATCGCTGCGGCCCGCGCGCAGGCCGCAGCGCTGGGCGGTGGCGTGAAGGCGCCGCGCGCCGAGTGGACAGCACGCGGCTTCCGCGCCTGCGACGGGCACGACCCCGAGGGCAACGTCTTCCAGGTGCGCGAAGCGGCGGGCTGAAACCCCGGGTGGCGCAAAGCGGCCAAGCCGCTATCCTGCGCGCCGCCGTATCCCTTCGAGCAGTACCTCCCCCATGCGCAACCTCACGCTGCGCGGCCTGCGTGTCTTCGAGGCCGCCGCCACCACCGGCAGTTTTTCGCGCGCCGGTGAACTGATGGGCATGACGCAGAGCGCGGTGTCGCAGCAGATCCGCCAGCTGGAAGACGAGCTCGGCACGCGGCTCTTCGACACCCAGGCCCGCCCCATCCGCCTGAGCGACGCCGGCGCCGAGCTGCTGCGCCATTGCCGCGTGATCCTGGCGCAGGTGAGCGTGGCCGAAGACGCGCTGAGCACGCTGCAGGGCCAGTTCCGCGGCCAGCTGCACGTGGGCGTGGTCTCGCCCGGTCAGTACTTCGTGCCGCGGCTGCTGGCGGCCTTCCGGCGCCAGCACCCCGAGCTGCGGCTCAAGCTCAGCCAGGGCCGGCGCGACCAGCTGCTGCTGATGCTGGCCGACCGCCAGCTCGACCTGCTGATCGGCGGCTACCCGCCGGCCGAGGCCGAGGTGGAAGCCGAGGTCTTCGCGCGCCACCCGCACTGCGTCATCGCGGCGCCCGACCACCACCTGGTCGGCCACCACGCCCTGCCCTGGTCGGCGCTGCGCGACGACACCTTCATCCTGCGCGAGGCCGGCTCGGCCACGCGCGCCTTCCTGGAACACCTGCTGCAGATGCAGCGCCTGCAGGTGCGCGCCGATGTGGAGCTGCAGGGCCCCGAGGCCATCAAGGCCGCGGTGATGGCCGGCATGGGCATCAGCTTCGCGTCGGCCCACACCTTCCAGAGCGAACTCGCCGCCGGCCGCCTGGTGGTGCTGGACGTGCAGGAAACGCCCAAGCAGCTCGACTGGTGCGTGCTCACGCGCCGCGACACCCCGCTGTCGGCCACACAGCGCCTGCTGCGCGACCACATCCTGGCCCACGGCACGCAGGCCGCGGCCTGCCAACTGGGGCCGTTCACGGCCTGAAGATCCCCGCAAAGACGGCGCATCCGCGCCCCCACCCTGGAGACGAAGAACGATGTTTTCTCACCTGATGATCGGCACCAACGACCTGCCCAAGGCCAAGGCCTTCTACGACAGCCTGCTCGGCACCCTGGGTGTGCCGGCCGGCTTTCAAGACCGCCACCGCGTGTTCTGGCGCACGCCCGCGGGCATCTTCTCGGTGACGCAGCCCATCAACGGCGAGCCGGCCACCGTGGCCAACGGCAGCACCATCGGCTTTGCCGCCAAATCAGAAGCCGAAGTGCAGGCCTGGCACGCGGCCGGCGTGGCAGCCGGCGGCACGCCCTGCGAAGACCCGCCCGGCGTGCGCGAAGGCACGGCCGGCAAGCTGTATCTCGCCTACCTGCGCGACCTGGACGGCCACAAGCTCTGCGCGATGTACCGGTTGCCCAAGGCCTGAACGCCGGCACTGCGGCCTGCAGCTGCTGAGCCTGTCAAGCGCTCAATCGCGGCCGCGGCCGAGCAGCGCGTCGCGCAGCCCGGTATCCACCGGCTGCTTGCCGAACCAGATGCCCAGCACGAGGCGGAAGAACTCGTCGTCGCCCACCGGCGTGCCCTGGGCCTGGCCCTGGATGAAGAAGGTGGTGCCCTTGCCGGGCTCGAAGTCCATCGCGAAGGTCTCGCCGGGCATCATCTTCGGCCGGCCCGAGAACACGTCGATCAGGCGTGTGCTGGCCAGCGTGTGGCGGTTCATCTGCTGCGGCGTGGCGTTGTCGCTCATGCCGCGCAGGAAGAGGCGGCCGAGCTCGGTGCCCGGCAGCTCGCGCCTTGCGATGAAGAACAGGCGCTTGGGCCCCGGCAGCGCCAGCAGGGCCTCGGGCGTGGCCGCCTTCTGCGGCGCGTAAAGCGCCATCTCGTACACCTTGAAGCCGAAACGCGTGCGCAGGCCGCGGCCGTGCAAGGGCAGCATGCTGCCGCCTACCGTGGCCGTGGGTTCGATGTCGGCGGCCGCTGCGGGCCGCAGGGCACCGGGCATACCGAAGGCCAGGCTAAGGGTGACGAGCAGGGCGCGGCGGGCGGCCACGGCGGGGCGTGCGGGTTGGGGCAAGGGGGTCTCCTCCGGCGGTGTTGTGGGCCGCGGGCGCGGCCTCTTCGGGTGCCCTGAAACGATAGCAAGGCCCTGCACGCCCACCCGCACTTCGCGTGACCCCAAGAAGGGTGAACCGGCGCTACTGCAGCAGCGCCACCGACTTCACCTGCAGCCACGCGTGCTGCCCGGCCTGCAGGCCCAGGGCGTCGGCTGCGCGCGCGGTCACGCGGGCCAGCAACAGGCTGCGGGCGCCGTGCGCGCCCACCTGCGCCTGCACCAGCACCTGCGAGGGGTGGCTGTCGGGGCCGAGGGCGGTGATCACGCAAGGCAGCTGGTTCTGGATGCTGGTGCCCTGCGGCGGCTCGGTGGCCAGGCTCACATCGCGCGCCAGCACGCGCAGCCGCACCCGGCGGCCCACCGGCAGGCCGGCATCGCGCAGCCACAGGCTGCCCCCGGCAAAGGCCACGCGGGCCAGGTGCCAGCGTTCGTCGCGCTCGGCCACCTCGCCCGGCAGCAGCGTGCTGGTTTCGTCGCCGGTGAGCACGGGGCTGTCCAGCGCCGCCAGCACCGCCGCGGCCGGGCCCTGGGCCTGCACGCGGCCCGCTTCGAGCAGCACCACGTGGTCGGCCAGGCGCGCCAGTTCGTCGGCCGAGTGCGTGACGTAAAGCATGGGTGTGTGCAGCCCATCGCGCAGGCGCTCCAGCCAGGGCAGGATCTCGCGCTTGCGGGCGTGGTCCAGCGCGGCCAGCGGCTCGTCCAGCAGCAGCAGGCGCGGCTGCGTGGCCAACGCACGCGCAATGGCCACACGCTGGCGTTCACCGCCTGACAGCTGCGCCGGCGCGCGGCCCAGCAAGGCTTCGATGCCGAGCAGCCGCACGGCCTCGGCCAGCACCGCCTCGCCCTCGGGCGCGCGGCTGCGGCGCAGACCGAACTGCAGGTTCTGCTGCACGCTCAGGTGCTCGAAGAGCGAGGCCTCCTGGAACACGTAACCCAGCGGCCTTTGCCAGGTGGGCAGAAAACGCCGCGTGGCTGTGTCTTGCCAGACCCCGGTGCCGATCTGCACGCGGCCTGTGGGCGCGCGCTCCAGCCCGGCCACGCAGCGCAGCACCGTGGTTTTGCCCGAGCCCGAGGGGCCGAAGAGCACGCTGATGCCGCGGCCGGGCAGTTGCAGGTCGACATCCAGCGTGAAGCCGGCGCGCGGCAGCTGCAGGCGGATGTGCAGGGCGTCGTCGGCCGGCGCGCTCATGGCATCACCCGCCCCACGCGCCGTTTCATCAGCGCCAGCAACAGCAGCACCCCAAACGACAGCACCACCATGCCCGCGGCCAGCACGTGAGCCTGCGCGTACTCCATCGCCTCAACATGGCCGTAGATCTGCGTGGAGACCACGCGCGTCTGTCCGGGGATGTTGCCGCCGATCATCAGCACCACGCCGAATTCGCCCACGGTGTGCGCAAAGCTCAGGATGGCCGCCGTGAGCAGCCCCGGCCGAGCCAGCGGCAGCGCCACGCTGAAGAAGGCATCCAGCGGGCGGGCGCGCAGCGTGGCGGCCACTTCCATCGGGCGCGGGCCGATGGCCTCGAAGGCATGCTGGATGGGCTGCACCGCGAACGGCAGCGAGAAGACGATGGAGCCGATCAAGAGCCCGGTGAAGCTGAAGTTCAGCGTGCCCCAGCCCAGCGCCGTGGTGAGGCGGCCCACCGCGCCATCGGGGCCCATCAGCACCAGCAGGTAGAAGCCCAGCACCGTGGGCGGCAGCACCAGCGGCAGCGTGACGAGCGCGCTCACCGGCGCACGCCAGCGTGAACGTGTGTTCGCCAGCCACCAGGCCAGCGGCGTGGCGATCAGCAGCAGCAGCAGCGTGGTGGCGGTGGCCAGCTCCAGCGTGAGGCGGATGGCCTGTGCGGCGTCAGGGCTCAGGGGCATGCGGTGGTGGCGCGAGTCACGCGGCTCACAGGTCGTAGCCGAAGCTGCGGATGAGGGCGCGGGCCTTCTCGCCCTTCAGGTAGGCCAGCAGCGCGGTGGCCGCGGGGTTGGTCTGGCCCGTGTTCAACAGCAGCGCGTCTTGCCTGATGGGCGTGTGCAGGGCGGCCGGCACCACCCAGCCCGAGCCGCGCGTGAGCCGGCCCTCGGCAAACACCTGCGCCATCGCCACGAAGCCGATTTCGGCGTTGCCGCTGGCGGTGAACTGGAAGGCTTGCGAGATGTTCTCGCCCTGCACGAGCTTGGGCGCCAGCGTGTCGGCCAGGCCCAGGCCCCGCAGCACCTCCATCGCCGCCGCCCCATAGGGCGCGAGCTTGGGGTCGGCCAGGGCCAGGCGCTGAAAGTGGCCGCCCTTCAGCACGGCGCCCTGTGCATCGACACGGCCGGCATCGCGGCTCCACAGCACCAGCCGGCCGATGGCGTAGGTGAACTGCGAGGCCGCTGCACCGGCGCCCTCGCGCACCAGGCGCGAGGGGGTTTCGTCGTCGGCCGAGAGCAGCACCTGGAAAGGCGCGCCGTTCCTGATCTGCGCGTAGAACTTGCCGGTGGCGCCAAAGGACAGCACCGCGCGGTGGCCGGTGTCGCGCTCGAACTCGGCGGCGATCTTCTGCATGGGCACGGTGAAGTTCGCGGCCACGGCCACGTGCACCTCGGCGGCCTGCGCGGCGCCCGGCAGCAGGCCGAAGAGCAGCCCCAACACCAGCCCCGCACACCGCGTCATGGAAGATCTCGCTATTCACCTGATGAATAGCGAAAGTGTAGCCCGCACCGGCTGCAAGCTGCTTAGCATCGGCCCCATGCCCACCCGTTCATCCACCACCCGCCGCCGCCCTGCCCTGGCCGAGGTGCTGGGCCAGGCCAGCACCGACAAGCGCATCGACATCCTGCGTCGCCTGGGCGAGTGCGGCTCCATTTCCGAAGCCGCGCGCCAGGCCGGCGTGAGCTACAAGGCCGCGTGGCAGGCGCTGGAGACGCTGTCCAACCTGGCCGGCACACCGCTGGTGGCCAAGGCCGTGGGCGGCAGCGGCGGCGGCGGGGCGCTGCTCACCGCGGCCGGCACGCAGGTCTTGCAGGCCGCGGCGCGGCTGGAGGC
>VYLK01000476.1_pt1 | contig 13435 bp, 11 predicted proteins | sample 5114321 | NCBI WGS metagenome assembly VYLK01 (sample SAMN12291792, study PRJNA351875) | freshwater metagenome | isolation source: freshwater lake | place: USA: Michigan, MSU2 Lake | collected 2011-08-16
CTACCGGCAGAACCCCTGGTCACGGCTAAAGAATGGCATGCCATCCGGGATTATTATCTCACCCAAGCCCCGGCCACACTTTCATTCTTGGAGTCCCCTCCCCTTGACACCACCTTGCTGCTATTCGTACCCGAGCGTATTCGAGTGCAAACCAACCATATCCCCGCCGCCACATTCGTACATATAGATTCCGGTGCAACCTACTTTGGGTTTTCTTAGTTATACACGTGGAAAAAGAACATTCTTGCGCGTGATGAAACCCTTCCAAAGCCACCATCAGGTTTCGTGCGGTTGAAAGACGGAACACGGCTTTTATCATTAGTTGGTACGCTAAATCCCACAGATGAACCACTGGGGAGTATCTGGCGGCAGGAAAGAAATGGTGCGTGGGTTTCATGGGTTGAGAATTTGAAGCGCCCGGTTGATTTACAGATTGCGGATTTGCGGGGAAACGGAATGGAACAAATCATCCTTTCCGAATTCGGAAATCTGACCGGCCAGCTAAGTGTGTTGGAGGTAACAGGCACTGGTACACCACACAAGAAACAAATTAGCGCCCTGCCGGGTGCCCGCAAGACGGTGATTACCGATGCGGATGGTGATGGCCTCCAGGATATCCTCGCCCTCTTCGCACAAGGCGATGAACAGATTATCTTTTTTCGGGGCGACGGAAAACTTGGTTTTTCCCCCACAGTGTGGCTACGTTTTCCGCCGGTTTACGGGTCAAGTTATTTTGAGTTCGAAGATATCAACGCTGATCGCCATCGAAATCTTATTGTGACGCATGGTGATAATGCCGATCATACGGTAATCAAGAAGCCTTATCATGGAATTCGCATGTACCTGAATAACGGTAGTAACACGTTTATCGAAGACTTTTTTTATCCGCTTCCGGGAGCTTCACAAACCGCCACAGCCGATTATGATGAAGATGGCAACCAGGACATCGCCGCCATTTCTTTTTTTCCGGACTACAGCACTCGGCCAAACCAGAGTTTCGTATTGCTTACGCAAAATCAATCCAGCTGGCGTGCGGCCACCAATAGCTATTCTACGTGGGGTCGCTGGCTGGTGATGGACGCGGGCGATATAGATGCAGACCACGACACCGACCTCGTCTTAGGCGCATTAAATTTCAACGGAGGCACCGACAGGGCGCTTTTTTCAAACTGGGTGGACGAGCAATCCCCTGTTCTCATTCTGAGAAATTCGCTGAAAACCAGCAGCTTACCTTAAAAAACCAACTTGTTGAAAGAAATCTGTTGGCAGTTCAAACTAAATATTTAGTTTTACAACGTTATTTTTAGTTTATGGAGGTGAAAACGCTTACCAAAGCAGAAGAGGAGATCATGCACATTCTCTGGAAAATCAAAAAGGGATTCGTAAAGGAACTACTCGACTATTTTGATGAACCCAAGCCTGCCTATAATACAGTGTCTACGATCGTACGCATTCTGGAGAAAAAAGGATTTGTGGGCTATACCGCCTTTGGCAAAACGCACGAATATTTTCCGCTGATTAGCAAAGAGCACTATACCCGCTTCTATTTGAGGAGTATGATCAGTGGATATTTTGATGGCTCTTTTTCGAGCCTGGTGTCGTTTTTCGCCCAGCAGGAAACACTGTCGGTAAAAGAAATCGAAGCCCTGGAGAAAAAGCTGGCCGAACTTAAAAAGAAAAAATCGTGACCCCATTCCTGAATTATTTTCTGGAAGCTCATCTCGCTATACTTGTGGTGGCGGTAGCCGATTACCTTTTACTTCGCCATGAAACGGATGTTTCGTTTCGTAGAAAACTACTGCTGTCGGGAGTGGGCCTGGCACTCTTGCTGCCCCTGCTGCATGTACCTTCCCAACCGTTGAACGAGACGTTACCCACACTTGCTTACCGGTTGCCCGAGGAAACCCTACTACCTACTTACAGCGATATGGCCACCTCGGGTCTTCGACTATCAGCCTTCGAAACAGGTGCAATCGCTTACGCGATAGGTACACTCGTGTTTTTGATTCACACGGGCTATCAGATGGCCAGGCTTGTCACCCTGCGCGGCCGGCTACCCCGCAGGAAATTTAATCGGCAAAACTTTTTCGAGTTACCGGAAAAAACGGCAGCCTTCTCTTTTTTCAACCAGATCTTTATACCACGTGGCCCGGCCCGAACAATTGCTTACATGTTTAAACACGAAGTCTGCCATGGCCGGCTTGGCCACTCATATGATATCCTTGGAATGGAAGTTGTGAAAGCATTTTTCTGGATCAATCCCGCCATTTACGAGATTAGGCGGCGTCTGAGCGCCATACACGAATTTGAAGCCGACCGGGAAGTTTTGAAACAAGCAGATGCGGAAGAATATGAATCCACTTTAGTGGCGGAAGCCTTGCGGGGAATACACTACCCGCTGGGAAATCATTTCAATCAAAGCCTCCTGATCAGAAGAATCGATATGATGAAACGCCTGACAAAAAGTATTGAAGGCTGGAGGATTGCGGTACTGGCTGTTACCACGATGGCAATTACTGTTTTTATTGCCTGTCAGGATCAAATCCAGGTTCCGGTGAAAGCTTCACTGGATCTTTTACCAAAACAAGTGCCTGACCTTGTTCGCCGGGAATTCAACCGGCTGCAAACCGCCAATCCTTACGATAGCTTCATGGTAATCGACATTTCTAAAGAGGCCGGTAGGATAACAATGGAAGGTCTTCCCCCAAGCGCGATTGCGGAAATTACCATCATCAAATCAGCAAGCCATGCAATTATTAAGCTACATGCCGGAAGTTCCCGATCCCGGGTAAACGAACCCGCACTAACCTCTGCCGATAAACCTGCTCAGCCGCCGTCGGGATTCGAGCGGTATAAAGCCAACCTGAGTAAACTGTTCAAGTACCCCTCAGATGTGGAACCTTCTATCGAAGGTCGGGTGTTTGTGGAATTCACAGTAAATGAAGACGGCACCCTAACCAACTTCAACGTACTCCGAGGTATCCACCCCAAAATTGATTTGGAAATTCTCCGTATTCTGAAGCTTTCATCGAATTGGATACCAGCGGAAGACAAAGGAAAAGTCGTACGCATGAAGGTAGTGGTGCCGGTAGAAGTAAAAAACCAAAAGTCGAACCTGTAGCTCCTTACTGATTGCCGTCATGAAATATTCTACCAGCGTTTCATCCGTCGGATTTCGAACAGAACTGACCGATTTCATGACCAATTTGAAATCTCCCCAAAAAACTGGCTTGTTAGGTGGCGGGATCTATCTCCAAATGCAGGCAACGAAGAAAGACGTGTTGCCACCGCTTGACCTCGTACGCGATCACTTTTACATGCTATTGCAAAACCTGACTATGCATAATTCGATACAGTTTGCGATCTTTTTTGGGCATGACTACAACCTTCCTTGATTTTCTAACTCAACAACAGATATGAAAAATGTGATTTTTGTGCTGATGCCTTTTATCGCCTTCATGGCATGCGGGCAAAAAATGGCTTCGACATTTCAACATGCAATCGACCAGGGAATCTCCTTGAAAAAACTTGATGAGACCTATCAAAGTGCATTACATGAAGACTCCGCGAAGGCTGCATTTAAAGGTAGAGAAAAAGAATTTTACGCGGGCTACGTTGCACTGTTAAAGGAGTTAGATCAATTCCTGAAACAACACCATTTCCAGTGGGGAAAGACAACAAAATGCTTTAACCGCATCTATCTCAATAAAAACGGAGAAATAGACTACTTCTTTTTCAACTTCAAGCCCGGCGAAATTGAAAAAAGTAAGGAACAGGACTTCGAAAAATTGCTTGGCGAGTTTATCAAGTCATACAAATTTCCACTAACAAATCAGCACAATTTCTCCCAATGCAGCCCGGTGATATACTCGGATCAGTGAGCGCGTTGCGCCAGCAGCGCAATCCGCCCACCGACATCCTGTTACCGAATTATTCAATGCAAGCACGAATCGCGGCCAACACGCCAATAACCTGCTTGCGCGAAAGGATAATGCCTTGCCTTTTACTTCCCTAACACTTCTTCCAATTTCTTCTCAAGTGCCGGGCCGCGGAGGTTTTTGGCGATGATCACCCCCTTCGGATCAAGCAATATCGAAAAGGGAATGGCGTTGATGTTATAATCGGCTGCTGCTTGCGAGTTAAAGTATTTTAGATCCGACACGTGTGTCCACGTGAGGCCGTCTTGCTCAATTGCCTGTACCCATTCCTCTTTTGTACGATCCAGCGATACGCCAAACACCGTAAAACCTTTGTCTCTAAACCGATTGAAGGCTCTTACCACGTTCGGGTTTTCTCTGCGGCAGGGCCCGCACCATTTCGCCCAAAAATCCACGAGTACATACTTGCCTTTCAGAGACGAAAGTTTCACCACTGTTCCGGACGGGTCGGGCAAGGCGATTTCCGGTGCCAGTTGCCCCACCGCGGTCTTTTGCATGGTATTTACCATTTCCTGAAACCGTTTGCCCGGTGCAGAGGGTGGCTGGTTTTTAAGGCGCTCAGCCACTTCCACGTACAAGTCGAAAAACTTATCGCGGTCGAGTACCTGATTATCTTGCAATAGATTTAGCGCACCTAGTGAAACCTTGGGCTGTGCCCGAATCAATGCCGCAATTTTTTCATTGCCGGCATTCATCAGTTCCATGTATTGCTGCTGGATGCGTTCGATTGCCGGCTGATCTTTCTTGGCAGCTACCACCTGAAATTCTTGTTCGAGCCGGGCCACCTCCGGGCTGCGCTGTGTTTCGGCCATAAGTGCCTGCACCTTTTGGATAAGATCGTGATCCGGTGAGCCGATGATCTCCCGGAAACCCGTTGCACTGTTGCCATCCACATTGATCGTAACATCAGTTTGGTCGAGAATGAAATCAACCTGCTGAAGACCATAGAAGTCGAGCTTGTAATAGCCCGGCTCCGTGATGCGGAGTGTTTTGGAGTACGAAAAGTTACTTTTCAGTTGGATTGTATCGCGCGAGCCACCCCCTGACTGGCTGATCTGTTGAATGGAAATTTCACCCTTTTGCGGATACCCTACTGTGCCCCGAACGGTTACATCCCAACCCGGTTTTTCTTCTGCCGACTTCTTTTCTGCACAGGTTGTGAAGACCAGAAGTGTAAGGCTCCACAACACCCATCTGACTTGGTTTTTCATCATGCTTTGTTTAATGCTTCAGTAATCAATTCAGTACACATTCTGGGATCGGCTTTGCCACGTGTGCGCTTCATTGCCTCCCCCATGAACATTTTTACAATCGCCTTTTTTCCATTTTTGTACTCCTCCACCTTCAATGGAAACTCGCGAACAATCTCACCAACAACCTGTTGAAGTTCATCCGTATTGGTGTTCATCAGCAGATCTAACCGCTGCACCACGTGAAGAACATCCTGGTCGGGGTGGCGGATCAATTCCGGAAAAACCCGCTGAGCCGCGCCGGTAAAACTAACCTGCCCCTCTTCGATTAACCCGATCAGTCGGGCGATAGAGGCTGGCGGAACCGGTATGGCCACCCCCGGGTGCAAATTTACAAACTCTTTTACCGGCCCCATCAACCAGTTGGAAACTGCTTTGTAATTTTTTGTCAGCGTGACGACCTCCTGAAAATATCGGTAAAGCAACTTGTTTTCGGTAATCAGGCGGGCATCGTATACCGGCAAACCGTACGTACTGACCAAACGCTCAATCAACTGATCAGGCAGGGCAGGCATAGCTTGTTGAATGGCAAATAACCACTCCTCTGAGATGGATACCGGGCTCACATCCGGATCAGGAAAATATCGATAATCATTCAGGTTTTCTTTAGTGCGCATGGCAAACGTCTCGCCCGCCAACACATCAAAGGTGCGGGTCTCCGATACAACCTCCGCTCCCATTTCCAGGACCCGGATCTGGCGTTCAGTTTCAACCTGTATGGCACGCATCACATTCCGGATGGAGTTCATATTCTTGATTTCCACCTTTTGCCCGAGTTCATACTGGGTCGTTAAGCGAACGGACACATTCGCGTCGCAACGGAGTGAACCTTCTTCCATGTTTCCATCGCACACGTCAAGGTGGCGTACCAATTTGCGGACTTCGCCCAGAAAGGCTCCGGCTTCTTCCGCGCTGAATAAATCGGGTTGCGTAACAATTTCCACCAAGGGCACTCCCGCCCGATTCAGGTCGATCACCGTATCGTCTGTTCCGGCTACGTGCATCGACTTGCCCGCATCTTCTTCGAGGTGTATATGATGCAGTTTTACGCGGCGATCGCCCGCAATTGTGGTGATATCAATTCCACCGCCCCGGCAGATCGGTGTTCGGTGCTGAGTAAGTTGATAGCCCTTCGGCAGGTCCGGGTAGAAGTAGTTCTTGCGGTCGAAGATCTGATAGCGACTAATCTCACTGCCGCACGCCAATCCAAGCCTGATTGCCAGTTCGATTGCCTTTTTGTTCACTTTGGGTAACGTACCCGGCAGCGCCAAGGTGACTTCTCCCGCCTGGCTGTTCGGCTTACCGCCAAAGAGAGTAGCTTCGTGGCTGAATAGTTTACTTTCGGTGAGCAACTGTGCATGCACCTCCAGCCCGATAACTACTTGATATGTCCGCGCAGTTGACATTCAGGATTTCCTGGCTATCAATTCCTCAGCTTTCGTCAATACGGCATTAAGTCCGTCCGGCTTTTTGCCCCCAGCTGTGGCAAAGAAGTCCTGACCACCACCGCCGCCCTCGATTTCGCGGGCTAACTCTTTCACCAACTGACCGGCATGGTACAGCTTTTTCCGGGCCAACTCTTCGCCCAGCATCACCGCTACCTGCGGTTTTCCGCCAACGTCAGCGGCCAATACCAGGATCAAATCAGGAAACTGATTTCGCAACGCGTAAGAAATATTCTTGAGTACGTCCGCGCTAGGAACTTCAACGCGCTCGATGATTCTTGTTTTACCGCCCTGCCGGACAGCCTTCAAAGCCAACTGATCTTTCAACTCGCCGGCCTGGCGGTTGTATAGATTTTCCAATTTTTTTTCGAGTGTGGTTTTTTCTTCCACCAGCGCCTTTGTAGCCGCGATGATATCCTTGGGATTTTTAAAGATACGCTTAATCTCGGTTAGATCATCTACCTGCGCGCGCACCCAGTTTTCCGCGCCCTGCCCGGTCACGGCTTCTATGCGCCGCACACCCGCCGCCACGGAACTCTCGCTGATGATCTTCAACATACCGATGTGCCCGGTCGAGGGAACATGGGTGCCGCCACAAAGTTCAACCGAATAGCGGGGATCAAACGTAATGACCCGCACAAATTCGCCGTACTTCTCTCCAAAAAGGGCCATCGCCCCCAGCTGCCTGGCTTTTTCCAGAGGTACATTACGCGCTTCATGTAGAAATAAATCTTCACGTATTTTCTGGTTCACGCGCTCTTCCACCCGGATGATCTCGGTGTCCGTCATGGCCGCGAAATGCGAAAAGTCAAACCGTAGAACCTTATCATTCACCAACGATCCGCGCTGTTCTACGTGCCGGCCTAACACGTCGCGAAGCGCTGCGTGCAGCAGGTGAGTAGCCGAGTGATTACACATCGTTGCTTCACGCCGGGCGCGATCCACCTGGAGGTGCCATACCCCCGCCGTTTGTACAGGTAGTTTGTCGGCCACATGGATGATCAGCTCATTCTCTTTTTTGGTATCCAGGATGGCAATATTCTCGTCACCGCAGATCATCCAACCCGTATCGCCCACCTGCCCCCCGCTTTCGGCATAAAAGGGTGTGTGATCGAATACAAGTTGAACGAGTTCCTGATTTTTTTGCCTGACCTGCCGGTACTTCACCAGGTGCGCAGCCGCTTCCAGGTGTTCGTACCCGATGAATGCGCCTTGTTCGCTTTCGCGGAGGGAAATCCAGTCTCCTGTTTCCCGGGAAGCATCAGCCTTGGAGCGTTGCTTCTGTTTGGCCATCTCCGCTTTAAAACCCTCTTCATCAACCGAGAAACCCCGCTCGCGCGCAATGAGCGAGGTCAGGTCTAGGGGGAAACCATACGTATCATACAACTCAAAGGCCTGCGGCCCGGAAATGACACCACCGGATAATTCCGTCTGAATCTGATCAACCTTTCGCAAACCCAGCTCAAGCGTCCGCAAGAAAGCATGCTCTTCTTCTAGTACTACTCGCGCGACATACTCCATCTGCGCCTGTAATTCCGGGAACACGTGCTGCAACTGATTGGCCAACACGGGAACCAACCCATGGAAGAAGGGTTCTTTCAGGTTGAGGTAGGAAAAACCATACCGGACGGCACGTCGCAAAATTCGGCGGATGACATAGCCGGCACCGGTATTAGACGGCAACTGTCCATCGGCGATGGCAAAACTGACGGCCCGAATATGATCGGCAATTACGCGGATGGCGATGTCGCGCTGAGTATCTGCCCCATAGGTTACCCCCGCCTGCTGGGCAATGAACTGCATGAGCGGTTGGAAAACGTCCGTATCGTAATTCGATGTTTTGCCCTGTATAGCCATGCAGAGCCGTTCGAAACCCATCCCGGTATCCACGTGCTTGTCGGGCAAAGGTTCAAGAGCACCGGTGGCCAGGCGATTGAACTGGATGAATACAAGATTCCAGATTTCCACAACCTGCGGATGATCGCGGTTAACAAGCTCTCTGCCGGGTGTTTTGATGCGCTCCGTTTCGGACCTCAGGTCGATATGAATCTCTGAACACGGGCCGCACGGACCGCTCTCGCCCATCTCCCAGAAGTTGTCTTTCTTAATCCCGTGAATGATTCTCTCCGGTTCTACGTGTTGGCTCCACAATTGCTTCGCCTCCTCATCTACGGGCAGGTTGTCTTTTTTATCTCCTCCAAAAACTGTTACGTACAAACGATCTTTCGGGAGCTTATAAACCTCGGTCAACAACTCCCACGCCCAATCAATTGCCTCTTGCTTAAAGTAATCACCAAAACTCCAGTTGCCAAGCATCTCGAACATCGTATGGTGATAGGTGTCAAGTCCGACATCCTCAAGGTCGTTATGTTTTCCACTGACCCGAAGGCATTTTTGCGTATCCGCGATGCGTGTATTTGCCGGTATCCTGTTTCCAAGAAAATAGTCTTTGAATTGCACCATGCCGGAGTTGGTGAAGAGAAGAGAAGGGTCGTTTTTCAACACCAACGGGGCAGACGGAACTATCTGGTGCCCTTTGTCTTTAAAGAAATCGAGAAATTTTTGCCGGATTATTGCCGCATCCATCGTTGTGCTCATGGGTTATCGGAAAAAATATGGATCTACCTTTTTTAGAGGGTATTTGAAACCCCAAATGTAGCAGGATTGAAAGGATTTTATTTGGCTTCAGATACCTTAAAAAATGATATGAGCAGGCTGACAATACGGACCGAGATGGGGATTACATCAAACCTGCTTTTCTGCATCCCCTCCCTTTACTACTGCCAAAACACGTGGCAGGGATAGCCAGACTATGCCTGGGCAACGAGCTTGCTCATTGAATGCAGCAGTGACTTAAAAAATCCGTTATACTTGCGTGTAGATCATTTCAATATGCGTTTTATTCCATTTTTCCTTTTTATGGCCTTGGTTGCTTTTGGGCAGAACAAAAAAGATACGGTATCGATCATTGGGGTAGGCGACATCATGATGGGAAGTAATTACCCTGATGCCACGGGTCTTCCGCCTAACCAGGGGCGTGATCTGATGAAAGCGGTGAATGAAATTTTGTCATCAGCTGATGTGACGGTCGGAAACCTCGAGGGTGTCTTACTGAATGACGGGGGCACGCCCAAAACATGCAGAGATCCTAAAGTATGCTATGTGTTCAGAAGTCCGGTGCAGTTCGTAGAAAACCTGTCAGCCGCAGGTTTTGACATCATGTGCCTGGCAAACAACCACGCTGGCGATTTTGGTGAGAGCGGGCGTAAGAGCAGCATGCAAACCCTGGAACAAGCTGGTATTGCCCACGCCGGACAGCTGAGCCAACCGTATACAATTGTGGAAAAAGACGGGATTCGCTTTGGATTCTGCGCGTTCGCTCCCAACAGCAACTGTGTTCCCCTGAACGACTGGAACGGCGCGCGTGCAGTGGTACAGGCTTTGGATTCCCTGGCCGACGTGGTTATCGTGGGCTTTCACGGAGGCGCTGAGGGTGCCCAGTACCAGCATGTGCCAAGAAAAGAAGAAATTTTTCATGGTGAAAACCGCGGGAATGTATACGGCTTCGCCCACGCGCTTATCGATGCAGGCGCAGACGTCGTATTCGGTCACGGTCCTCACGTAACACGGGCGATAGAAGTATACAATGACCGGTTCATTGCATACAGCCTGGGTAATTTCTGCACGTATGGCGGTATTAATGTTAGTGGCGTGAATGGGTTAGCACCTATCGTGAAGGTTTTTACCAACTCAACAGGTCGTTTTTACCGTGCACACATCACGGCAACCCATCAGCGGTTTCGTGGAAATGTGGAAATCGATCCGCAAAAATTGGTGATTCAACGTATAAAAGCATTAACGCGCGAAGATTTCCCCGAAACGCCCATTATCATACAGGATGACGGATGGGTGTTTTCATCCACAAAGCCCCGTTAACATCTTGTCGATTATTTTTAGTCAAAGTGTTTGGCGGCAGGTATAAAGAATTACTACTTTGCAGTACCGTATCAGGCCAAACCAGATTTAATTCGCAACTGCCCCTTCATGGCGTATAAGGAAAAAGAAATTGAAAAATTATATTATTCGATCGGAGAAGTTGCCGAAATGTTCAATGTAGCCCCTTCGCTGATCCGGTTCTGGGAGTCTGAATTCGAAATTATCCAACCCAAAAAAAACCGCAAAGGAAATCGTCAATTCACGCGCGAAGACATCGAGAATGTTCGAACCATTTACCACCTGGTAAAAGAAAAGGGTTTTACCCTACAGGGTGCCAAAGAAATGCTTAAAAATGACAGCCAGGCAGTTAAGAACAAAATGGAAATGTTGGATTCGTTGAGGCGGATTCGCCAATTTCTGGGTGACTTACGCGAAAAGCTGCGATAAGAAAGTTTCTAACCTGATGTGATGGATCAGGAAAAAATCTCATTCATAGCCCTTCACTTTACACCCGGCATCGGTGACTACTTACTCAAGCAATTAATCGCGTACTGCGGTTCGGCCGAGCAGGTCTTTAAACAGCCGAAGAGTCGCCTCTTGAAAATTCCGGATGTGGGTGCAAAGACAGTAGAGGCTATTGTTGCACGTCAGTATTTTCAAGCTGCCGAGCGCGAAATACGCCGGGCCGAAAAAGAAGACATTTCTCTGGTAGCCTTTACAGACCCATTGTATCCGCAGCGTTTAAAAGAGTTGAATGATGCACCCGCCCTGCTTTACGTCAAAGGGACAATCAACTTAAACCACCACAAAATAGTGGCCATTGTCGGAACCCGGCAGGCAACCGAATATGGGAAATCGGTGGTGGAGCAACTGGTAGCCGATCTACTTCCACACCAGCCGATTATCCTGAGCGGCCTGGCCTATGGAATTGACATTACCGCACACAAGCAAGCGCTAAAAAATAAATTGATAACGGTTGGCGTATTGGGAAGCGGCTTAGACGTTATTTATCCGTCGGCCCATAAAGAGACGGCAAAAAAAATGATTGCCGAGGGTGGTGCTCTTGTTAGTGAAAATGCTTTTGGCACCCAGCCGGACGCACATAACTTTCCAGCCCGCAACCGGATCATTGCCGGCCTCTGCGATGCGCTGATCGTGGTGGAGGCAGCTGCAAAAGGGGGTGCACTGATTACCGCAGAAATAGCCAATAGCTACCAGAAAGACGTTTTCGCCGTACCCGGCAGCATTGATGCGCCTTTTTCGGAGGGCTGCAACTTACTGATCAAAACAAACAAAGCTCACTTGCTGCAATCCGTCAGGGACCTGGAATATATAATGAACTGGCTACCCGGGTCAGCTACATCAACAAAAAAAGTAGCCGAACAGCTCTCGTTGGCGCTGACCGATCCAACTGAAATTGCTGTTATGGAGATTATCCAAAGCCGCGACACAATTTCTATTGACGATTTGGCCGCACAGACCGGATTTCCACCGGGCACGCTCGCAGCGGCACTCCTGTCTCTCGAAATGCAGAATAAATTAGTTCAACTACCGGGTAAGCGCTATCGGCATGCACGCGCCTAGGTCGATCACTATTTCATTAGTGTGCCCCCATACTGACGCAGCATCCCAACAAGGCAGGTTGTTTTGGTGAATGCCAATCAGCACGCATGGAAAATGGTGGTAGTTAGCATTGTATTTTTCTGATCAGAAATGCTTATGCACTAAACCACCCATCGGGGCCAAAAGCACCCTTTGACATCACAAACTGGAACGCCCGGCGCGGGGCAGTCTGGTAAAGCAGATTTTACCAAAATTGGGGCATGCTATAATGGCGCAATAAAATGGTAAGTAAAATATTCTCTATTGCCCTTTCTCGCTCTTCCGGTTACACCTTTCCCGGATTGTTTCGTAGACTTTCAAATCACCTAACTCTCCAGCTTTGCTTAAATCGAGGCATCCATTCTTTAAATCTCCAAACTCGATGCGCAACAGTCCACGCATGAACCACGCATCCGCACTTTTTGGATTGATTGTGATGATCTTGGAACAATCAGCAATCGCTTCTTCATAGGCCAGAAGGAACTGTTTTGCCCTTCCCCGCTGGAAATAAGCCTGTATATGATTTTCATTAAAAGAAATAGCAGACGTATAGTCGGAAATCGCGCCATAGTAGTCCTGAAGCTTCATTTTTGCGTTTCCCCGCTCGAAAAAGGCATCACTCATTTTGGGGCTGTACTCAATTGCATGGTTATAGTCTTTCATGGCTCCATGGTAATCTTCAAATTCCGCCTTGATATTACCACGGACAAAGTAGGCTTGTGCGTAGGTCGGGTCAATCTCAATCGCTTTGTTCAGATGGATGACCGCTTCCATGTAATCTCGTTTTTCATAGAATTCGATGGCCTTTTGGGTCAACTCTTTTGGGGTTGGGCCAGGTTGAATCAACACCAGTGCACTGAACAAGAAAAGCAATTTCATAGGTTTAGTTGTGGCTTTTGAGTTGCCAAAGTAGTAATAAACCGGGAACCTATGTCAACCGATTATTTGCCGAGTCAATAGAATGTAAGGAAACTTATTTTTTTCCAAAAATCCGGGTTGCCAGCCGCAAGGCCGTTTCCAGTTGTGCGCGATCAATATCGACAGACCGGCCCAACTGAGTAAGACAGCTAATGATTTGTTCCGTGGCCACGTTGCCGACGAGGTGATCTCCAGCCATTGGGCAGCCCCCGTAGCCAAGTAAAGCGCCATCCATGCGTTTACAGCCCGATTCGAGTGCAGCCCGAATCTTTTCCTCCGCTGTCGCGGGATTTGAATGCAGGTGGACACCGAGTTCCAGCGTTGGATAGCGACGTGTGAAATCGGT
>VYLK01000479.1_pt1 | contig 13400 bp, 9 predicted proteins | sample 5114321 | NCBI WGS metagenome assembly VYLK01 (sample SAMN12291792, study PRJNA351875) | freshwater metagenome | isolation source: freshwater lake | place: USA: Michigan, MSU2 Lake | collected 2011-08-16
CCCTTCAGCGCGAACGATAACGGGGGCGATCTGGTGGAGACCGCGTACCTTGTACAAGGCTTGCTCTGTGCCCGGCAATATTTCAAAGATGGAACCGCAGAAGAACAAGCGCTTGTTCAGAAAATTGATGCGTTGTGGCGCGGGGTGGAATGGGATTGGTACCGCAACGGAAACAAAAACGTGTTGTACTGGCATTGGTCGCCCGACAAACAGTGGGCCATGAACTTTCCACTTGAAGGGTACAACGAATGTCTCATCACTTATGTGCTGGCAGCCGCATCGCCCACGCACGGCATTCCGGCCGAAGCCTACCACGAAGGCTGGGCCCGCAAGGGCGCCATCCGCAACGACACGGCTCATCGCCAGTACGGTTTGCACCTCAGCCTTAAACACAATGGAGCTCCCCAGTATGGTGGCCCGCTGTTTTGGTCGCATTATTCTTTTCTGGGCCTTGATCCGCGTAAGCTGAAAGATGCTTATGCCGATTACTGGCAACACAACGTCAATCATACGCTCATCAACTACCGCTATTGTGTAGAAAATCCCCTCCAGTACAAAGGCTATGGCCCGAACAGTTGGGGCCTCACGGCCGGTTACTCGATAAAGTTTTATGCCGCACACAGTCCCAACGAAGACAAAGGCGTAATCTCGCCCACGGCCGCGTTGTCGTCTTTTCCCTACACGCCCGAGGAGAGCCAGGCAGCCATGCGCTATTTCTACGATAGCCTCGGCACGAAGATTTTTGATCAATATGGTTTTTACGATGGCTTCAGCGAGCACTTCAATTGGCAGAAGCCGTGGTACCTCGCCATTGATCAGGGCCCGATCGTGGTGATGATGGAAAACCACCGCGGCGGACTTTTATGGAAGCTGTTCATGTCGTGCCCCGAGGTACAACAAGGCCTGACAAAACTTGGATTTACTTACTGATCTGATGTATGAAGAAGTTACTTGTTCTTGGTTTGCTGGCGTGCGCGTTCGTAGCCTGCGAAAAAAAATCAGCCTCCACCGCCATGGATGCGAAAGTGGATTCGCTATTGCGCGTGATGACGCTCGAAGAAAAAATCGGCCAACTCAATCTGCCCTCGGCCGGGCAATTCACTACCGGCCAGGCGCTGAATTCGGACATCGCCAAGAAAATCGAACAAGGCAGCGTGGGCGGATTGTTCAATATCAAAGGCGTGGCTGCCATTCGCGAGATGCAGCAGATTGCTGTGGAGAAAAGCCGACTGAAAATTCCGCTGTTGTTTGGCATGGATGTGATTCACGGCTACGAGTCTGTGTTTCCCATTCCGCTGGGCCTCAGTTGCACGTGGGACATGCAGGCGATTGAGCAAAGCGCGCGCGTGGCCGCGCAGGAAGCCAGTGCCGATGGCATCAACTGGACCTTCTCGCCCATGGTGGATATCGCCCGCGACCCGCGTTGGGGCCGCATTTCCGAAGGCAATGGCGAAGATCCCTACCTCGCCAGTGAAATTGCCCGCGCCATGGTGCGCGGCTATCAGGGCACCGATCTCAGTGCACCCAACACCATCATGTCGTGCACGAAACACTTTGCACTTTACGGTGCATCTGAAGCGGGCCGCGATTACAACACAGTGGACATGAGTCGCCACCGCATGTACAACGACTATCTGCCGCCCTACAAAGCGGCTGTGGAAGCGGGTGCAGGCAGCATGATGGCCTCGTTCAACGAAATTGACGGCATCCCGGCCACGGCCAATCAATGGTTGCTCACCGACCTGCTGCGCACAGAGTGGGGCTTCACCGGTTTTGTGGTGAGCGATTATACCGGTGTGAGTGAAATGATTAACCATGGTATTGGTAATCTTCAGGAAGTATCAGCCCGAGCACTCGCAGCCGGCCTCGACATGGACATGGTGAGTGAAGGATTACTCACCACCTTGAAGAAGTCGGTGGACGAAGGCAAAATCACCGAAGCACAAATCACACAAGCGTGCCGCAGAATTCTTGAAGCCAAATTCAAACTCGGTTTGTTTGACGATCCATACCGCTATTGCAATGAACAGCGTGCCAAAACAGAAGTGTTTACGTCCGACAACCGGGCCACGGCCAGAAAAATTTCAGCCCAGAGTTTTGTGCTGCTGCGCAACGAAGGCAACGTGCTGCCGCTGAAGAAGCAGGGCACCATTGCGCTGGTGGGCCCGCTGGCAAATACAGCCGTGAACATGGCGGGCACGTGGAGTGTGGCCGCGCGTCATGCCGAATCTGTTCCGCTGTTGAGCGGATTACAGAAATCGGTGGGAACACAGGCCCGGGTGGTGTATGCCAAAGGCTCGAATCTCGATGCCGATGCCGTGCTGGAAGCCAACGCCACGATGTTTGGTAAGGGCCTCAACCGCGACAACCGCAGCGAAGCCGCTTTGCGCGAGGAAGCCGTGCGCCTCGCCCGGCAGTCGGATGTGATCGTGGCTGCACTTGGTGAATCGGCTGAAATGAGTGGCGAAGCTTCGAGTCGTGTAAACATCGAGATTCCGCAAACCCAAAAAGATTTATTGCAGGCGCTGATCGCTACTGACAAACCCGTGGTGTTGGTGCTCTTCACCGGGCGGCCGCTTGTACTCACGGAAGAAAGCAAGCAAGTGCCCGCCATCCTCAACGTGTGGTTTGGCGGCAGTGAAGCGGGCGATGCTATTGCCGATGTATTGTTTGGAGAGGTGAACCCCTCGGGAAAACTTACCACCACATTTCCGCAGCACCTGGGGCAGGTACCGATTTTCTATGCACACAAGAACACCGGGCGCCCCCTCACGGGCAAGTGGTTCAGCAAATTTCAGTCGAACTATCTGGATGTGCCGAATGAACCGTTGTATCCGTTTGGCTTCGGTTTAAGCTACACCACCTTCGGTTATGGGGATGTAAACCTGAGCGCCACCGAAATGACGGCCCGCGACACGGTAACGGCCAGCATTGAAGTAACAAACACCGGCCCGCGCGCTGGCGCCGAGGTGGTGCAAATGTACATCCGCGATGTGGTGGGCTCCATCACACGCCCGGTGAAAGAGCTGCGCGGCTTTGAAAAGATTTTTTTGAAGGCAGGAGAAACAAAGACGGTTACGTTCCGGATCTCCGCGAACAAGCTTGCCTTTTACAATGCTGATTTAAAATGGGTGGTGGAGCCGGGCGAATTCGAGATCCAGATCGGCACGAACTCGCAGGAGGTGAAAAAGGCGAAGGTGGTGGTGAGGTAAGTATATCGTCAGCCGCCGGTTATTGAAGCCGGAGCTCACGGAAATACCTATTTTGAGGTATTGCGTGCGGGAAAAATGTTCTTTTTCTTCACATGACCAAACAGAGCGGTAAGAGTTAGCGGTCGGTGTGTAGGTGCCGGTCTGGGTGGGTATTTACCGTAACCAACCAAACCTATGTTTGCTGACCTTCATTGTCATCCCGCCAACAGACCGTTTAATCTTATCCGCAACTCGCCGCGGGACCCGTGGCTGAATCCTCCCTCCGGTTCGTTGGCTACTGATCAGACCATATGGTTCGTTGATCCGAACGATGTTAAAGAAAAACGGAAACAATTGGAAGGGGGCTTCACCGGACAGATGGCCGCTTTTCCACAGTGCGATTTGAAGAGCCTTACCGATTCGGATACGCGAATCGTATTTGCCGCGTTGTACCCCATTGAAAAAGGATTTTTCCTGGGTAATTCCCGAAAAGGTATTGGCTCGGGCGTTTTTTCGGCATTAGCCACCCGTTTTATGACGCAGGGAAATGTTAGGTGGCTAGGCCCTGTTTTCAAACCTATCGCCCGCTTTTTCAACCCTTTGTTGAGCTTACTCATCAACAACAAAGGGCCCGGGCGCGATTTCCTTCAAGGTATGATGATGCGCCTTTCCAAAGACCGAATCAATTTTTTGCAGAGCGATGACTATGACTACTACACGGAGTTGCAGCATGAATATAATTTCTTTGTGCACGGCAATGGCCAGACCCCACCAGCTGGTACGAACGTGAAGCGCTACCGGATCGTAGTCGATCAAAACAATTTACAGAAAATCATCAGCCACTCAGATGACATTGCTATTGTGCTTACCCTGGAAGGCATGCACATGCTCTCACAGAAGTTCGACCAACGATCTAAAAAATTGGTATATGTAGAATGGGATGAATTAAAAGAACGAATCGATACGATCAAAACCTGGAATGTTTTCTTTGTCACTTTCTCGCACCATTATAACAATGAGTTGGCGGGTCACGCGCGCAGCCTGCCGCAGCTCATGCAGGAGATATCTGATCAGGTGCCCCTGCGCCATGAAGGATTTAAGCAGGATGGGTGCCGCGCCATAAAACGCTTATTGAGCATTGATTCCAACAACCAGCGAGACTCCTCTTTGGGCAAACGGGTATTGATTGATCTGAAGCACATGGCCGCTAAGGCGCGTAAGGAGTACTATGCATTTGTGCAAGACTACAATGCCCATCATCCTTCCGATGCCATTCCTGTCGTTGCCAGTCATGTGGGGTACGCCAATCGAAAAACACTAGATGAACTCATTTTACATGCGGAAAACGAGAACGATGATAGTTTTACCAATTCATTTTATCAATGGAACATCAATTTGTGCGATGAAGAAGTGCGCATTATTGTTGAGTCCGGCGGAATCATCGGGCTAAGCTTCGACCAGCGTATTGTGGGGATTGATCTTGCCACCAAGCCATCGACAGACAAAGATTGGTCGTGGTTTCTGGCGAATAACATCATGGCATTTGTCCGGGCGTGTGTTGATTCCACGATGTCGCAACCCTACCGCGTGTGGGATTGTATCGGTTTGGGCACTGACTTTGACGGCTATGTGGATCCGGTAAATCCGTTTGGCACAGCGGAACGCTTCGGGCACTGCATGTCTTTGCTGCTGGAGCAGTTCGAAGAGTTGGGCGAAGCCACTAAGCGCTACCTGGGTCTGTTGCAAAATCCCTATAAGCCAGAACAGGTGATCGAAAAAATTGCGTGGAGAAACGCCTACGACTTCACGATTAGAAATTTTAAATAGATAACGCCATGTTTCATTCCCCCATACTTGATGTAGTGATTGGCATGATCTTCCTCTTTTTGCTGCTTAGTCTGTTGGCTACAGCCGTACAAGAGGCTATTTCCGGCCGGAACAATCTGCGCGGAAAATTGCTGAAGACCGCGCTTCAAAATATGCTTGGCGACGCGCAAACGGATCGCATCCTGGCCCACCCATTAATTTCAACGGCCCACCGGGCGTCTGGCAAATTGCCCTCTTACATTTCAAAAGAGAATTTTTCATCCGCTCTCATCCATTCGCTGCCGGGGTACACGGGGTTGCCCGCTCGGTTAAATACGCTTGCCGAAAGAATTGCGACGGTGCCTGACGAAAGACTTAAGCGCGTGCTGCAGGGGTTCGATCTTGAATTGCCCGGGCAATTCGAAGCTCAGGTCTCACGATGGTATGAATCCGTAATGGACCGTTGGAGTGGCGTATACAAACGGAAAATTCAAGGCCGCTTGTTTTGGATGGGCCTCATTATCGCGGCCGTGCTCAATGCCGATGCCATCCGGGTTTACCAACATCTCGCAAGCCATGACAAGGCCCGCGCGGCGGTGGTGGCACAGGCCCTCCAGTTTACCAAAGATCATCCGAACGATGCCGCCCTCACGCAAGCTGCCCATGATCTGCTTCAAAAGGAAATAGATCGTCAAAATGAAGGGCTCAAACAAACGCTCGGTCTCGGGTGGTACAAACGATCACTACAAAAGGAGTGGCAAGAACTCACCCATTGGAGTTTGTTCCTGCTGTGGAGCATAACCAAACTGCTGGGGTGGGTAATCTCCGCGTTTGCGATCACCATCGGTGCACCTTTTTGGTTTGACCTCCTGAAGAAAGTTATTCAAATCCGCAACACCGGTGTAAAACCAGGTGAGACGAAGTAGTTACCATGAGTAACTTGGAAAACCCCGCTTTTGGATCGAGAGATGATAAGAATTTTAACGGAGTAAGCCGAAAATCCGATGAAGAGTAGGCGAAATATAAACTTGCATTCGTGACCGGACTCACCGCACTGGATGTCGTGATTGGGCTGGCGTTTATTTACAGCCTGTACAGCCTGCTGGCCTCTCTCATTCAAGAGATCATTGCCACTAATCTTTCGTTTCGCGCCAAAGTGCTGGAAAAAGCCATTGTGCGCATGCTCGAGAACGAAAGAAATGACCAGTGGGCGATTACCAGTCGCATCAAGAATTTAGCGGGCCTGCTGTCGCGATCTTCTCAGGTAGCAAATGGCACATTGGCCGATGACTTTTATAAACAGCCATTAATAAAGTATCTGGGAGAAGACAAGTGGCACCGAAAACCAGCTTACCTGGAAGCCAGTAACTTCTCGAAGGCGCTGCTGGATGTTTTGAAGGGGCCGGGTTTTAAAGCCGGTGATGATGTCCGCAAAGCAATTGAGACATACCTGTCTTCCAGGCCGTCCCCTCCGCCCGGCACTAAGGATGATACGATAGATCATTTGAATTCCCTGTGGGCCGATGCGCAGGGTGACATGGAGCGCTTCCGTGAGTTACTTGAAAAGTGGTTTGACGATACCATGCTTCGGGCTACGGAATGGTATAAAAAATACAATCAGGTTTTTCTGTTGATCATCGGTTTGTTGATCGCGGTATTCTTTAATGTTGACACCGTACAGATTGTGCGTAAGCTCTCTCACGACCCTGACTTACGCTTGCAGCTGGTGCAGCGGGCCGATGCCTACTTGAAGGATCATCCGAACGTGCTGGAGAACGCCCGGCAACAAAAGGCCCGCATCGACCGGCAGCTTGAAATGAAAAAGAAAGCAACCGGAGCCGACTCAACGCAAGCAGAGCGAGAAAAAAGAAGAATCGACTCGTTGGCCAAGGTTTACGAGGCTGATATGCAGCGGCTGCAAAAGGAAGCGGATACGCTGATCAAAGGAGATCTGAAAGATGTAAGCGAACTGCTGGCGTTAGGCTGGGGTAGGCAATGCGAGAATAAAACGCCTTGCGCAAACTGCCGGTTTTTACCTAACGGATTATCCTGGTGCTCCCCGTTGGGCTGGCTGCTCACCGCACTTGCCCTATCGTTAGGGGCACCCTTCTGGTTCGATTTGCTTAACAAGCTGATGAAATTACGCGGGGCTGTGCGCCCGCCCCCAGGCCCGCCAACAACCGGGGGTTCGGCCGTCAGCGAACAACCTCGAATTAAACGTGTGGGGTAATGAAGGTGACGGTGACAAAATACCTGAACGTGCGCGTAGGCGAACCCAGCCTCAATGCGCGCTGCTATCAATACCTGGCACCGGGAAGTGAGATTGAGGTGGAAGATCAATCCTACACTGGCGATTCATTTGACGGGATCAATACCTGGCTCAAAGATGGTGCTGGCAATTACTACTGGAGTGGGGGGTTACACTATTCGCCAAAAGAGGTAGAAAAAAATGATTATTGGTTCGAATTGCTTGAACTTCACGAAGTTCAAAAATATGAATTGGGAGATCGTTCAAGCATACTCATTTTAGACAGTGGGATTCGCGCTCATGACAAAGTCTTTGGAAAAAGAATACTGGCTCAAAAGAACTTTGTCAAGGGTTCAACAACGATGTTGAGCATTGATGTAGACAGGCACGGCACACATTGCGCGGGTTTGATTTGCGGAAGCCCGATAAATCAGATTTCGGGTGTAGCGCCACGGTCGGGTCTTCTGGTTGGTAAAGTAACGGAATCGGGACAATTGCAAGGTACCGAAACTATAAAAACTGCGCTTAAGGAATTTTTAACGGAAGCCTATCAGTTTGATGTGATCTCCATAAGTCAGACCTTGGTGGAGGATGACCCTGCTTTAGAGAAGCTAATTCAGGACCATATTGATCGGGGCCGAATCGTGGTGGCTGCAATTGGCAATGATTCCCGGAAGTTGAATTTGAATAAAAAGCGCTACCCGGGATTTTATAATCAGGTAATTTCCGTTGGTTCGTGCGAACCTGATGATTCTCTTTCCAGCTATACATGCTATCCTTCTCATGCAACAGTATTTTGTTACGGTACCAACATTTTATCCTATAAAGACTCTCTTGTCACCGCTCCATTAACAGGGACGAGCCAGGCAACCGCGATTGTCGCTGGTGTTGTGGCTCTCATAGTATCATGTTTTAAAAAGAAATCAATTCTATACAATCAGAAAATAATCAAAGACTTAATTCTTGAATCTTCAAACGGAGTAAAAGGCTACCCATCTTACAAGATAATACAGCCTAAAAAAATATTTGAAAAGCTTATTTGAACAATATGAAGGGCATAAAATTAACGCTACTGACAGCAACATTACTCTTTAGTTGCACAGACCAATTGATTGGTCAAGCACGGGGAGTATTTTATGATGCTACGGCACTCTCACAAATCTATAAAAAGTATCAAGGTGAATCGCCCCCAAGGGAAATTGTACTTGATGGCGATGTGGAGGAGCTGCTAATCAAATACGTGAAAGATGAAACCAAGATTGAAGAAGAAATTAGCGCAAATCCGTTTCTTAAGGAATATTTTGCATATGGGGGTGTGGCTAGTCTACCATTGACTGCCGGTGAGCTATCATCGAACATAGCTGCTGTCTCCGGCCTGAACATCACCAATCTTGCAGACGGCCTGGCCCGTTTTCTCGTTGAGCGGGTAAAAGAAGAACTATCAACCTCTTTTTTCACCCGGTTTAAGGCCGAGTTGACCAGGTATCCGGATTTGCAGATTCTGTTTCCGACTACATATGCCGCCCTGCAAGCGGTAGATACCGAAATCTATAACTACTCGGCCTACATCAACCTGCTGCGCGAAGCCTTCCTGAAAGACTTCCAGACGATACTCCCGCAACTGCGAAGATTAGTTCTGGACAAGCGCTATGACCCATTCTTTGACAATCCCAACAACAAGTTTCTTAAACCGGTACTGCTGACGGCCATTATGATCACAGAACAGCTGCAGCATGGCAAACACCCAGGGGACATTCTGCATGCGCTCGCAAACGATGCTTCACTCCAGCTTGAGTCGGTTGACGTGAATCTGAAACCCTCATTACAGATCTTCGACTTGCTCGTTCAATCATTGCGGTCTAAAAGTCAGGAGCATTACCTCGTGCCGCCCGACTCTATTCGCCAGTACTTGATTCAGGATGAAGTTGCCTTTCGAATATACCTGGGTCTGCTCTATCAGCAAGCCGAGCAAATAGAGTTCACCGTTGGGAATCAACCCAAGTTCCTGCGCGACATCCTTTCATCAGCCGCAGCCAAGGCAAACGAACTGGACAAGCTGAAGAAGGAACTTGAACTGGACTTGCAGGCCATTGCCGACCGTACCAATGCCGTAAATCAAACCCTGCAGGCCATTCAACAGCAAAACAAAAACCCCGAAACGAATGCTTCTTACCGCGAATACTTTTCATTCTACTCCCAAACCATCGACTTGCTGGAGTATGTAGCTGCCGTAGCAGAACACTGGGGCTCTCCACTGGTCGAAGAAAAAAAGAACACCTATTTTTTTGTCGCGCGCAGTGTCGGCAACTGCTATCTTGACGTAAATCAAAAAAAATACGGCTCGGCAGTACTTAATCTGTTCGGCATTTATGACACCATTTTTGTCACTAATAACTTGACCGAACAAATCAGCCAGTTGTCATCTGCCTCAATTTCGGTGCGCGATTCAACACGGGTGAAAGAAATGTTAAAAGAGGCCCGCCTTTTTGTAAATTCTAAAAAAGGCATCGCGTTGATTAATGAAATTACGATGCTCATAGTCAGCAAATCGCCCGACTTGGCCGCGATCGTCAAAAAACTGAAAGAACTAATTCCGGAAATCGGCCAAAATCAAAAAGGTGTTCTCAACGCCTTGATCAAGTACGGGAACTTTGGCGCACAACTCGTTACGGCTGAAAACTCGGAGCAGGTAAAAGAGCTCATTGCATCGGTTGCATTGCCGGCCGGCAGTTCGTCCATCAAGCGAAAATCTGATTTCAACGTCTCTCTTAACTCGTACGTAGGAATCTTCACCGGCTATGAGCAGATAAAGGGGGTTGACAATACCTTTTGTTTCAATAGCTACGGCATTGCTGCACCGGTAGGTGTATCCATCAGCCGCGGGCACTCCATTTTATTTCTAGGCACGGGTAACAAAAATTCCGGATGGGCATCATCATTGTTCCTGTCTATCATTGATGTGGGCGCACTTGCTTCTTTCCGATTTAGCAATGACAGCACCGAAACGGTACCCAATATTGAACTGAAGGATATTGTCTCCCCCGGTGTCTTCTACTCGCTGGGGATTCCAAAATCACCGCTGTCTGTCAACGTGGGCTATCAGGTGGGGCCCATACTAAGAAAAGTAACGGCAACAACCACTGACTACCAACAGAGCTACGGACGGTTTAGCATTTCCTTTTGCGTAGACATTCCGCTCCTCAACTTCTACACCCGGTCTCGTTAACCATGAGCTACTACGGCAACATACTTACCCTGGTGCAGGCCACCCCGGTGCAACAACAGCAGGTCGCAACGGTACTCACCGCTCACAACTGTGTTTACCAGCAACTCGATCAAACCTTTTACCTCGAAACCCGCAGCATTGCGCACACCCAACAGGTAGCCCGTGAGGTGGAAGGCCTGGGCGTTCCCTTTGCCTTCTTTCATAACCGGGTCTCCAAAGGTTCGTTCTGTTATCCGGTTGGCTTACCCGATGACGTACGCGAAAAAATTCACCAGATTCTTTTTGTCGACCCGGCATGAGAGCGTTGATCGTATGTATGATATTGGCTCCGGTGCTGGTCTACCCACAAAAGAACTTTGACGGCTTTCGGCAAATCTATCCCGTCACCGATGATCCGTACATCGGGTTACGAACGAGCTACGTGCCGAGTGAAACCATTCTCTTCGAAGCCAGTCCAACCGTACGCTACAGTTTCAGTAACAACATCATGGACGGACTGATGGAAGACAAGCCTCACATGCGCGCCTGGTACATTTCCTTCCGGCCTCACCTGCGGATGTATACCGATAACTCGTTGCCGGTGAAAACACCATCTTACCGGATATTTTTCGGTACACAGCACATGTTTCGGTTTACGAATGACCGCTTTCTCACCGTTGCCCTCGAAAGCGGACACTACAGCAATGGACAGGCCGGCTGCGCCTTCAACGAAAATATCGCAGATGGAACGCCAGCATGCGACAGCGTGTACCGACTGATCAACGACCATTCCGATCTTTCCCACATGCTGAATCGGTCCGGCGGTAATTTTTCTACCAATCTCACTGAACTCATTTTCAACTATCGGATAAACCAACTGGACGATGACATGCGCCCCAGACGCGTGCACTCCATACGAGCCGGATTTGTACTCTATCACGATAACTTTTTAGGAGTACTGCCTTTTGGCGGGTATTTCGAGGCTGACATTGACCTTTACGGACGTATCCGCTACCAGCTTGGTTACGAGTACATTCATTCGTTCGACAGTGGCACTCGCTTGTCTGTGGCCGAAAACCTGGAACTTATTCAGGGCGCTCACCCGCACGTTAATCCGTGGCGCAGCGATTTGCGCATCACCTACTATGCGTGGAAAAATATTCCGGAGTTTGGAGTATTTCTCTCCTATCTCGCGGGGCACGACAATTATAACTTCCGGTTTGTCGACTCCGGCCACCAACTGATGGGTGGCATTACGTGGAGCATCTTCCCACCGGTAGCCTTAAAAAGCGGTAACCTATGAAAAAGCCGGAAATCATTCGCTCGCCTAAGCCGCCAGCCGCCAAGGACTTTCTGTGGCGATACTTTGACATCCATAAATTTCTCAAACTCCTGCACGATCGCACCGTGCGCTTTGCCCGAATGGATCAGTTCGAAGACCCGCTCGAGGGAATTCCCATCAGCGCTTTGGTTACCTACGCAGAAAAAGTTAACCTCAATCTCGTCAAAAACGTTTCGCTAAGCGAACTGATTCTCGACAAAACGCTCTTCGACCCGTTGCCGCTGCCCCTGCAAAAGAAACTCAATGCCATTAATGCTATTCAGCGAACGTCATTCGTCAGCTGTTGGTTTGCCGATGCTACCGAATCGGTGGCGATGTGGAATTTGTATGCCAATGCCGATGGCGTAGCCGTGAAAGTGCAGTTCGGCAAACTAGTCAGGCAATTGGTCATGGCTCCTGCGCGCAACCTGTCCGCCTACTACGGTGGTCGCGTATCTTATCAAAACCTGACCAACGTTTACCGGGCTACCCAAAACAACTCGGTAGGGCGAGTGGCCTTACGCAAGGACAGCAGCTTCAAACACGAAAGTGAGTTTCGCTTTGTGGTTCGCGTAAACGACCACCATAACGCACACACCGGTCTGGATTCGCAGCCGTTGGCGCTCCATCAGCTAAACATGAAAGTGATCTGCCATCCGCGCATGCCCCGATGGAAAAAGGAAAACATCCGGCAGTTACTGCGCCAGGCGCAATTAGAGCACGCATTTGAAGAGTCCGCTATCCGATTGCGAAGCTAGCCCACAACTATGAACGACCCCACCCCCTTCACCCCCAACGGCAGCGACCAACTCGCGTCCGCCAGCGCAGAGGTAACCTGGCCCGAAGGGCCCACCGCCATGCTGGTGGTGCACGGCATCGGCAACCAACTGCCGCTGGAAACCCTCGACCAGTTTGGCCGCGGCCTCATCCAGGTCTACCAACAAGCGTTTGGCGAAAGCCTCATCGTGAGCCACCACCTGGTAGACAAGCCCGACACGCGCGGGGGCATGTGGTTCGATAACGTGCTGCGCCTCTCGCGCCAAGGCAAGCCGGGCTTCATCGACCTGTACGAATACTACTGGGCCTACTACTCCGAAGACAAAGCTTCGTGGCGCGACATCAACGGCTGGATACAAGGCGTGGTAAAAGGCGCCCGCCACTTCTACAAACGCAACGCCAGCCTGGGCCAGCAATACAAAGACAAGAGCCTGTTCTTCCACTCGCGCACAGGCGAGTTCAGCAGCTTTCGCTACAACCTGTTTGTGTCGTTTGCCTCCAAAGTATTGCTCGGGCTCGATGCCCTCTGGCGCGGCTTCCTCTGGTTAATCACCCGCATTCCCTTCCTGGGCAGCCTGGCCGATGCCCTCATTCGAAGTTATGCGGACAATGCCGTGCGCGGCCTCACCAACGTGATTGGCGATGTGGTGGTCTACAACGTGAACGACCCCAAGTCTAAATTTTATGACGTCAAAAAGCGCATACAGGAAGGGGCCGTTAAGTCGTTGAAGTACCTGATTGAACGGGAGGACGGCAACGAGAAAAATTTGCCCTACTACCCGCGCGTAGTAGTAGCCGGCCACTCGCTTGGCAGCCAGGTGGCCTACGATGCCATCAACCGCATGAACCTGC